>Ga0209541_10011718_pt1 | contig 13673 bp, 18 predicted proteins | sample RifCSPlowO2_01_FD_184027 | JGI IMG/M metagenome (GOLD analysis project Ga0209541, IMG submission 184027) | Groundwater microbial communities from Rifle, Colorado - Rifle CSP2_plank lowO2_0.1 (SPAdes) (version 2) | ecosystem: Environmental > Aquatic > Deep subsurface > Groundwater | place...
AAGTTTTGGTGCTAATAATCTAGCATACTTCATAAGATTTCCAGCCCATCTGCGCTCTTCTTGCGTAATGACTCATCTTCACTTGTCATTTCATAAATGCCCTATCAACACAGATCTTACAATCGCTTTTATGGTCAACGCTTTGAAGCCTCTTCTCAAACCTTCTTATTGTGGGTAAAACGTTCTCCTTTTTTCTCACAATTTCAAAAACCGACAATTCCTCACGATCCAAATTCATATTCCTCTTAATACAATCAATTACTTCAATCCAAAAATCTCCAAACAAAATGAATGGTTTGTGGTGTCCGAAATATATTTTGGCCAAAACCCAGGCTGTTCCAAATTCAGAAATTGTTCCTGACCCGCCTTTAAAAATGATAAAACAATCCGCATGCTCAAGTAATTTAAACATCCTCTCAATATAATTTGTCGTTTTTATCTCAACATCAGTTATATTGCCAATATACCAACCTTCAAACCCCGGTGCGTCAGTGGGAGAAAACGTGACAGATAAGGTTTTTCCTTCTCCTACCTCAGCGCCTTGAGTCGAGGCATTCATCACTCCGGAACCGCCACCATTAACAATAGTGTAACCTTCCTTTGCTAAAACTTTGGCCACCTCAAATGCATCTTTATAGACAGGATCTGATTCGGAAACGCTGGCATCACCAAAAAAAGCGATATTTTTAATTAAAGTTCTTGGAACTTGTTTAGCTTTATCCTCTTTCATATTTTTAGTCTTCCTATTTTTAGTCTATCTTATAGGCTACTTTTCTAAACCTCTTAATGTTTTCTGCCAAATCACCAGCAAATAAAAGTCGTCCGACTGAGACCTCGTTTGCCCCTAGCCTATAAACATTATATATTGATTCAGATGTTATTCCACCATCGACATGAATTTTAAACACTCTTTTTTTTTCAGCCCTAACTTCGGCTAATCTATTAATTTTCTCAAGAACTCTTTGATCAAAACTATGTCCCCCAAAACCAGAAGGCACTGCCATTAGCAGAATAACGTCAAGTTCATTAAGAATCGTCGCATCCAGCCTAGCAACCGGTGTGGCAATATCAAGAGCCAGTCCGGTTGAAACTTTAGCTTCTTGAACTTTTGCAATAAATTCCGCCTGGTTACTCATTTTCTCTATATGCCCTATAATCCTGTCTGCCTGACCTCTTACGCATCGCTTGATCCAATTTATCGGCTCCAAAACCATCAACTGATAATCAATCTTGAGATTAGTATCAAGGTTAGATAAAAAGCTGGGATCGACAGTTTTGTTATTGACAAACTTCCCGTCAATAATATCTATAGACACTCTCTTGACAACCCCTTTACACCTGGTAAGCATTTCTCTTAACTCTTTAGGGTCATTTGTTAAAATTGATGGAATTATATCAATCATTCTTTAAACGAAAGAGTTATCGGATCGCTGGGAGCTTTTTTACTGTCCAACCTTTGTCCTACTCTTATTACTTGTTCGATAAGCCTATTGGCATAGCCCCACTCATTATCATACCAAGCAAAAACCTTAACCAGATTTCCAGCAACAACTTGGGTTAGAGATAAATCAACGATCGCTGACTCACTTCTTCCGATAATATCAGATGAAACCAGAGGTTCTTCGGAAACTGCTAATACACCTTTATAAATCGAGTTTCTAGTAGCATCACTAAACGCCTGATTCACTTCTTCAACAGTAACATCTCGTTTAACAACAACTGCAAAATCCGTAATTGACCCTGTTATAACAGGCACACGAAGTGCTCTTCCGTCAAAAAGTCCCTTAATGGCTGGAATTGTTTCGCTTGTTGAAATTGCAGCTCCGGTTGTCGTGGGAACGATATTTTGGGCAGCTGCCCTAGCTCGACGCAAATCTTTATGAGAATTATCATGAAGGTTCTGATCATCTGTATAACCATGAATCGTTGTTATGGCTGCCTTTTCAATTCCAAACTTAGCCTGAAGGACTGCGGCAACTGGTGCCACACAGTTGGTAGTGCAGGAGGAGTTGGACAAAACTTCAGCTTCTCCCTGGTATTCATTGACGCCAATAATATAAGTTCCCACATTCCCGCCTTTCACAGGAGCAGACACAACCACTCTTTTGGCACCGCCAAGCGCGTGTTCCTTAGCATCCTCTTCTGAAGTGAACTTTCCTGTTGACTCGATAACCACATCAACTCCATATTTTCCCCAAGGAATTTTTGCCGGATCCCTCTGCGCAAGTACTGGAACTTTTATATTTTTTTCTCCAATCAAAAGGTACCCTATTAACGGATCTTCATCCACCTGCCCTGAGTTTGTCGAACGGGTTACCTCTTCAGGCTTTCTAACCTCTTTGGCTTTAACTTCATATTCAAACTTTCTATAAATCGTATCGTAATTTGCAAGATGCGCCCAACCAGCCACATCCATGCTTCCTGAAGTGTTAATTGCAGCAATATCCATTTCGCCTGTGTATTTCAAAAGCCAAATCCTAAAAGAAATCCTTCCAATCCTCCCAAAACCATTTATCCCAACTTTCACCATACCTTAATAATATACCCATCTTACTCGGATTTTCCATACTTTAAATTGGAGAACAGCTAAAATTTCCCATACTCGTAGTGGAATTTATCAAATTTTTTAATCGGGCCTTTAAATAAAAAACGCAAATTTAATCTTAAAACTCTTGAGAGAAATTTAAGCCTTCCTTCTGACTCTAATCTTCGAACGGACGTATAAACCTTAAGATCTCTCAAAACTCTGAGTTTGTATCCCTTTTTATTAAGTCTTTTCACCAAAACAGAGTCTTCAGCATACTTAACTTTTTCATCGAATCCGCCAACTGAATTAAATATTTTTCGTTCAATATAAATAAATGCACCGCCCGAACCGGGAAAAAATCTCCTTAAAAATTCAAGATAAAAAATGTTAAAAACCGAAAATAAGAAAAGATCTACCAATTTACTTGAATCTGGTCTTAGCCAAGAAGTAGCCAAATAAACATTTTCTTTACGGATCTGCCTTTCCAGTTTTTCTAAAAATTTATCTTCAAGTCTGCCGTCTGCATCCAAAAAAACTAAATTGTCAGATTTTGCTCTTTTAGCGCCAAAATTTCTTTGAACCGAAGTTCCTCTAAGAGAAGAATATGTTTTAAGCTGAAAAGCATCTTTGAAACCATTGGCGATCTTTAATGTCTTATCTTCTGACCTGCCATCAACAATGATCACTTCAAAATTCTTAAACACCTGTTTACCAAGACCAAAAAGTAGTTTCCCCAGGTATTTCTCTTCGTTAAGCGTGGGGACAACAATACTTAATGCCAGTTTCCTAACTCTCTTCATATTAAACTTTAGATGGGTATATAATATCAGAAAAATGGTCGAGGAAGATGAAAAACTACATCCCAAGTATGACCTTGGGCAGTCTCCCCAATCAATTCCCGACTGGATAGTAAACGGGGCAAATCTCATAAACAGGGCGTTAGGCAAAGGTAGAATAACGCTTCCTGAAGCTAGTGAAGGATTGCTGAAAGAACAAGATGTCCATGAGATGATGGGAAAAAGTATCTAAACAAAAAGAAAAATCAGAATAGTAGATCTTACGAAAAAGATATTTTATACGGCTCTTGAGGACCCAACAAATGACCTCGAAGACAATATCCAGCTTAACTCCGCGACAGAAGCCGAATGTGATTATTCTTTAACCAATGATAAAAATTTGCTGAAGATAAAGTTTTTTGGAAAAACGAAAATAATTTCTGGGTTCAAAGAGAAGTAAATTTATCAAGAATCATTGGTGGTGCCACACTCATAAATTCTTCCCTCGTTAGAGGAACGCCAGCAAGAAAACCTTTATACCCCCACTTTCCACCATCGTCTGTACCAGAAAAATAAGTCAGCTGTATAAATTGTGGATTATTAACTTTTACTTTTTCCCCAACTTCAACACGCCCCTGTTGACTAAATGGTATATAAAACCGTAAAATCACCCCTTTCTAAAGAACCGGACTTTGCCTCCATTAGATCTCTCCTACTGTGAACCCCGACAAAATCATTAAAAAGGGGCTGAAGCATTAACTATTTGCACACCCGATAATCTCTCGGAAACTGCTTGCCACTTTCCTCTTAATTCATCAGATTCCTTTCCTATTCGCATTGATGTCTCAGGAGTTAATCCTTCTCTTATATCTTCTACCATTAAAAGCAATTGTAGTAGTAGAGTTAGTCAATAAGAATTTCAATTCCAGGAAGAGTTCCTTTGGCCAAAAATTCAAGCATTGCTCCGCCACCAACAGAAATCCAATCGAATTTATCTGTTAAATTATACATTGTGAGTGCTGCCTCTGTATCTCCTCCGCCCGCGACCTTGTAAGCTTCGGAGTTTGCGACTGCTTTAAATATTCTCTTAGTTCCCTGTTGATGTCTTTCATCTTCGTATTTCCCAACGACTCCGGCAAGGACAATAGTTCTTGCTTTTTTTATTTCTTGCTCAAATACTTGAGTTGATTTTTCGTCTATATCTAATCCGTCTTGTGTCAATTTGGCAATTTTTATTTTAGAAATGTTATTTTGATCGAGTCTGACTCGATTTTGATTTTTAATTTTTGATTTTTGAATTAATAAAGGCAGCCTCCCCCCGACTAAAATTTTATCGGCAATTTTAGTTAGCGACTCAATCATCTCAATTTTGTCTTCCTTAATACCGCTAATTAAAATTAAAAGTGGTCGCTTAGGATTTTCAATAACCTGACTTAAGTGTTCAACTTCTCGGATAAACCTAAAACCAGCGGCTACTGAATTCTTAAACTTAGACTTAAACTGTTTTGGAATTCCTACAATTGACGCGTGGACTCGGTGAGATACTGCAAAAGCTTCATTTACATAAACGTCGGCTAAATCCGCCAGTTTTTTTGCAAAACCCTCATCATTGTTTTCTTCTCTTGGATCAAATCTCAAATTCTCCAGAAGAAAAATTTTTATATTACTCGTTTGTGTTATTGTGGCTTTTATCTGTGTAAAATCCATACCATCTATAAACATTACCTGCTCTTTCAATATCTTGGTAAGCACCGGAGCTAACTTTCTTAAACTTAGACTTAGACTTATACTTCCTTCTGGCCTTCCTTTGTGTCCGATTAAAATTACTTTTGCTTTTTTCTGAAGTAAATAGTCAAGCGTTTCTTTCGAAACCTCAATCCTTGAATAATCCTCTTCAGGGACATCAAAATCCATTCTCACTATTACTCTTTTCCTAAAAACACCCAAATTTTGAAGTCTCGGCAGATTCATACTTTCAATATTAGCACAACGTAGAATGCATTTCGTATTTAGCATTTAGTTTCCGGGCGTTAAATTGATTAACACTTTTTACTCTTCACATTTAGCCTTGACATTCACACACACAGCCCATAATACAGGATAATATGTCTTCTGAAAATGTCGCAAATAGAGCCCGTCTTACAGGGAGAAGAATGGTAAGAGAAGCGAGAATTGTTGATCCAGAATCTGATGAGGAAGAGCAGATAGTAGAGATTGCTGCAAGATATCTTATAAAATTAAGCAAAGAAGGAGAATGTACACCTATATTGATAAAGGCGGGTGCACTTAAAAGCGGAAAGCTTAGGCCGGAGGATATCAGACCACTGTTCGAAGAAGACCTTGAAACTGTTCAAGCAATATTAAGAAAAATAAAATAAAACTGTTCAATCTTCAATTATTCGCCTCAATTTCTTCAATGTCTGAAAATCTTTTTTTATGCCTTATTTTCTTTATTAAAAGGAAAGTTGTTCCCAATGAAAAATGCTTGTAACTTCTCTTTGAACTCTCAAGCGTTTTCTGAAACATGATTTAAGCCAAGATTTTCCACAACCCCCTCAACAATCCCTCTAACAACCTTGCCCTCCTCTAATCCCCATGAGTTTCTGTTAGATAATCTTCTAAGCGCATTTCTCATTCTCTCAAAAGATGTTAAATTTCTATCCTCAATTTCGTCATAGCAATCTCCGATACTCCTCCAAAAAATCAGTATTTTTCTTGCAACTTCGATTTCATTACCTACATCTAACTTCCCATTACGACCCCCATCTAATCCTGCTCCAATAAACACATTACTAACCTCTCTAAATATTGGTAAATTTCTCCACTCTCTAGAAAGTAATCCGTCCAAGGTAGGTAACTCCATACGACGAAAAGGAGTTCTAATTTTAATATCCTCCCACAACTCTTTTTCCTCCCCACTAACCCCTTCAATTTTTTGGGCATCATGCATATCTATCACCCTATCTAGTCTAAAGGCGTTAGTAAAAGCCCTAAGCTCCAACGGCGTATCAATTACTCCCCCGATATCTCCCTGCCCTATCCTCTGGCTCAAATCAACCACATCTCGCAATACTTCATAAACGTAATCTAGCCTAGCATTTGGATCCGTACCAATAAAATAAGGAGGAATATAATTCGAAGTATCACGATAACCGGATACTCTCGTTGCAAAGGCATTAGACAATCTCAAAAGCCTTTTTTGATTCAGAATCTCCCTTTTCGTTGCATCAAGAGTGTGGACGGGTTCATCCAACACATCAGCTGATAAACTATTAATGAGACTAACCACGCCTGTATCTCCGGAAAAAATGCTTCCCTGCAAATATTGAAAAAGCGATTGGGCGGGATCATCAAGCCCTACACCAAGAAGGACTCTAACTTGCTCGAGTCGTTCAGAAGTATTACTACCTATTCCCTCAACAAGTTCTCTACTTTTCCCAAGTTTTATTTGTCTCCTATTCTCATACCAATCTTCTCGATAAAATAATTGCGCTACACTTATAATTCCTCGTGGAGATTGATACCCAGAAAAAGAACTCTGCATTTCTTCTGTTGACATGTTTCTCAACCTGTTGGTTCTGTATTGAAGCCTATCCCACCGATCCACTAACTCATCCCATAACTCCTCTATTTTATTGCCACCTTTCACATCCCAAACTAAAGCGTTTTCCAAACAATACATGCTCTCGACAACCTCCATTACCAATCTTTTCTCACCCTCAACACCACCCTCCAAGTAACGCTTATCAAATTCTTCACCTGACAACATTTTCTCGACTGAATCCTGATATGCTCTTTTTACCTCATCTCCAACCGACTCCCATAATTTACGGTACACATCAAAACCCATTCCCTTTATAAACTGATCATTTTCAAGAAGATCGGGATTTTTCTGCCTTAAAAAAGCAACTATTCCGGCATCGTCAATATCCCACACTCCTTGTTTTCTTAACTGACTTTCAATATCCACCCTCATTTCTTTGAACGGTCTTTTGCAAATTTCGTTCCAAAGACTTATTAGATCAACATCCTCATACCTATTAATTAGTGGTAAAGCAGAATTTAAGTTATAAGTCATGTGTCCCTTTCCTGCCAGAAGTGCCATCCCCTCATGAACAAAAGCTTCTACATATGATTCTGGATTCGCAATATGCAAGAATTTATCTAAGGGCATTTGGTACAAACGAGGTGTTTCATCTCCAACATCTTGAGATCGAGGTTGACTATCAACTTCAGCCTCCAAAACCAACACTTCCAACTTTCTTTTAATATATGCATTCCCAGAAACACCCCTTTCTTGTGCTGCTTCCAAAAGCATTCTCGCAAAACGCTTAGCATCTTTTCTTAACATCCTCTTCATATCTTCCTTGTCGATAACACCTCCTTGATTTTCAAGCACCGATCTTAAGGCAGGATCATCGCTAGTTAATATCTCTTGGTAACGTCTTTGATAAACTTCTTTATGAAGATATGCCCACATTCCCTTACTTGAAGCCAGGAAATCTTTCCCCAGTCCTTCTCTTCCTTTTGAAACGTCTTCTGCAAGCCTAGCAAAATGAGCATCACCCGCTTGAGAAACACTTTCTCCACCGTCTCTCCAAGCTTTCCTTAGAGCATCAAATGCCAAGTCATATTCAGGAAAAACTTTATCCCTATCCTTTTCAAGATAAGAGACAATAGCTGGCGAAGTTCTTTTTAACTCCAACCAAGCAATCTCTGGACTCAAATTTTCTCCTACCCATTGGTAAGGTTTTAGTCTTTCAGACATGGGGTAATTATATCAAACATCCGAGTTCTTATAAACCTATAGTCGTTATTAATCAGCCCGTAATCAGGGTGGCTCTAAAGATGTTTTGTGTAAAATGAACATTGGCACATCATATGACATATATACCACTTACTGAAATTTGTAATCTTTAATGTATGGACATGTCCCTGCTTGTGTAGGCAAGTGCGAAGACAGGTATATGTTCAACCTGTTTCGACGTCATTAAGCAAGACTTAAAACCAGGGGATAGAAAACATTATTAATTATTCTCCTCAATTCTTTTAATTTCCTCCAGCCTTCTTTTATGTCTTTTCTTTTCATCAAACTCTGTTTCCAAAAACGCTCTCGCCATCTCCTTCGCTTCATCCTCACTCGTATAGTCCGCGGCAATCACCAAAATATTCATATCATCATCCCTCCTTCCTGCCTTAACCTGCTTTGCCGCCTTTCCAATCGAAGCTCGCACACCGTCAAATTTATTTGCAGTTATATCCATACCAACTCCGCTTTTGCAGAGCAAGATTCCCCGTAAGTTTTTACCTTTGCCTACAACTGAGGCTACCTTCTCTGCATAAATAGTATAGTCATCATGTGGGTCAAATTTAACCGCCCCCAAATCCTCAAACTTATAACCCCAATGAATTAACCAGCCTTTAATTTTTTCCTTCAACTTAAAACCATGATGATCTGTCCCAATGTAAATTTTCATAAAAAAATTTTAAATATTTGATTTGTATATTTAATTTTTGAAATTTGATCTTTGACTTTTATCTGAATCCTTCGACTAAATCTAAAATTTCTTTCCTGGGATCTTTAGCTGTCACCACATCCGAAGAAACTGCAACACCAACCGCTCCTGATCCTAAACTTTTTCTAACATCTTGAGCCGACCTAATTCCTGCACCAACAATAAACGGAACATCGTGAAGATTTGTAATCTTAACTACCTTATTGATAATCTCAAGTTTTGCTTGAGCAACTGAAATGGTTTTACTTCCGATAAGATCGGGCGGCTCATAAGCTATGTAGGTTGGCTTAAGATAAATCAATTTCCTTAATTCTTCCAAATCGGCTGCAAAAACTAAGGTTTTTAATCCAACATTAGTCGCTCTCTGATGCGCTTTTTCAAGCTCTTTAAAGTCTTTAAACTTATGTTCAGAGTGATTCAGGAAAGTCCCAATAGCCCCATCTTCAAAAACCGCCTCGGGAAGAATAAAGCCTGTGTGGGCACCATATTCAACCCAGTCTACATGTTGAACCCAAATTTCAAGTTTGGAAAAGGAACTAATCTCCCTTACATCAGAAGCCTGGACAACAGGGATTATTTTCACCTGTGCCTCGTGAGCAACCGACTCTAAAATACGCACCAAATTAATGGCATCAACACCTGTTCCTTGTTGGTAAGTCTTGAGGTTGACAAAAAGCACTTTCTTAAAATTACCACAGTCTTTGTGAAAAGAACAAGAGGCGATGCTGAAAAATCCATCCGGTGGAAGAACGAAACAAACTCCTGGCAGGCGAATATTTAATAAGCTGTTTTCCAGCTTGCGAAGTTTGTAATTATTTAAGCTCCAAAATTTGATCCAACCTATTTTTATCAAAACCGATTATTGTTTCTTTACTTCCATCATTTTTTACAATCACTGAAAACGGAACTCCTAAAAAACCTCCTGATACCCCAAGCATTTCCGCCTTTGCCTTTTCATCCTGATCAACCAGTTTCTCAATATATTCAACCTTTTTCTCACCCAAGTAGTCTTTGAGCATTTGGCAATATGGACAGCTGGTTGTTGAATAAATGGTTATCTGCACCCAAATCACCCCTAGTTTAGGATATCACAACCATTAAGGCAAAAGCTATACTTGAACTTTAGAAAGAACCTTCAAGAATATATTTTTCAGGAGTCTTATCTTCCTTTTCTTCAATTGTCACAACCACTTTACTATAGTCTGAATAATTGGTTTTTGAGCTGAAATTTAGCATCCACCCGCCTTTGGCAATCTTTAATTTTCCTGTTGAGATAAGTTCCCCACCTTTAACCAACCATCCCTCATAAAACTTTCCGGATTCGGGGTCAGGAAGATCAGCCAAAATGCTATGTTCAAACACGCTCTTTTCAAATTTCCTTGTAGCTAGCCCAGAAGAAGTACCTCCGCTAACGTCTTTTAGTTCTGCCTTATCTACTCCCTCTGGAATTACAAGATTGAATTTCTCCTCTATTTTATCTTCTGTAGATAAAGTTTGGGGAACTTTGAGTTCTTCTTCACCACCTCTTTGCCTTAGATACACTGCACCAGCCAAAAGCACAAGAATCATAAGACCAACTACTATATCTTTCTTATTCATTGTGGCAAGAATAACAAAATAAAAATTATAAGTCAAACTTATAAACTCTTAATCGCTTTACGTTTTCAAAAAGAATTACCGCACATTCTCCGTAGAATTACCGCACAGTCACTTCTTTTTACAAACCTGTTTTCAAGTAGACTCCGAAAAGTGCTAAAACACTGGCAACCAAAAGCCATTGAGTTGAAGCAAGCCAGATGTCGGTTCCCAGGTAGCCTATGCTTGCCAAAAATACTGAAAAAACAGATATCGCTATTAAAATCTGCGAGCTAAGCTTCAAATCCTTTTTACTCATTTTTTTCACCCCCTTTCGAAAAATAATTAAAGGATATAGTTTTCAATTACATAGCCAATGAAAAAAGCAGCTATGGCGGCAAATCCGCCGACCAAAAGGATCTCAAAAATACTCTTTATAACTCCGTTTTTAGTATAAACATTTTTTAAAACTCCAACTCCGATAAGTGCAATGGCCACTAAAAAAGAAGACAGGACAAATGAAGATTCTTGACCGAAAATAAATGGAATTAAAGGAACAAGTCCCGCAAGATTAAAAAAGACGAATGTTAAAAAAGCATGTTTAAAAGGAGAGACCTGAACATCGGTTCTTCTACCTTTAGCCTCTTCAAAATCGATCTCGCTTTTTACACCTAGGAATCTTCCTGCTGCCATTGAAATCCCGTCGGCAAAAAGGTTGGCAAATCCCAAAATAAGAACCACTGAATTCCCCAAAGAGGCACCTTCCGATCCGGCAACAATTGCAAAGGTAGTTACAATACCATCACTGGCTGCAAAGACTGCATCACCCAGAAATGAAGCTCTCTGATGAACGCTAAGTTTTTTCAAGCTAGAATCACCCTCTTTTCTTTAAGTAATGCCCAACCCCGGCCAGAAATAATGTTCCCATTAGGGAAAATATTCCGACTAAAGCAAAGACAAGCTTATAGCCAAAACTGACTGCCAAAAGCCCTCCCAATCCGGCGGTAAGTGCTGCACAAAGATCAGTTGCGCTAAAATACAAACTCCACTCAAAACCCTCTTCTCTTTTATCTATATGTCTTGTAAAGATTGCAAGCCAAGATGGGTAGGAAAGAGCTCCTCCCAATCCGTAAATAATCTGAACTATAATCACCTGCCAGGGGAACTTGACAAAAATATAAAGAAATGCAGCCAAGCTAATGATTAAAGAGCCGAAAATCATAATCCGAAAATCGTCTTTTTCTCCCTTTTTGAAATCTATATATCTTGCGACTGGAATTTGAACAAAACTTTTGACCAGAAAGTAGGTTGTTGATGCCAGTCCTGCCAAACCTACACTTCCCCCTTTAACTTGGTCGGTAAAAAAAACGGCAATGATTGGGTTTATCAAACCCCATCCTGAAAGCATCAAAATATCAGATAAAGTCAAATATTCAATTACCCGATTTATTTTAACTCCAACCAATACTTTCCTAAAATAATTCTTCATTAATTAAAATTTAGCACCAAACTCTACAAATTTCTACTCTGCAAAAGTGTCAGGGAGGACATATTTATAAGGGGATTGCAGAAAATCCAAGTTCTTATAATGCGAGCGTAAAACCACATGCGTAAGCTTGTGGATATAAGCTCCAAATAAGTCTCGCGTATGCGAGCATTACAAAATACCATCGGGCGTAAGTCCGTGGTATTTATTTTCCGCAAGCAGTCTGAACCATGTCTAATGTTAGAGTTTGCCCTTCAAAACCCACACCTCCATCAGCCAAATCCATAATTCTTGATTGAAAGGTTCCAGAACTTCCTTGATTCCAACCCCAGGATAAAACCGCATCTACGCCATTTGCCCGGCAAGCACCAATAAAATCTTCCCACCAGTAATAATTGTTCGTCTCATACTCACTTGTTCTATTTGCCAAAAAATACATTGATGAAGCATTTGCATAACCGATTGCAGCGCATTCATAATATTCCTGAGACGAAGGACCTGTCCGTTCACGGCTTTGGTAACTTAAATAACCCAAAAGGCTATTTTGTCCCAGAGGCGGTAACCCCTCTTTCTGGCGTAAAAGATTAACCCTATCAACCACTAAGGCCATATAACTGGGAGCTGAGGTGCTACCAAGAATTACGTTTTCCGGAAGTTCCTTCTTAAGTTCATGAAGTAAATCTGCAAATCCCGGCTGATTATCGGTTCCGATGGGTAATGAGGCCAACTCTCTTATCAGGCCTTTACAGTTATATTGAGGGTAAGAGACTCCATAACCGCTTCCACAGCTCCCCGCATAGTGAACTTCGTCAAACACCCTTAAGGCAATTAAAGTTCGGTCACGGGCATAGTCGAAAAGAACATCCTTTCCCCCAACCTCTTGAAAAAGTTCATTCAAAGCACTTTTTTTATCAGCTAAAACCCTTTGATAATCCAATGTATTGACTGAGGAATAATAATTACATTCATTGACATCCCCCAGTGTAACTATTATCCCTATTCCGCCTACCCGTGCACGAGACAGTGTCGCACCCACTCCTGATAAATTCGAAGAAGTTACAATAGCATTGAAACCGTACTGAGAAGCATTTGTAACATCGGCATAAAATGCTCCCCAGACTTTATTTAGCTTAGCTGGGCTAGGAGTTGGGCTTGGAACATTGGGAGAAGATATGGGGGTAATTGAGGAAAGAGGAACATCACTTGTGGCGGACACAGGTGACTGACTACAATGTAAAGAAACTAACCTATTGGCAATCTCCCAATTTGGGGTTAGTGTACTATTGCAGTAAACCACTCCTGACTGAGTCTGTCTAAGAACAAGTATTCGCTCATAAGACGTAAGGTTAACTGTATCCTGTCTTTCAAAACTTCCTGAACAATAAGCGTTAAGAGCTGTTCTTTGTGGGTTAAGCTCAATATTTAATCTCTTACCTAGACAGTATACATAGCCTACCTGCCCAACATTCAAGTTTACTCTCCTTCGCTCTCTAGCTTTGGTGCTAAAGAAAGCCCTCTGATTTATGGCTAAATAAGTCGTCACTAAAACGGCCAGAGCAATAAACATCGTTATTGTAAAATGAACTGTTTGAGAGGGGCTTAAATTTCTTGTCCGCCAACCGGAAAGCAAAGCGTTAATTTTTTCTTTCATGCTTTGTCTAAGACGAAAATTTTTACGGAGTGACGGCTTTAGCCGCATTCACTCGACCGCCTGACCAATAAACTCCCGTTCCGACGATCTTATCGCTGGTTGACTCAATTCTACCTCTGACAGAAGAATTGGATACCCCATA
>Ga0209541_10011721_pt1 | contig 13671 bp, 21 predicted proteins | sample RifCSPlowO2_01_FD_184027 | JGI IMG/M metagenome (GOLD analysis project Ga0209541, IMG submission 184027) | Groundwater microbial communities from Rifle, Colorado - Rifle CSP2_plank lowO2_0.1 (SPAdes) (version 2) | ecosystem: Environmental > Aquatic > Deep subsurface > Groundwater | place...
CAAAAAAGTAACGTGGCCCACGCGAGCCGAAACGATTAAGTTGACCGCGGTCGTTATTGCCATTTCGGTGATCGTCGGACTGTTTATCGGAGGACTGGATATCACATTCCTACGGCTCACTTCTATAGTATTTAAATAGTTCTATGGACAATACGCAATCCACAGCAGCCCCAACGATCCGCACAGACGTGCCCCAAAACGCCCACTGGTACGTCGTCCACACGTATTCCGGCCATGAAAATAAAGTAGCGACTAACCTCAAGCAACGGATCGAGACAATGAAGCTCGCCGAAAAAATTTTTGATATCATCGTCCCCACACGCAATATCGTCCAGGTGCGCCACGGCAAAAAAGAGGAAATCAAAGAGAAAATTTTCCCGGGCTATATTCTCGTTCGCATGATTTTGGATGATGAGAGCTGGCTCGCGGTCAGGACGACCCAGGGGGTAACGGCATTTGTGGGAGCCGGCAATAAACCCACCCCCATTTCCGATAAAGAGGTCGACACGATTTTGAAGTTTATGAAACTCGAGGCACCCACCTACAAGGCGACCTTCTCGGTTGGTGAAGCCGTCAAGATCGTCGACGGGCCCTTCGCGGACTTTTTAGGATCGATTGATTCGATTGATAATGAAAAAGGGAAAGTAAAAGTTCTGGTCTCGATCTTTGGAAGAGAAACACCAGTCGAACTGGACTTTTTGCAAGTGAGTAAACTGTAAAACTACATTTAGCATGTCTGAAGGATCAAGTTCTCCAGAATCAGAGCCAGACGTAGTAATGCAAGAACCGGTTCCTCGGGGCACATCATTAGATGCAATCATCCAAATGAATAAAACGGGTAAAGTAGATGTTGTCCTTGATGGGGATGAACGGAAAAAAGAAAATGGCTCAGGAGCGTTTTATAATCTACGAAGAACATTGGGACACTTATTCTCAAGAAATAAAAGCGGCCTTTGAGATTTCCACTTTGACAATATGTATCTATAACGCTTGCTTTATCGTACCCTGATGACGTATACTCCCCTTACCTCGATTCGCTCGAGGGAGAAACTGGAAGAGGTTTCGATATGGCTACAAAGAAGATTAAAACCCTCGTTAAGTTAAATCTCCCCGCCGGAGAAGCCACGGCTGCGCCCCCTGTTGGACCAGCTCTGGGTCAACACGGCATTGCCATCATGGAGTTTATCAAGGCCTACAATGAGAGGACCAGTAAACTTAAAGGCCAGACTATTCCTGCTGTCCTGACTATTTTTGAGGACCGCACCTTCACCTTCGTCACCAAACTTCCGCCGGTTGCTGCCATGATCAAAAAAACGCTTGGGATTGATAAAGGAAGCGGGAAACCGAGTAACGAATCAGCTGGAAAACTATCCAAAGCTCAAGTCGAGCAGATTGCCAAGGAGAAACTCGGCGACCTCAACACCGACAATGTCGAGCAAGCCATGAAAGTCGTAGCCGGAACCGCACGGAGTATGGGAATCCAAACGGAATAATATTTTTCCGTGTCATTCCAGCGAAAGCTGGAATCCAGTCAAGAGAATACATGGATTCCGGATCAAGTCCGGAATGACAAAACAAAACTATGGGAAAAGTACGAGTTGCAAAACTAGGTGATGAAGCGCAGGAAAAAAAACTCGCCAAACGCGCGCAGGCCCGCAGGCAAACCAAAAAGTCGAAGAAAGAGCATGTCGAAGGCGTGGGCCTCAAAGGCGGCGAGCGCGTTTCTGTGGTTGAAGGAACCCAGATTAAAGACGAATATAAAAAACTCGTCGAAGAGGTAGAGGAAGGCGTCGCACCGGGTGAAAAAAAGCCATCCAAAAAATCCAGGAAGGTCAAAGTCCGCTCGAAGCGGTATCAGGAACTAGCAAAACTTGTCGACAAAACGAAACAGTATTCCCTTTCCGATGCATTAAAACTCGTCAAGCAAACGAGCATGACAAAATTCGATGGCACCGTAGAACTTCATGTTAATTTAAACCCGCTCACTCTAGGAGAGAAAAAAGAAATGCGGGGAAGCGCCAACCTCCCTCATGGAACCGGTAAACAGGTACGTGTGGTTATTGCCGATGATGCGATCGTTGCCCAAGTCGAAACGGGCAAAATTGAATTTGATATTCTCGTTGCCCACCCCTCCATGATGCCAAAGCTAGCCAAAATTGCCCGCATTTTGGGCCCCAAAGGCCTCATGCCCAACCCCAAAACCGGCACCGTCACCCCGGACCCGGAAAAACGCGCCAAAGAACTCTCACACGGACAGGTCAACTTCAAAACCGAACCCGACCAGCCAATCATCCACATGAGTATAGGTAAAGTTTCTTTTGAAGAAAAAAAACTTGCTGATAACGTCAATGCAGTCCTGGACGCCATCGGCCGGGGAAAGATTGCCCGCGTCACCCTCTCGCCCACCATGGGACCAGGAGTAAAGATAGCCCTCACCTAAGTATTGTAAATTGAGATGCGGTCGCAACGCCAATTACAATTCTTTTTCGATCTGCGTCATGGGAAAATTCATATGCTTGCGTACGCGACGGGTTTTTTGATATACTCTCACTATCCTTAAGACCGTGGGCGTCCGCCAGCTGGCGGAAGAAGACCTACCGAGGGAGACTATGGCTACACAACGAAAGATCGATACTGTTACGTCGCTTTCTTCTCAACTTTCCCGTGCAAAATCCGTGGTCGTTGCTGACTATCGTGGCCTCAAGCACAAACAGCTGGAATACCTCCGAAAAAATCTTAAAAAAGTTGAGGGTGAATTCACCATCGCCAAAAACAGACTTTTCAAACGGGCACTCGGTGATAATGCCGAAAAACTGGCCGATTCTCTCTCACAAACCACCGCAATCTTATTTGCGTACGGTGATGAAGTTGCCCCGATTCGGGAACTCCTTAAATTTTTCAAAACAGCGGGCTTCGGGACGCCCAAAGCAGGTCTTCTGGGTTCAGTCGCCCTTACCCAATCCGACGTAACAAAACTTTCAAATCTTCCTTCCCGAAACATCCTCCTGGGTCAGCTTGCCCTTCAACTCAATGCACCGATACAAGGGCTTCATTATGCCCTGAGCTGGAATATTCAAAAACTCGTGTATGCGCTAAATGCAGTAAAAGCAACGAAATCGTAAGGTGGTGATATATTTATGGCAAAATTAAGTAAAGATGACATAGTAAAAGCAGTAGAGGAAATGACGGTATTGGAGCTTTCTGATCTTGTGAAAGCACTTGAGGAAAAATTTGGTGTTTCCGCAGCTCCTGTGGCAGTAGCAGCGCCCGCCGCCGCCGAAGCCGGCTCTGGCGAGGCAAAGGAAGAACAAACAGTCTTTAATGTGGTACTTGCCGAAATGGGGAGCAACAAAATAGGGGTCATTAAAGCGGTTCGCGAGCTTGTCCCAACCCTTGCGCTTCAAGAAGCCAAAACGCTGGTCGAATCTGCACCAAAAGACGTGATCACTGGTGTAAATAAGGAAGCAGCAGAGGAAGCAAAGAAAAAACTCGAAGCAGCTGGCGCAAAAGTCGAACTCAAGTAACGAAGAATCTAACTGCATCTCTTTGATCCCTCTTGACAATGTTTGAGCATTGATGATACGTTGTGATTAGTATTGATAATCCCGATATATTTTTTTATATCAGGATCAAACCCTTTCTGCCCAAAGAAAGGAGAGTCGTATGGCTCTTGGAGATGATTGGCCAGACTTGCTTACAGTACGGGAGGTTGCAAAAATACTACGGGTCTCTCCCCTTACTATTAAACGATGGGGTAAACGCGGCAAACTTCCTGCAATTAGAATTAATTCCCGGGGAGATCGACGCTACAAAAAAGAAGCCGTCATGTGGCTGTTGGGGCTCCAACAAAAGGGACAAGTTTAAGCTTTTTGGCAGCCTCCATCGGGTCGACGATATTGACATTCAAACCCGTTCCCAATTCAAAGCCCGCTCGGTGGATAAAACGCGGGATGATGCGAAGGTACCATTGTTCACCCGGATAGATGTAATAGTTGTAGACAAACTGCGTCGTGCGATCGGGCGCAGTGATCGTTGACGTGAGGAATACCTGTTCGATCCGCTTGAGTGTGTATTGCAGCATGTGGGCAAGTGAGGGAAGCTCTTTGTCCGGCGTGTCACCAAACCGTATCCCCCCATCGCAAGGAACAATCCATGTTTCGTACGGCCATTGGGAAAACTCAGGGCAATACGAAATAAATTCATCGGACTCACTGACGACATTGGCAATCGGTTCCCGGGAGAGCGCATCGAGCGTAATTTGCTTTGGCACGACGACAAGCTGCGAATGGGGATGCTTGAGGCTCGCACCAGCATGGAAACCGTGATTGCAGAAAATAAGTACCTGCCCGTCGTGTTCGTGGGCGCGAAAACGGTCGCGGTATGCGGTGAGAATTGCCGTCACCTGCCCAAGGGAGAGTTTTTCGATATCACGGCTATCATCGGGGCTATGGATGATCACTTCGTGGATATCGGTGATCGGGAATTTATTTGGAACGACGCGAACGATCCAGCCCGGTTTATCTTTTTCCCCCGATCCTGTCCGATACACTTCCGGTGGGGTGAGCGACTCGTTGCCGACACAAAACGGACAGACGGATTTTTTTGACACCGCATCTTTAGGCCGCTCAACACGTTTGGGTGTAATCACGACCCACCGCTGAGTTTTTACATCGGGGACATACTTTGCCATTACTACTACGTTACGAGAAGCGCGCCAGGAGTGCAAGAGCTTCGTGCTTTTTTTCGTTCGTCACGATGACACAAGCGAGTCCTTTGTTTGGCTGGCCGTAGTAGAGGATGCTGCCACGGGGTGCATGGATAATTGCCGGAAGCGCAAGAAGATCTTCCTCGCCATCAACGACCAAAAGCGTTGTCGTCGGTTTTTTTACCCATGTTGTAATTGCCTTGATTGCTTCCTGGGAAATGTACCCAGGCCCGCTTTTTACTTTAATACTGTTACGTAATAAAGTATCGGGTAAATGCGCGAGTGTATCGTGCGCATTGCGGTTTACTTTTTGATCGATGATCGAAAATGACGGAATCGTGCCGTGCTTGACAAGCGTTTCTGTCGCAATATCACCAACGGTGACAATCAGATTTTCCCGATGATTTTTTATCGCCTCACCAATCCGAGATCCTGACAAAACGATCCCCAATGGCCGGGCAAGCTCGGCGCGCATGCTATCGGGCATAATGAGGCGACCATTGCGATCGATTTCGCCATTACGCAGGCGAGTGGAAGAAATAGGTCTGCCATCCTCACCCGATACCATAGGCACCTCGATCAGCGCTAAGCATGGCAGGGTGGAACCCTGCCGGAGTCTGTTGATACGCTCTCCGGTATTGCGATTCTCGCGCGTCACGATAAGGGCATCCAAATCGGCCATCGAAGCCGCCGGCTCGTATGGATCATTAATTGAAACAATCATTGCCTCCTTTTCGTGTACTCGCAACCACGTTTCGAGATCTTTTTTTCTTTTGGAGTATTTGGCTAATTTGTCTAATTGGGCGAATTTGAACTTTTTAATAAAAGCATCGGACGTTACACCGATTGTCACATGTTCTCCTTCAATAAAAGCCCGACGGAGGATCACCTCGTGCCCCCGATGCATCCCGTCAAAGGTGCCGGCTACAAAAACGTGGTTATACATAGCTTGATAGTAGCCTATGCCCAATCTGAGTTCAACTTTTTGAGGGAAACTGCTATGTAAGTTCACTCTCTGGTACCCATTCCTGATGGGCGAGCGAGTGGCCGAGAGAATCATGAGGAAGGGGTGAAAAAGAACGGCGTGATCCATCATCATCAGTTATTTCCAAAAATACCCGTCCATTATCAACAACATAGAGCGTGACTCCCTCTTGAATCTGCATACTTTGCCAACCATTCCGAATCATATTAGTCGTCGCCCCACCATCATAAAACCATGCAATTGCTTCCCGAGCCATTGCCTTGCGCAAACGCAACGGAATTTGCTCGTTCTGAAGGAGTGCGTTAATTTTTTCTTCTAGCTCATCGGGGGCAATGCTCATTCCTCGCCGCTCCATATTCCACTATGATCACAAATCGGGGCGAGGGACAAGGGGGGAAAAATAGTCGCAAGTAGATTTGTTCTAATCTTCCGTCGTCAACCCTGCTTGTGCCAATAGTGGTCCGAGAGTATCACGTTCCACGACTTCTCTTTGAACCAATTCCATCCCCTCTTTATGCTCTGGGGAACCTGGCGCAAAACTTGAAAGAAAACGGTGCGTATCTGGTGAATGAGACATACGCATCAGTATTGTACAACTTGTCAGTGGAAGAGTTCCACTTTATACTTAAAGTCATGAATGATATTGCCTCCCACCTCGATCTTGCCAACCATCACGCCGATGCGACGGAGGAGGATATAAAACGGCTGTGTACAAATGTCCTCACATACGGCTTCAATGCGGCATTTGTCAATCCCTGCTACATCGCCCTTGCCAAAAAATCGCTTAGTGGAAAAGCCAAAATCGGTACGGTTCTTTCTTTTCCTCTGGGCCAGGATACGATGGAGATGAAAATTTTTGCTGTCCGCGAGGCGATCCGACTTGGTGCAGACGAACTCGACATTGCTCCCAATAACGGTTTGCTCTTGGCAGAAGGCGGCTTGGAGCAGTATCGGGACCAGTTGCGCGCAATTGTCGAGTCGGCCCGTGCAACGAGACCAGATGTCGTAGTAAAATTCATTATTGAAACTGGGTTATTTCTACTAAATGAACAAGAATTGAACTCAGATGAACGGAGTCGTGGAGAGTTTGTCATTAAGCGCGCGGCGGAAGCGATACTCGCCTCGGGTGCGGACTTTGTCAAAATCTGCTCGGGGATGGGACGGCGGGGTGCAAGTTTGAACGACGTGCGATTGGTTAAAGAAGCCATTGGAAATGCCCCCATAAAAATCAAAGTCGCCGGCGGCATTGATACTCTCGAAGAAACGAGAAGCTTTTTATCAGCCGGCGCCAACCGCATCGGGACATCAAAGGCAGTGGAGATACTAAATACTGTATAATACAACTGCTTATGTACAATTGGAATACACCGGTAAAACAGATCTCCAAATCCAAACAATCTACCATTTGGAAACTCAACCAACATATTAATTTTGGATTAAACGGCAAAAAACTTAATTTTGGGCTTGTACGTAAATACTGGAGTGCTCTTACAATCGACCCAAAACGTAAACAACTCCTCTCTTATCTCCTATGGGGCAAACTATCCTAACCCCCATACAACAAAAAACCAGTCGAGCCATCGCATCGAATACAGTCGTGAAAAAACGATTTTATCTGACCGGAGGCACTGCGCTTGCCGAGTACTATCTCCACCACCGATTATCTGACGATTTGGATTTTTTTAGCGAAGATGAAATTGACACGCTCTGGCTCAACGCGTTTGCCAAACAAATCAAAACGAGTATCGGAGCGTCGATGGTTGACACCCAGCAAAGTTTTAATCGCAATCTGATTTTTTTTCATGTTGGGAAAACCGTACTAAAAACTGAATTTACGTATTTTCCATTCAAACAAATAGAAAAAACAATGCTCGCCGATGCGCTTCACATAGACTCACTTTTGGATATTGCGGTCAACAAATTATTTACTATCTACCAACAACCCGCGAGCCGTCATTTCATAGATCTCTATTGCATCCTTCAAACATCGAAAATCCAGTGGTACGAGCTGACCAAACTCGCCCGAATAAAATTTGATACGGTGATAGATCCCTTACAACTTGGCAGCCAACTGATTAGCGCAAAAACCATTGGCCAACTCCCACATATGATTGTTCCGATAAAAGAAATGGAGTGGAGATCATATTTTCTGGAAAAAGCACGAGACCTAAAAAAAGAGATTGGAGAATGATGTTCCTGTGCCTGCATGGATACGCAAACCGAACCCCAAGGTTTTTTTATCCGCTGGCGCCCACCGCATCGGGACATCAAAGACGGTGGAGATTATGAAGCAAATTTCTCCTTAACGTGTTGTATTTTGCAATTGCGGTCGCAGTGCTATTTACAATGTAATTGGACCAAGACTCGCAACGGCTTTTGCAAACATGCCGTGATTTAACAACGCTGGCGGAGTACCTTTATTATAATGTACTGAATCAAGCAGGAATCCGGTCGGGGTACCCGTGAGCGACACCCCTTTACCATTTGGAAGCTCAACTGTTATTGTTTCCCCTGCATTAACATGTGTTTTGTCCCCGCCCCCGCCACAATGACCAATGTCAGCGTCATAATAAAGACCAGTCCTTTCCAACCCAAAACCAAATCTCATACTTCTCACCTCCTCCGGACAGAAACGTTGAGAGGAAGTGTACTCTCTCTCTGCAAAACGCAAGTATTGTAAATGGCGTTGCGGTCGCAACTGTATTTACAATACTTTTGTATTGATCTATGATGGTGGGAACATGGGAAAGATGAAACGAATTCTCACCGCAACGGGCGAAGGGCTTTTTTCTTATGTGACGGATGTGGCGCTGTGGAACGCAATCTTTTTGGCAGAAGTTTCCCTCCCCCAATCCTCTTCCGGCCAGGTATGGCGGGCGCATGTAGCTGCGGACCGATTCCTCCGACAGTGGAACTACGAGACCATCAAAACGGCAATCGCCAACGCCCGACGCCAGAAACTTCTCCGACCCGTCACGCGCGGCCGGCAGGCGATTCCCGAAATCACCAAAACGGGCAAGAGGCGACTTGCGACCATCATCCCCGTCTATGACGAGAAACGCCTCTGGGATGGCCGTATGCATCTGGTCACCTATGACGTACCGGAAACCAAACGACTCGATCGGGAGGCACTCCGGGATGTAATCCGCCGTCTTGGAGCCGGTCGACTGCAGGATTCGGTGTGGATCACACCATATAATCCTGTTGATATATTACGAACTTGTATAAATGAACACCATTTGTCTGGATCAGTAATCGTCTCGGACATGGGCCAAGGCGGTGCCATCGGAGAGGAAAACCTCGCAAGTCTCGTCGTTCGTGTCTGGCGGTTGGACCGGCTCAATGACCGGTATGAAGAATGGCTACGGGAGTACAAACGGTCCGACAAACTTGACCAATGGCTGGTAACGAGTTACTTGACTATCCTTCGCGACGACCCCCAGCTCCCATTTTCCCTCCTGCCGAAATGGTGGAAAGGAGACCGTGCGTGGCGTCTGGTAGCCCCAAAGATAAAAGAAATGTATTTGGCGTTGCGACCGCAACGGTAATTACAATAGTTTCTACTATAACGCTGTAACTGCGTCCGCTAATGCCTTTCCTCCGGCATTCTTTCCCACATCCACAGTCGTACCGGGAACACTATTTCCCGAAAAGCCAACCGTTGCTCTTTTAATAAACGCAGTAACACCTGACTATCGTTATGCCGATCCTCCGGCATCTTCCATTCTCCAAGGTTTCCTCCAAGTACCACAATAATTTTTTCTGCACCGTATTGTTTTTCCAACGCTGGTATTTGAGAAATCATCGCCTGAGCCTCCGTCAGAGTGGCTGACTTCCTAACGACATCGTGCCCGGCTTCACCAAGGTGAAACTCCATGTCCTTGACTATCAAGGGATCGTCTTCCGCGATAAGCACTTTTGCATGTTCTGGTGACATATCTTCACCTCCTCTGAGAGCGATGAGCTTGAAGATACTCTCTCTCTGCAAAAGTCAATGACAGGAGGCGCTCAATGGTCAAGACCGGAGTTCTCATTGATGACTTTCCGGTTAAAACAACGGATGTCTGCAGTCAATGATGCTATAGTAATAGCTATGCAGATCGACTCCTCAAAAGTCTACGAGCAGAAGAAAGCGAACGTACTTAGGCAGTTTCACCGGATCAAAGGCGCGAAACAAATTTCACTCAAGCCGAAAAAGAACACGCACTTCCTGCGCAAGAGAATCAAAACCAACACGCTTGACCTCTCCGCGTTCACCAATGTTTTACGTGTGGATACGGACCATGGCTTGGTTGAGGCAGAGGGTTTGACAAGCTTTTTTGACCTCTTCGCCGCGACGAGCACCGTGGGGTACATGCCCGTCGTCGTCCCGGAATTCCGGGCCATAACAATCGGCGGGGCGATTGCCGGCTTAGGGGTGGAAGCAACGAGCTTCCGCTATGGCTTGGTCCATGAAAATATATTGGAGATGGACATCATCACCGGAACTGGGGACATCCTTACTGTAACGCCGCAGAAACACCGTGACCTATTCCTCTGCATGCCCAACTCGCTGGGAACGCTCGGCTATGTGCTTCGTGCCGTTATGCGCATCACCCCCATCAAGCGTTTCATCCGCGTGGACATCCGGCGGTTCCGGGGGTCGGGAGCGTTTATTGACGCGATCAGATCCTCCGTTTCCTCTGGCCGTCAGGATTTTTTGGAAGGGCTGATCGTGGGGCCGGAGGAGTATATCCTGGCAGAGGGAAGTTGGACAGATAAAACGGAACAAGACGATGTGTTTGACGTCTCCGTCCAATCCTGGTACCGATACCTTACCGACGCACGACACCAACGTGTCGTATGTACCGCGGCCGACTACATGTGGCGCTGGGACACAGATGTGTTTTGGGGAACGAGGGAGCTTGGATTCCTTGGCAGCCTGTTTGACCGGCCCGTTCTTCGCCGGACCATTCTCAAACCGATGTTGCGTTCAGACCGCCTCCTCAAACTTCATCATATGCTCGCCTATCATCCTTGGTTCCCCAACGTTTTTACCGGCATCGTCCGAAAAAAGGAACAACTCATACAGGATGTAGGGATTACGATAGACCGGTGCGAGGAGTTTCTTTGGTGGTATCAGAACACTATCGGTATGTACCCGCTGTGGGCCTGTCCGGGGACCAAGGCGCATGCCCAGCAAGTATACCCGCTCTACCAGTGGAAAGGGAACGTGCTCGTGGATTTCGGATTCTACGGGTACAAACGTACACCAGCGGGCGTCTCGGATCACTATTACACCACGCTCGTTGAACAACACATGCTTGCCCTCGGCGGCATCAAAGGCCTCTATTCTACGTCGTACTTCACGCCACATGAGTTTTGGGGGATGCACGACCGGGATGCCTACATGGAAGCGGAGAAGCGGTACGATCCTAACTCAGTCTTCCCCGAGCTGTACGATAAAGTCGTCGGTGACGTGACGAAGTAGTTATCTGCAAATGGTACTTAACGTTGGGATTGCAAGGAGTCGGAGAGAACCGCGTATTTATCATCGATTGACTTAAATGTTTCGTCGTCAAGAACACCCCGTCCCCACGCTATTGCTAAATGCGTACGGGTTTTGGCAACTTGGCCAACCGCACTCCACAAAAGATCCCGAGCGAGCTTCCTATCCTGACGGGTGAGGCTATCGGCAATGGTCGCTGCGACTTCCTGCGCACTTTCCAAAAGATCATGCACCTCATTCTGTTCTCCTACCTCATAGATATCCATGAGTGCCACATAGGACTCTTGCCACAGCTTCTGATCATGAAAACTCATTGTTGTAATTGTACCCTAAGACGAGAAGATAGTATAGCCGTCGTCTACTCACACACGCCGTCTAGGGTCACTACAGAGGCTTTCTTAAAATTGGAAAAAAATTTCCTCAATATATGAGTCATGGGCTCTATTTGAGTACATTTTGTGCATGTTATGCACGTACTGTGTTTTCATAGAGGTGTTTGTACGCCCGAGGGTAGTGGCAAGTTCGGAGTATTAATTTTGGATTTATCAAGCATCCTTTAGATGCGCGTGTAGTAGGTAGATCTGCCGTGGCCATGGGCGTAAACTAAATTCAGCGTTGCAAGCTTTGCCAGGTCGCGCGACGCCGTCACCTGGGATATTTTGAACCGGCGTTGTACCTGTCGATTGGTGATCGAGGCGCCCGGGGGTTCAAGGAGGGCAAGAATTGTCTTTTGCGTAAAACACCAGGCTGTCGCGGTACTGGAATAATGGAGTCAGACCATACTGCCCTGTAATGCTCCGGATGGCGGCGTCAAGTTGTGCAGAGGTCAAATCAAGAACGTTGGGGTCGTTGACCATATACGAAAGCGTTTGGGAGTTAAATATCCTGTAGCCGATCCTGCTGGTAACGTTTTTTATAAGATGCACAGAAACGGCATCATGTGTTTCGCACGTTAGGGTAATTTGGCGGTTCAGCTTGCCGGTTATGGCAAGCGTTGCGGTCATCGGGGTATCGCTATAGGAAATAGTCGCGTGGCCTTCGTTTTGTTTTGTCACCCCTATCTCGCCCACAAACGTCAACAGATAATCAATGATTTTCTGTAGGTCGCCTTTGGCATCGGCGGGGGCGTGGTCGCTCGTCAAATGATACGCGGTCATGCGGTTCACTTTTGTTCTATGGTTTCTATGGCTTTAATATCTGTTTTTAGCGCGGTTATCATGTCCTCTACTCGCTTCATTTCGGTTTTTTCTTTTTGTATCGCTTCCTCAAAAATTTTTATGTTTTTTTTGATTTTTTCTTTATACCGCTCCAGATCCTTCACCCCATATTGGCGGATGATTTTTGTACTCCGGATCCTGGATTTTTCTTCTTTGGTGACTTTCATTTGTTGGCGTCAATGATGGCGATAATCTGGAACAGCCGTTGAATTTCTGCTTCTTCTTGGCTGATTTGGTCTTGGAAGAGTTTAATATTTTTTCTGCGCCTGGCAACTTCACCTTCAATCGCAGTTTTGTCGTAGCGGAGAGCCTCCTCTTTGGTTACGGGCATAGTTGTGTTCATTTCTTCAAAAATAGCATACGAGCGCAACCGATAATCATGCTCTTTTCAAAAGTATTACTTGACAAAAAGTGTGCTTTTTGTCTAAAATAAGTATCTATGTTTGTGAAACGGAAAATTCTTCCTCTCCTGAAAACGTATCTGTCTGCTCCCGAAGCGCTGGTGCTGACCGGCTTCCGACGCGTCGGGAAGTCAACCCTGGTAAAACATATCTTTGATCATTTAGAAACAGATAACAAGGTGTTTTTGGATATGGAAAGCCCGGTGAGTCAAAAAATTTTTCAGGAGGAAAATTATGACGCGATCGCCACCCGACTGTCAAAACTGGGCATTACCATGAAAGGCCGCGTACCGTACGTATTTATGGACGAAATCCAGTACGTCAGAGAGATTCCGTCTATTGTCAAATACCTGTTTGACCACTACCGCATCAAGTTTGTCCTTACCGGATCAAGCAGTTTCTATCTTAAACATCATTTTACGGAGAGCCTGGCGGGAAGGAAATTTCTTTTTGAACTCATGCCGTTGGATTTTGAGGAATTTTTGTGGTTTAAAGGGGAAAAGCTATCGTTGGATGCCGACTATGACTTGCTGCGGCATTTGTATGATGAATTTATGCAGTTCGGAGGATTGCCGGGCGTGGTGTTGGAGCCTGATGCAGTCGGGAAGCAGTTAAGGCTCGACGACGCCCTCGGGTCATATTTTCAACTGGATGTGGTCAATCTCTCCTCCTTTCGAAATATCAAGGTGTTAAAATCGCTTCTTTTCTTGCTTGCACCACGGGTAGGGACGAGGCTCGATATCACCAAGCTGTCCGAAAACCTGGGGGTTTCCCGGCAAACACTCTATAACTACCTGGAATTTTTTGAACAAACATATCTCATTCACCTTGTCCCCGCGTATTCGCATTCTCACGATGTGATCACCCGAAAAGTC
>Ga0209541_10011722_pt1 | contig 13671 bp, 11 predicted proteins | sample RifCSPlowO2_01_FD_184027 | JGI IMG/M metagenome (GOLD analysis project Ga0209541, IMG submission 184027) | Groundwater microbial communities from Rifle, Colorado - Rifle CSP2_plank lowO2_0.1 (SPAdes) (version 2) | ecosystem: Environmental > Aquatic > Deep subsurface > Groundwater | place...
GAAAAAAGCTTCTTCCGCCTCCCATGACAAACACTAGAAGGAGGCGACGGGCTTCACACCACAGATAAATCAGTGGGTATTCGCCCTACGATTTTATAACAACCATCTCACCTTCTCAAAAACCCGCTCAGAGTAATCTGCTCGTCCCTCTTGGAGCTTAAATAAATAACCTGTCCTTCCCTTGAGCCATAGCGATAGACAGAAATGCCCTTGCATCCAAGCTCATAAGCCATCATGAAGATTTTTTCAACATCATCGACAGATGCGTCTTTTGGCAGCGTAACAGTCTTGCTTATTCCGTTGTCAACATATTTCTGGAACGCAGCCTGCATTTTAACGTGCCATTCTGCTTCAATGTCCGAGCCGACAGCAAATATTTTTTTTAATTTGTATGGTATTTCGTCAATGTTTTTTATTGAGCCTTCTTTTGTTATTTTTTCAACTATGTCATCATTATATAATCTATTTTCCATCAAAGCTTTTTTTAAATTCTTGTCAAAATAAACCAAAGTTTTTCCTTCGGCTGTCCTTCTGACATAGCTCAATGCAAACAATGGCTCAATGCCTGAAGAAACATCTGCAATAATGCTTATGGTGCCTGTTGGCGCAATTGTTGTTCTTGTTGCGTTTCTCAAAAGCATGTGGCAGCCTTTGAAATATTTGCTTTTCCTGTTCCATGAGCTTTCTTTCCATGACGGAAAAGCGCCTCTTTTTGCTGCAAGCTCCATTGATGCAATGCTTGCCTCTTTTGAAATGAACTTCATTATTTCCTCTGCAGTTTCCAATCCACGTTCAGAATCATAAGCTATGCCTAATTTTACAAGCATGTCTGCGAAGCCCATTACGCCAAGCCCGATTTTCCTGTTTTGGTATACTATTTTTTTGTTTTCCTCCAATGGGTAATCGCACATGTCAATTACATTGTCAAGAAAATGAACTGCACTATCAATTGTTTTTTTCAGTCTTTCATAATTGATTTTTCCATCACTTAAAAATCCTTGATTTTTAAGTTCCACAGAAGCTTCGCTTCTGTCGGATTCAACCATGTTAGATAAATTAATGCTTCCCAAATTACAGGACTCATAAGGCAATAAAGGCTGCTCGCCGCAGCTGTCTGTGCTTTCTATTTTGCCGAGTTTTGGCGTCGGATTAAACTCATTAATCCTGTCAATAAATACAACCCCCGGGTCGCCGTTAAGCCATGCCTGCCCGCATATCAGATTAAAAATATGCCTTGCGCTTTCTTTCTTCACAACTTTTTTTGTTCTCGGGCTTATTAACGGGTAATTTTTGTTGCTTTTTACTGCTTTCATAAATTTGTCAGTTATAGCTACTGAGACATTGAAGTTGGTCAGCACATTTTCCTTGCTTTTTACTGTTATAAAATCTTCTATATCTGGATGATTCACGTCAAGAATGCCCATATTTGCCCCCCTCAGGGTTCCTCCCAGCTTTATTTGCTCTGTCGCAGCGTCAAATATCTTCATGAAGGAAACTGGACCGCTGGTGAAGCCTGCGCTTTCTATCATGTCCCCTTTTGGGCGTAATTTTGAAAAATTAAAGCCGGTTCCAGCGCCTGTCTTGTGGATTAACGCAGTATCGTGCAATGTCTTGAAAATAGAGCTTATATCATCTTCAATCGGAAGCACAAAACAGGCTGCTAATTGCTGCAATTTTCTTCCTGCGTTGAACAATGTAGGCGAGTTGGGCAGAAAGTCCAAAGAAGCCATTAAATTGTAGAATTCATTCTCTGTCTTTTTTACATTTTTTTTGCCATTCTTGTATTTTGCATCAGCCAATGCGATATTCTTTGCAACCCTTCTGAACAAATTTTCAGGCTTTTCAATCACCTTGCCTTTATCGTTTTTCTTCAGGTAGCGCTGCTCGAGTATCATCAAAGCGTTTTTTGAAAGGGTTAGTTTAGGCATTTTATTTAACAAATTCCACCCCTATTTTATTCTTAAATTTTGAATCTCCAGTCAAGAAAGATATATTTGCTTCCAAGGCATAAGCATAACCCATGCAATCAACATAGCTCAGCTTTTCTTTCTTGTTAGCAAGCTTTATTTCCATTCCTTTCTTAATTATGTATCTTGGGATTTTTACTGTGAACTCCGCCCATTCCTCAAAATGATGCTCTGCAACTTCTTTTCCGTAATCTCTTAGAAGCGAGTAATACAATTCCATAAGATTAAAATCTGAGGTAACAAGAATGTGGCTTGTATACTGCTTATAGTTTTTATTTCCACCAACTAGCTCTATCAGAGCGTAAGTGTCACAGAAGAAAACCCCGACTTGTGAGCGAGTTCGCTCTACGAACGAGCTCACTCGCATGTCACTGTTCGTCATATCCTTCATCAATTTCTTCCATGACCTTTTGAGTTGGTTTTTTTAATTTTAGCGTCCCAAACATTTTTTTGAGATTTTTACTGTAATCTTTAAAAACTAATACGGTAATCTTGTCCCGCGGCTTTATGCTCCCCTCTTTAATTATTTCTGAGGGTATAGTTATTCCTAATGAGTTCCCCCATTTCTTTGTTACGGCTTCAAATTGTTCCATTTGCATCACCTAATCGTTATGTATAATCTAATTATATATAAACTTATCGTTTTTAATCACCTTATCAAAAACTTTATATAAAATTGAATTAAAGATGATGTTATGGAGCATTTATCAATTAAGGAAATCTACGACAGGCTTGAGGAGCTCAAAGGCTGGGAGATGAACGGCTACAGCGAGATATTCAAGGAGTTTGAGTTCAATAACTTCAGGGAGGCCATGGAGTTCGTGCAGAAGGTAGGGGAAGAGGCAGAGAGGCAGAAGCACCATCCGGAAATCATTATACAATACAGCAAAGTGACATTAAAGCTGACAACACAAGAAGCAGACGGCTTGACTCATGACGACTTCAAGATGGCTAGGGTTATTGAGCAGATGATATGAAAGATAAAACACTTTTATTAACGATAAGTATTCATAAATATTAAATATGGACAAAAAATTGAACATTTGGTTTGACAAAGAAGGAGATTTTTTAGAGCTAACAATAGGAAAACCTGTAAAGGGATTCTTCAGGGAACTTGGCAACGATATGCTGGAAAGGGTGGATGCAAAGACTGGAAAGGTTATGGGTTTTTCTATTCTTAATTTCTCAAAGAGGTTTGACAAATTAAAAACAACAAAAAAATTTCAGTTGCCAATAGCTATAGAGATTAAGCATGCTTAATTTGGCAGAATTTAAAATACAAGGACTTCAAGATGGCAAAGGTTATTGAGCAGATGGTTTAGAAATTTGGAGCATGTCTATTTCTGAAAGCCCTTAGCTCAGAAGTTGGAATCTGACTAAAATTAAATCTTTCAGGCAACTGATGGAAAAAATAACCTTCTTTTAGAGTTCTTTTATACGATTCTTCAGTAAACCATCCTTCCCTTAATCCTTCTCTCCAGTACTCTGTTCCAGGAAATATCATGCAACTTTGCCATGCAACTTCGTCCAAATGGGAAAAGGATTCAATAGTCTTTTCGTCATCAATTAACTCTTCTTTTGTTTGTCCTGGAAATGCGTACATCATGTACAATTCTGTTTTAATCCCCCTTCTATGTATAGCTGTAAGAAGTTCATCAATCTTTTCAGGCTGTATCTTATCAAAATTGATTTTTTTATTAAATCTCTGGTTAAATGTTTCTACAGCTAATGTCATGACATTTAAACCTGCACCCGCATATAAATCTAATAGTTCTTCATCCAATTCGTACCCATCCCTACTAGGAAAGAAAATGCGTACAAAGAAAGCATTTGGATTGTTTAAAACAAAATTAGGATTATCTTTTCTATATATACTTAGCTCTTTCAGAAATTTGATATCATACTCATGAAATCCAAAAGTATCTGCTTGGTTATAAAAGATCTTTACACCATATACCTCATGTAAAAATTTTAAATCATTAAACATCCTTTTTGAACCAATGTGCCTCACTCTTAGACCATCTCGTTCTGACGAAGCGCAATAATCACAATGAATTGGACATCCTCTAGAATAATATAAGCTAAAGTTTCTAACCCACTTTACATCAGTTAAGTGAGTATAAATCTGGCTTCTTCTTGAATAATCATCGTTATATCTATATCCTCCATTATTCAACAAAACTTCTTCTAATGCCCAAGGTCTATTCAAATTAGTTATTAAAGGTCTTCTACCACTCTCCTCAACTCTACCATTCTTCTTATAAGCAACACCCTTAGGCAAATCTTGTGTTCCTAATTGTAAAACCTTTAATAATTCAGGAACTGTTTCCTCACCTTCTCCTAGCACTATGTAATCAATATTACCAGCTTCCAAAGTCCAATCAGGCTTTAAAGTTGCATGAATTCCCCCTACTATAATAGGAAGATGTGGATAAGATGCTTTTACTTTTGCTGCTAGATCATCTACCATTTGTTGTTCGGTAGAAAACATGGAAGTAACAAGCAATGCAATTGGCTTAGTTTCAGATATTCTTTCTACTACAGCTTCGTCTGGCAATCCAAACCTGTAAGTGTTTTTGTTAACGGGTGTCTGGTTATAAAACCCTTCAGCACATAAATCCATAAATTCAGTTTCAAATCCAGCTGATTTAAGACTACCCAACACAGTTAAAGCTGGTAGTGACACATTTTCTCTTATATGTTGAAGCGGCTTACCATCTGCATTAACAGGGTACATTTTTGCAGGAGCTACAAAGAGGACTCTTTCATTCATTTTTAAAAATTTTAGAATCTAGCTAATATATACCAATTTATAAATCTTAATACTCAATCCCCTTTCTAGCCACAATTCCCTTCTGCCATGGGTGTTTTATTCCCTGAACAATATTCACGTAGTCGGCAGCATCAATCAGCTCTTTTGGGGCGTCCCTGCCTGTCATTACAATCTCAACCTTTCCATGATTTTTTACAATCTCCAGAACTTCATGCAATGGCACAAGCTCCTTTGCAAGCACGCAGTTTATCTCATCCAGAATAACGACATCGTACTTTCCGCTTTTGATTGTATTTTTTGCATGCTCCCATCCGAGCAGGGCAGCCTCCTTTTCCTTTATGTCAGGATTAAAGACAAAAGTCCCTGTCATGTCTTTGAATTCGCCAAGCTGTTTTTGCTTTATTGCGTCAACGCCGAACTGCTCTATATCAAAGCCCAGCTTTTTTGCGGAGTGAATCTCTCCTGTAAATCCGCTTTTCAGGAACTGGATCATATGGACCCTCAGATTGCTGCCGACTGCCCTGACGGCAATTCCCAATGAAGAGGTTGTCTTGCCCTTGCCATCTCCCGTTATTACATGGACTAGCCCAAGGCTTTCCCTGCTGTCATCGCCCTTTACCTTGATTGGAGATTTTATTTTGGTTAATGACATTTTATTTGAAATTTGTTTATTTTGTTTTAATTTTTTCAATCCGCCTTCGGCGAAATCTTGTGCTCGGCGGCAAAGGCAACAAATGTTTTTGTAATTGTTTTCCTTCAACAGCCTCTCCGCCTCGCCTATTTATTTGGCGTAGTCAGGCATTCTGTCCTGAGCTGGGTTCCCATTATACTTAAACAGATGTTGGGAAGCGACGTGATTGAATTTTAATTGTGTTAATTGAAATTTTATTTTTAGATTGATGAATCTAGTTGGCTGTTATATCCAACAAAATAGCATCCCTTTTTTGGTGTTTAAATAAAAAATAAAACAAGAATTAATTTACATACACAAGCCCCAGCCGCAGCTCGGGCAGTGCAGACAGCCTTCCTTCAATTCAACTTTTGTGCCGCATTCCGGGCAGTTCTTAATTGTGATTTTTGACATTGGCTTTTCGCTGCCATTCCCTGCAAAAACCAGTCCGCTTTCTGACTCCTTTATCGTTTTTTTCATTTCAGGCTTTATGTCAACTTCTATTTTGGATTCTTCTTTTTTCTCCTTTGCTTTTGGGGCAACTAAAACCTGGTCCTTTATGCTGGAATCCCTGAAGACAGTTACATCCTTGCATCCGAGCTTGTAAGCCAAAATGTAGCTGTCCCTCATGTGCTCAAGGGTTGCGTCTGCAGGGAAGTTGTTTGTTTTTGAAATGCTTGAGTCAACCCATTTCTGGAATGAAGCAAGGGCCATTATGTGCTCTTCTGGAGTGATGTCCATTGCTGTCACAAGCGCCCTTCTTATATTTTCAGGCACGTACTCAATCATCTGTATGCTGCCTTTGTGCTCGTTGATGTCTTCCATCAGCCTGTCATTGTACAGCCCTTCTTCCCTTAGCACTTTTTCAGCAGCAGGGTCAACATAGTAAAAGCTCCCAACCTTCACATTCTTTTCAAACACAAGAGAATAAACCGGCTCCATTCCTGAAGAGCAGCCTGCAATCATTGAGATGCTGCCAGTAGGGGCAATTATTGTTGTGTAGCCGTTCCTTATGCCGTATTTTTTTATATCTTCAGCGAGCTTGTCCCAGTCAAAGTGCTGCTCGTCCTTGAGGTAAGCTCCCCTTATCGGAAGCCTTCCGTCCTTGTAAAAGCTCTTGCTGTAATAAGGCAGATTGCCCCTTGCTTTTGCAAGCTCAATGCTCTCAACCTTGCTCCAATAAGCTATAAATTCCATCAATTGCTCCATGAATTTCCTGCCTTCCTCTGTATTATAAGGCAGCCTAAGCTCGTAAAGCAGGTCGCCAACACCCATTACTCCCAATCCAACTTTTCTTGTGGCTAGGCTCATCTCCTCAATCGCTTTCAGCGGGAAGTTATTGACATCAATCACATTGTCAAGGAACCTTGTGCAGCTTTTTACAACAGTCTTTAAGCTTTCCCAGTCAACATAATTGTTTCCGTCATCGTCAGTCCTTGCAAAAGCCCACACATTGATTGAGCCTAGGTTGCATGGCTCGTTTGGGTACAATAAAACTTCGCCGCAATTATGCACAACAACACCATTTGCTATAAATGAATGAGTTGCTGGCTCTGTTATGTCATAAACTTCCTGCTTGCCGAAGTATGCTACAGACTTTACACTATCAAGGAAGTGCTCCTCATAAAACTCAAATTTGCTTAATTTAAGGGCTTTCTCCTTGAATTTGCTGTGCAAGAAACCTATTTTTTCCAAGAACCTTGGAACGTTCTCTTTGCTTATGTTAAGCTCGTAATTTGTGCCAGATGTAGTATAAATAACAAGTTCTCCCTTGCTGTTTGTATATTTAAATTCTTTCGGCTTTGTCGAGCGGTTGTAGATTGAGCTTCTTATTCCCATGTTTAGCAACAGCAATTGGACATCTTTCAAAAGCTTTATAGAGCTAGAATTCAGCCTTATGTAGTTTCTGCTTTTACTGCCCAGCCCAATCGTGCCATCTGCGCTGAAAAGCCCCTGCAAGAAACCAATGACTGCGTCTTCTGTTGCTGTGAACAGGTGTTGGGGTACGCACTTCTCTTCTCTAACCCCCAAATTCTTGAAGAATTCAATCACGCTCTTGCTTGAACTTCTTATTTGTATGCAACCATTTTGGTAAATCTGCTCTTTCATTTGCCTACTGCAGTAATTTTCAAAAATTGGTTTTAATATATCTTTTATTTCGTTGTCTTCCGGAGCAAAAACAAACCCCATTGAGTTGTATTTTTCACTCAGCCAGCCATCTCCTGTTAGCCATCCAAGGACTAGTCCAAGCTCTTTGCTCCATTCTTTTGGAAGATTTAACTTATAAGTTCTTCCATTCTCTCCAGTTACAAAATTATTTACTTCAAATTGAAGTTTTGAGTCCTTGTTAAAATTGCCATGTCCTGACTGCAAAAATACAGAATCATCTTGTGTCAATTCACATATCTGTTTCCATCCATTGTCAGTAAGCACTTTATGGTCTGCTGTCGCAACAAGCTCGTAGCCAGATTTTGTTACAAGCTTATAAGTGTCTTTAACCCCCGTTTTCAGTACTTGCAATGCTTCTACTTCCTTGCAGCCTTTTTGCAGCATCAATAGGTTTTTCCCACTTGTTTCCGTCCTTGCGTCAACAACTATTTGTTTAGTTTTAATTGAGTCTATCCTTTCCAAACCATTTTCCGTGGATACAAGGGTATTTCCAGCAACACAAGGATTCGTAGTCACAATCGGGCCCAAATGCTCCAAAAAGGGATTGTACTCATTAACCTTGTCAAAAAAGATGACTCCGGGCTCTGCTGATTCCCATGCCTGGTAGACAATCTTGTCAAACAGCACTCTTGGATTTACATACTTTACAACCTTGCCGTCTTTTGGATTAACCAATGGATATGGCTCGTTCTTGTCATAATGGTCCCAAAAGTCAGCCATTATCAATACGCTTATATTGAAATTTCTCAATGCCTTGTTGCCGTCCTTTGCTGTTATAAACTTTTCAATGTCAGGATGATTGCTGTTAAGAATACCCATATTTGCGCCTCTCCTTATGCCGCCCTGCTTAATCACTTCTGTCATTGTGTCAAACAACCGCATGAAGCTCAATGGCCCTGAGGCTACCCCTCCTGTTGAGCTTACAAAGTCTCCTTCCGGCCTTAATTTGCTGAAATTGTATCCCATTCCGCCGCCTGCCTTGAATACAATTGCAGTGCTTTTCAAAGTCTCCATTATGCCTTCTATACTGTCAGGAACATCTAAAACAAAACAATTATGCACAGAAACCATATTTGCAACATAAGAATGGTCTTCTTCAACCTCAAGATTATATACAGGTCCGACATAATCTACTCTAGATATTTCATCTATTTCTGTGAAGGTTATGCCATCTGCAACAATGGTATTTGGCTTGTAACCGCTATCAACTTCCTGCCTGTCAAATAACTCATTAATAAGCAAAAGACCATTTTCTCCGCTTATTGTGCACCTATAAGGCTGGGCTGTTCCAAGCCTTGGCATTGTCTCTTTCCCTAAACCAGTAAAAACACCGCAGCGCATAGCCATCTGCCAGAAAGCATAAACTACATTTTGATTGCACATCACAAGTTTTGCGTTTGTTTTATGCGAGTTTTTGAATATGGTGCCGTCTCCTCTTATCAGACCAGCCATAATTCCTTTTTGCTTATTCTGGGGCAGTTTTATGGTCCATTGTGGTATAGACTTATTTTTATACCCTCTGCCTAAAATGTTTTCAAAGAAATTAGCTAGTATTGTAGAATGAAATCTTAACGATAGCCATTTTCTGGTTTCGCTATTTGTTTTTTCTACTCCTGCAGAAACTCCAAATTTACTCTCCATTATTGATATAACTTCTCTGCAATAATTTTCCTCATCGGCCGAAAATGTAAACCTCACACAATCCTTGTCTGCAATTGAGCCTTCAGAAAGATAGTACCCAAATAACTTCATAAGCTCGTAATCAACAGTAATAATATTTTTTACAGGCTTTGTAGTGTGTACAAATGCATTGAATTTACCTCCTTTATATTCATAAGAGCATTCGCCTCTTTCGTTCAAATTGGCATTTTTTACTATATCACTAACCTTTATCTCTGCAATGTCTTCTGTTTCTGTAGGATAAGATAAAGCTACATAATCTCCTTCATTAAGCATGTTAAGCTGTATCCATTGAATCCTGTTGTTCTTATAGCTTAATATGGGATGCTCTTCTGTTACAAGCATGGAAGGCTTTGGGAGTTTGCTGCAGCTTACTTTGTATAAAGAATTTGTATTTCGAATATACACCTTCTCAACTCTTCTAAACCTTCCCTTATGGGTTAATACAAAATCACCCACATGAATATTTCTAATTTCCCTAGGACCGTCTGCAGTCATAATAGGCTGGTTTGGATGAAAACAGGCGCTGCCCATACCCAAAGGATTGCCGAAGTTTGCAATTGCAGGAGTGTTTGGCATGAAAAGCTTGCGAGTCATCAAGTTGTATAATTCGTCAACGTTCTTCTCGTAATTATTGAAATCACCTTTCTTAATCATGTCAAAGAACTTGCTCCATGAAACACACATTTGTTTGTTGTCGTTGAACCTGTCGTACATTCTCTTCAGCGCTTCGAGATGATACCTGCTAAGGGTGTAATTGCCAATGCTGTATTTGTCTTCATTTGCAACAGGGCTGAAGCTTTCTGCCTCGTTTACCGGCTGCCTGCTTTCGATATCGAAAACCCTTTTGTCATAGAACAAGTCAGGCAAAGCCGCATGGACAGCAACCCTTGTGAAAAGCTGCTTTGGGGTTTCTGTCAATTTTCCAGTTGCATCCTTTCTCAGATACCTTGCCTTTAAAACCCTCAATGCGTTGACATCGAACCTTTTGTCAACCTCGTCAATCTCTTCCTTTTCCAGAACCAGCTGCTTTTCTTTCCTGATTTCAGCCCTTTGCTGCCTGTAAAGAATGTAAGCTTTTGCTGTAGAGGCATGCCCTTGCTCAATAAGGACCTTTTCAACAATATCCTGTATTTCCTCAACTGAAGGAGATGTTTTGCCCAGTTTTTCAATCTCTTCAATAACCTTGTCGCTCAGCTGCTGGGCAATCTTCCTGTCCTTGCCGCCTACTGACTGGGCTGCCTTGAACACTGCATTTGTTATTTTGTTCTGGTCAAATACAACTACCATGCCGTCCCTTTTCCTGATTCTTTGTGTTGTTGTTTCCATTTTCTAACCCCTTTTTTGTTTTTAGACGCTGATTCTGCTGATTTCCTGCATTTTTACTACTTATCCGAAAACACAATATGTAGTGGTTGAGATGTCGTCTATACACTATATGTAGTGTATTTTTGAGGTGGTGGTTATATTTAAAGATTGCGGTTTAGGATTATATAAAAAATTAGTATAATTTTGGAGTTTAAATAGTTTAGGCAAGGATGTCCAGTGGTTATTTGTAGATATTATCGTGATGGTCGTAATCTTCAATTATGATATGTTTTTTTCCTTCATCTACGGAAAAGACAAGCACAAAGCTCTTGTCGATATGGACTCTTTTAAGATGATGTAGTGGGTGCCTTAAGTTTTTATAATGCTGCGGATTTTGCCTAATCTTCGAGATTCTATCCTCTATAATAAGCATCTGTTTTGGGTTTCTTTTGGCTAGCTTGAAGAATACCTTTTCAACGCTTTTTCTTAATTCATAAGAATACATCTTAGTTCAAGCCAAAATGTTTTTTGAAATTATCCACTTTTACAGTAGGCTCTAACTGCCTTTTTTTCATCTTTTCAACAAATTCCAGCCTTAACTCAGGCTCCATTATATCCTGCTCGTATTCCTCTGCCATGATGTTTATTGCCTCTGACTTGTCTTTCAATCCATATTTAGCCTTTACTATGTTAATAACCCTGTTTGCCCTTTCCGATATGTTTATTATTGCCTGTACCATGTTAATATCACCTTAATATGGCATTAATGCGGTATTAATATATAAAGGTTGCGGAATTTAAAATTTTTTTCTTTAAATATTTTTATTTAATGAAGATTTCTTGATGTTAAAAATATGATTGGTGTTGTAGTTTTTAGTTATAATTATTCACAAAATATTTATATAAACCAATTTACCTACATCCTAACATGGAGAGTTTTAATTCAGCTAAGGAACATGCATTAGCATTAGCAAAAAAAAGTATGGATTTATTAGTTTCTGGGAACTGTGATACACACATACTCCTTAGGGGATGTTATACAATTGCTTCATTGCTAGGAGATGAAAAAAATAAAGAGTGGATTGATAATGAGCTTTCAGGATATAATAAAGATATTGAGCTTGATAATATGACCCCTGGAAGAACTTTTAGACAAAAGAATAGATTGACTGGTGAAATTGAAGAATGCGGAGTTAGGGACTCAATACACAGGATACAACACGCAGTGAATTCTAATAAATCCCTTCAAACTTGGGAAGATGACTTTAATAAATCACGCGAATTCAATCCAGACTGGTGTTACACTATCCTATACAATGTGCAAGATAGGTGCTTGAGATATTTGCTTAAGAATATAACTCAAATGGAATATAGCGGTAAAGTGTATTCAATAGTGGAGAATATTCGTATGGAAGTTGATGAAAAATTATCTAAATTAAATCCAAAAATGAATAGTGAATTGCAATTAGTATCCAATAACGTAAACTCTGAAAACCCATCGGAAAGATCACAATCAGCTCATTCATGCAGAAGAATTTTAAAGTCGCTTGCAGACGAAGTGTTCCCAGCAAAAGATGAGCTTTATGTAGATTCACAGGGTAATAAAAGAAACGTTAAAGAAGATGCCTATATGAATCGATTACTAGCTTTTTTGGAGATTAATGGTTCAACCAACTTAATCAAAAATCAAATTCAATATCTAGCTTCTTATTTTGATAGTCTAAGAGATTTATCAGGAAAGGGTGAACATTCTGACATTTCCAAATTTGATACAGAGCTTGTTGTTTTACATACTTATCTAGTTATATCTCAAGTATTAAGATATTGGAATAAATCTGAAAAATAATAAACCAACTAGATAGATAAAAATTTGTTAATGTGAAACGAAGCCGTTAAATCAAAATTAAGTTTATTCACGAAGTGATTAACTTTTTCACTCCACAACCTTCCCCAATCTGCCCAACTTTTCCCCTTCCATAAACTTTCTTAAAACCTCCTTCAAATCAGAAATCTTGACCCTCACCTGCTCTGTCGTGTCCCTGCTTCTTACTGTAGCCATTTCGTCTTCAAGGCTTTCATGGTCAATTGTAACGCATGCATAAACTCCGGCTTCATCGGCTCTTGCGTACCTGCGCCCGATGCTTCCGCCCAAGTCAAATGTGCAGGCCCAACTTTGCTTTAGCTCATCATAAACACCTCTTGCCTTCTTGACAATATCGGCTTTGTTGGAAACAAGAGGGAAAATTCCGGTCTTTACCGGGCAAAGCTTTGGATGCAGTTTCAGGACAACATTGTCCCTTGCCTTGTCATAGTGGTAGGCGTCAAACATAAACACCAGAAAAGCCCTTTCAACCCCCTGTGAAGGCTCGCAAATCACGTGGGGAATTATCTTCTTCTTTGTTTCCTCGTCAAAAATGCTCAAGTCAGTTTTTGAATGCTGGATGTGCTGCTTTAGGTCAAAGTCAGTCCTGTTGCTTAATCCTTGCAGTTCCTTCCATCCAAATGGAAACTCATACTCCAAGTCCCAAGTGTCTAATGCATAATGTGAAAGTTCATCCTTTACATGCTGCCTTATCCTGAAACGGCCTGAATCCGCGCCCATGTCAATAAACCACTTGTGCATCAAGGCAAGCCAATAGGCATGCCACTTTGTCTTTACGATTTTTTTGCTCAGGCAGTCCTTGATTGGCATTTTTTTCATCTTTTCATTTTTCTTCTGCATCTCTGCTGACAGGACGTTCATTTCATAATCAAGTACATCATCAATGAAATGGCATTCATCATATTTTTCAGGATGCACAAAGTATTCCATCTCCATCTGCTCGAATTCCCTCATCCTGAAAAGAAAGTCTCTTGGTGAAATCTCGTTCCTGAAAGCCTTGCCTATCTGCGCAATGCCAAAAGGCAATTTTAGTCTTGCATTTTCCTGAACCAGCCTGAAATTTGTGAAGATTATCTGGGCTGTCTCCGGACGCAAAAACGCAGCAGAACTTGAGCTTTGCACAGGCCCGACATTTGTTGTGAACATCAAATTAAACCTTTTCGGCTCGCCTAATTCGCTTCCGCACTTCTGGCATTTTATCTTGTTGTCTTTTATCTTTTTG
>Ga0209541_10011723_pt1 | contig 13670 bp, 17 predicted proteins | sample RifCSPlowO2_01_FD_184027 | JGI IMG/M metagenome (GOLD analysis project Ga0209541, IMG submission 184027) | Groundwater microbial communities from Rifle, Colorado - Rifle CSP2_plank lowO2_0.1 (SPAdes) (version 2) | ecosystem: Environmental > Aquatic > Deep subsurface > Groundwater | place...
CTCCTGTTTGAACTGGATCAGAACTGCAGGCAGAGCCTTACAAAATTGGGAAGAAAGATTGGACTTTCAAAGAATGTGGTTGCTTACCGCCTTAAGTGTCTGGAGGAAACAGGCATTATCGAATCCTATTACCCTGTTATTGACGCTTCGAAGTTGGGGTATTTTAGTGTTCGAATTTATCTGTTCCTTCAGTATGTGACACCAGAATTGAGCCAAGAAATAAAGAACTATTTTATTGCACAGCCCAATGTCTGGTGGTGTGCCTATTGTGAAGGCTCTACTGATGTTGCTCTTATTATCTGGGTCAAAGATATTGATCAGTTTTATAATTTCTGGCAGGAAACGCTAGCAAATTACGGCAATCATTTTAAAGATCAATATGTTCATTTGTATAATAAACTCTTTCACTACTATTATGAATATCTTGTTCACAAAAAACATAAAGAACTTGCACCTCTGATTACAGGTGGTACATCTTCTCAAATTTCCCTTGATGCAATAGATCGAACCATCCTTCAGGAATTGCATACTGATACAAGAAAGTCTATTGTTGCTATGGCAAAAAATATTGGTTGCAGTGCCATACAGGTAAAATATCGCATGAAAAAATTGCTCAAAGATGGGATTATTAAAGGGTTTCGCCTTAATCTTAATCTGGAACTGCTTGATACGGTCTTTGCTAAAGTAGACTTACGCCTCAGGGATCATGCACATCTAGCAAAAATTCTTGGATATATTCAGCAAAATCCGCGCTTGGTTTATGTCAACAAAGCGATTGGTCTTGGGGATCTTGAAATAGAATTTCATTTCGATCATGTTAATCAACTTCATGATACTCTAACAGACATTAAAAAAAAATTTCCCGGAATGATCAGATACTACACCTATTTTCTTGTTAAGAAAACGATGAAAAAAAGTACAGTTCCTGTTTGAGTCTGCTCACTCATTTTCTCCCCCTCTGCCCTTCATACAATCTCTCAACCTGCTTTAACGTAGAAGCATCGTTAGGACCTTTGTCAACTCTGAGACGAACCAGGCGCGGGAATCGTAATGCATATCCCGAACTATACGTCGGGCTTTTCTGGATTTCTTCATAATTGACTTCAATCACAATCTTGGGTTTTATCTTGACTGCCTGCCCTTTCTCGCTGAGTACTAACGGTTTTAAAAGTTCGGTAAGTTCTTCAAACGTGACCCAACTCATGCTCTTTTCCTCTTCTTCATTTTCTAATTCTTTAATGCCGGTTCCCACCTGTCCCATTTCTAAAAATTCGTCTTTTTTCTTGTCATAACAGGCAACGGTAAAACTGCTGAGCCAGCCTTTGCGTTTTCCCTCTCCCCACTCTGCTCCGACGATAACAAGGTCAAGCGTTTCCATAACCGGTTTAATCTTCACTTGAAATCCAACCCGAGAACCCGGCTTGTAGATGCTCTCCAAATTTTTTGCAATCAACCCTTCTTCTCCGCTTTGGACAGCTGAATCGTAGAACGCTTGTGCTTTTTTGAGATCTCCTGTCACCAGCTGTTTTGCAAGCCTCAGTTTTTTCGGCTGTTCTTTGACGATTTTCTCAAGCAGTTTTCTTCGCTCCTGGTACGGGGTGTTCATCAGATTTTCGTTTTGATGCTCGTTTCCGTACACCAGGACGTCAAACACATTCAGTTCAACAGGAAAATCATGCGCCATTTGCTCAATGTTATATTTTCTTTTGATACGCTGGGAGATGTTTTGAAAGGGAAGATAGCGTCCTGTTTTTGCGTCATACCCTACTGCTTCACTGTCCAGGACAACCACCTCAGCTTTGATACCCTCTTTAATGTATTTCACAACTTCAGGGAACTGTTTGGAAACATTTTCCAACCTTCTCGTGAAGAGCCAGATCTGGTCGCCTTTTTTGTGGACGAGCAGGCGAAATCCGTCGTATTTGAATTCAAAGGCTGCAGGTTTTCCCACCATCTCAAAGGCTTCTTCCATATCTTTTGCTTTTTGGCAGAGCATGACTTTGGTGGGATTTCCGATGGTTAAGGTTATTTTTTTCAGTCCTCCAAGACCTTTTTCTTTTGCCTGTACTGCAACATAACCCCAATCAGTGGTGAGGTCATACGCTTTTTGTGCTGAGGCAAGGAGTGCGTTGTATTGTTCTCGATTTTCAGGTTCAATGCTCTTTGCTTCTTGGTTGTAGTTGATTTTGACTTCTTGGTTAAAGAAGGCCCAGACAATAGCATCTCTGAGGGTTCCATCTCCAACACCAACACGCAAATCTTCAAGCACGGTTCTGACAATATAGCGTGCTTCTCCAGGTGTTGCCTGGCTCAGCAGTTCTGCAATGAGCTTGACTTTTTTATCTACCGTTCCTTCCCCCTCCATTTCAGCAAGCTTTTGGAGGTTTTCAAAGACTTTTTTGACGGTTAAGACAGAGCTTGCCAGGGTTTGCTGTCTCTTTTTTCCGCAGAGCTCTTCGATCGTCACTCCTAAGTCTCCTGTTTTTTTCCATTCCTTTTCGATTTTGGTTTGTTCAACTCCGGTTGCCACATTGATGGCTTTGAGGATGAGTTTTGAAGCTACGCCTATTTTTTCTTCTGATGCTGCAAGGAATAGTCTTCCTTGAAGAAGCAGGCAGATGCGGGAGAGTTCTTCGTTGGGAATCTCTTTGAGAAATACCGAGATCAGGTGTGTTTTTTCCAGTCGTTTGCTGGTTTTTTCAAGCTTCTGGTATAGTTCAGCAAGTTCAAGGTAGCGCATACTGCATGAGTCGGTGTTGTATTATTTAAAGGTTTACGCAGTTTCCGATTCAGGTTTCTATCCCATTTTCCCAACCGTTTTTATCACAACCCCATCACAACCTTTATTAATCAAGATCGCTCTGGTCCTCGTTGATCCGCTATGGTTGAAGACTTCATCCGTGTCCTGGATATTATCAAAAAACGAAGGAGCATCCGCAAGTACAAAGACATCCCTATTCCTTGGGATAAGATCCAAAACATTCTCCAAGCAGGCCAATATGCTCCGAATGCAGGAAATCTGCAGGACACAAAGTTTATTGTTGTAACCGATCGAGGAACGATCCACAACATTGCCAAAGCCTGCATCAGTCAGGTCTGGATCGAAACTGCTCCAGTTGTCATTGTCATCCTTGGAATTCCTGAACGTACCATGCAGTACTACGGCGAAGCAGGAAGCAAGTATGTCATTGAGAATGCAGCTGCCGCGGCAGAAAATATGCTCATTCAAGCAACTGCAGAAGGCCTCGGTTCCTGCTGGGTAAGTGCATTTGACGAGTTTATGCTGAGAACTGCATTGAGGATGCCTGAACGGGCGCTTCCACAAATTGTTGTTACCCTCGGCTATGCTGACGAAGAAGTTCCGGTGCCTCCCCGCACGGTGCTGGAAAGTATGGTGTTCCTCCAGCGCTATGCAAACAGGATGAGAAATCCGAATGTTACACTTTGGAATTGGAGTTTGCAGATGGAGGAGTTTGCACAGGATGCTAAAGTTGGAGCTAAGCGATACGCTCGTATTCTAAAGGAGAAAATCAAGGATAAGTTCGGCGATAAGGGGGAGAAGAAATAGAGAAGAACTCAATTCATTTGATTAATCTCTTCTCAATCTCTTTTCTTAATACATTGATGTGCAATTCAAAGTTTAACTTCAATAATTTCCAGTCGTCATATTTCAGCAATTGTCCTCTATAGTTGATTGCATTTCTTTTTAGTCTGATTGTTTCAAGGAATTCCCAATCGAGTTCTAGTTCTGCATATTTAAAACAAAGGTACGCATTTTTGCATTGGTGATTATCTGCTTCAATTCCATCAAATAAGAGATAAGCTTCAATGAGCCCTCTCAGTGATTCATAATAATCTCTGAAGACAAATGTCCAATCGATGCTTTCTTTTGGAATATCTTTTGATTTGTTGTTGATAAATTCCAGCCCTTTTTCTGCTACGATCTTGAGTGCTTTGATAAGCTCAATATCTGCAAACTTTTCCTTTATATTTCCTGTGCTTATGCAGAGTTTGTATGTTTTATCAAGATTATCTATGCTGGTTTTCATTTACGCAACCTCGGCAATATCTTGTATTCTTCCTTTTATGATATACCCATTTATGATGTTTCTGATAAGTCCTGTTTTGACTTCTTCTATTTCTTTTTTGTTTTGGAAGATGTGCAATTCTATTTTTTTACGGAGTTTAAGTTCATAAACTGTTTTATCGAAATCCAAAATATCTCCGAAAATAAAAATGTCTATATCTGAGTCTTTGTACCAATCTCCTTGTATCATGCTTCCAAAAAGGATGATGGTCTTAGCTGTTTTAAGAGATAGCAGTTTTGGAATAAGTCCGCTTTTATGAAATTGTTCTAAAGCATAAACTCTTTTTAGAGAATAATAAACCGGATTGTTCGTTCCAACAGTGTAATACGGAAACTTCCCTTTTTCTTTAGCGTATCTGAGTAGTCCTTCAGACACGTATTTTTTTAGCCATTTATTTACTGCTAATTTTGTTACTTTTGCTTCTCTTCCCATCTCTTCAAAATGCCATTCTTTCAAAGGACTGTTTTCTAAAATAAGCTTTAATACATTTTCTTCTTTACTTGGAGTTGCCATAATTAGTATAACTGAGATATACTATTTAAATGTTTCGCTTAAAAATGAAAGAAGGAGTATCTTCCAATCGACAAAACGTTCTACTCAACAAAAGATACACAAAGAAAATAACTCCCCGGAAAATACCCCGGGGCTGGGCTTATGCCTTCATGGAGTTAAGGTTTGGGGGTGGTTAACAAATGAAGGCAAGAAATAAAGATAATAAGATGCCTAAAAAAATTCAAATGCTCCTGCTGTTTTAGCGGAGCATTTCAATACCCAGTTCGTCGCTGACTTTCTGAGCATTAAAGTTGCTGGGTGCATTGGTTTTTCCCAAGATCCAAGGAGACTTGACGCCGGTGATGATCGTCATCACAGTCAGTTTTCCTTTCATGTCCGGTGAAATCCTTGCTCCCCAGATGACGTTTGCATCAGGATCCATTGCTTCAGTGATAAGTTCACCGACGCGGTTGATCTCGTCAAGCGTTAAGTCTGGTCCGCCGTGGATGTGGATAATCGCACCGGTTGCACCTTGGTAGCTGATGTCAAGCAGAGGGTTGCTGAGCGCTCCTCGCACTGCTTCATCAACTTTGTTGGAAGTGTCAGATGCACCTACACCGATTGCTGCAACGCCTCCATCCGTCATGATGGTGCGCACGTCTGCATAGTCGAGGTTGACCAAACTTGGAATTGCAATAGTTTCTACAATTCCTTTGATCATGGTTGAGATCAACTCGTTTGCAACAGCAAATGCCTGTTGTACGGGAAGGTTTCCTGCAATGCTGACCAGCCGGTTGTTGTCGATAACAATAACAGTGTCAGAGACTTGTCGGAGTTGCTGGAGTCCAAATTCAGCCTTGTCAATTCTTGCCCGCTCAATTTTGAACGGCATGGTGACAGTTCCGATAACAATGCTTCCGTTGTCTTTTGCAACTTTTGCAATAACAGATGCTGCTCCTGTTCCGGTTCCTCCTCCGAGGCCTGCACAGATAAAGACCATGTCCGCATCTTTGAGATGCTCTTTAATGGTTGAGATTGATTCTTTTGCAGCTTCAGCTCCTTTATTGGGGAAGCCTCCACATCCAAGTCCTCGGGTAAGATCTTTTCCAATCAAGAATTTCTTATCCGAATCCGTGATTCCCAGATGTTGAGCATCGGTATTCACCGCGATGATCTCAGCTCCTTGAATTCCTTTCTTGTAGAGCCAGTTCACCATATTGTTTCCTGCTCCGCCTACACCAATAACTCTGATGTTCGCGTTCATCTGCGAGATGTCGATTTGTTGTTTCTCTTCCCTTTGTTTATTCAGGGTGTTTTGCACGATAAAATCCATAGTTCCTACCCCCTTGCCTCTTTTTTGATTGTTTTCTTTCGCCCTTCTTGTGTGTTTGAATGGGACGTTTTTGGGTTGGTTTATTTTTGAGCGATAAAGTACAAGCTACCATAATCAGCATAATCTTTTTATAGTAGTCAATACTCTACTACTCTTAGAAGTCACTCGCCAAATAAGTGATTTCCCAAGTCGCCAAACTTGTGATGATCACTGCCTTCAAATCACGCGTTCGCCAAAACGCTGATTTCTTATTTTTCTTATCACTCTTTTATAAATATATCATATAAATTTATTGTTGTATTACAAACTATATGTTGCAGTATATAGATGACTTTTTTGTGATCCTTTTTATGCTTTTTGTCGTCGATAACACGCTTTTTTGGCTTTTTCATTTTTTGAACGGTTTTCTTCACGTCCCAAAAACCTTGCTTTTTAACTGATTTTGACAAGGTGCACTCGAAAGTAGTAAATGCAAAGGTATAAAAATGGGTTTATGCAGGATAATTGCATGGTATTATATTTGATCGGCATAGGCTTAAGTGATGAACAAGATATCACCCTCAAAGGCTTTGAAGCAATCAAAAAGGCTGAAAAGGTGTATTTGGAATATTATACCTCTCGCTTGCAGGTAGAGCCAGCCAAGCTGGAAGCCTTTTATGGCAAGAAGATCATGGTGTGCAATCGCGAGCTGGTTGAACAACGTGCCGAAGAAACTATCCTTGCAGATGCACAACATCATGATGTCGCCTTTCTCGTAATCGGCGATGTAATGGGAGCAACAACCCACAGCGATCTCATATTGCGGGCAAAGGAGAAGAAGATTTCGGTTATCATCATCAATAATACATCAATCATCAATGCCATAGGAAATACCGGACTCGAGCTCTATAAATTTGGCAAGACGATTTCGATTGTTTTTCCACAGAAAAATTATGCTCCAGAAACGTGTTATGATGTGATCAAGCAGAATCAATCTATCGGTGCACACACACTCTGTCTTCTGGATATTCACACAGATGAAAAACAGGGAACAGATGTGAAATGTATGACCATCAACGAAGGATTACAGCTTTTGTTGAACATTGAAAAAAAGAGAAAAGAAAACGTTCTCAGCGAAAACACCCTTGTTCTTGGCTGTGCAAGAATGGGTGCCGGAGCACATGATCAACTGATCAAAGCAGGAACGATAAAAAATCTTCTCAATGTTAACTTCGGAAAAACACCGCACTGCATCGTGATTCCTGCAAAAGAATTGCATTTCAAGGAAGAGGAGATGATCGGGTTGTGGAGATAAAAGTTGTATTTTACCACAAGCTTTTTATAGTACATCTGTAATACCTTTGTATTACAATGACGATGGCAGTTGCTCAAGTGAGAGTACCCAAAGGATTGATGAAAGAAGTTGATAAACTTGTAGATAACGGTCTCTATACCAATAAATCAGATGTGATCAGAGACGCATTACGAAAGCTTATTCTTGAGAAACAGATTGGGACGGTACCTCATACAGGAGATTCTGTTAAAGAAATAAGGGATCTGAGAAAGAGACTATCAAAAAAATTTAAGGGTGTTGAAGACCTCGAAGAAATAAATCGTTTAGGAGATTAAGTTTTCAGGTTTGTTAACCTCAATATACTTTTTTGCTATTTTCATTAATAACTTATCCCTCGTTACAAGAAAAAATCCCAATCTTTGACAGATTGCAATATGTATGCAATCAAAGAAACTTAAGATAAAATTATGTTCTGATTCTAATTTTCTTGCATAATCATAGTCTTCAACTTTTGCTTTAACAAAAACGAACTTTGATTCGTCTTCCAAAAATTTCTTTTTTTCTTCGAACAGTCTTCTATCCTTCAAATTATATTTTAATTCTTTCAATACAAATCCTGAATATGCAATCTGATGCTCTGAAAATATAACTTGTTCAAGAAAATCTTTAGCAATTTTCCAATAGGGTACCCCTTTAGTTGGGTCTCCCTCTTTTTTGAAGAGATTTAACCAGATATTAGAGTCTATGTAATATGTTTTTTGTGGCATCGTCTCTTTTTGATAGAGGAACTCCCTCATTTAAATACCTCACGCGCATCTGTCCAGTGACCAGTGGTCGCACTTTTCACCGGAAGATTTCCGGATTGAACTGAGAAATGGTGAAAAAACCGGAAAGTTTACGGAAATCGAGATGTCCAGTGCCTATTACTGCAGAATCCTCCCCACCTCATCGCATTCCTGATATAAACGATCAGTAAATTTGTGATCTTCAGGATACTGTGCATTGTAATCTAAGCTCATTCTCCTGACTTGGGCAAGCTGGACCTGCGCTTCAGCTTTATCCTGAAGCTGTTTGACCTTTCCCATCTCGGCAAGCAAAATCAAACTGTCCCGTGCCTTGCACATCAGTTTGTGAATCTTATCTTTCTCGCCGTCAAGCGCAAAAAATGCCTTGCGTGCTTCTTCATAACTCTGCCGTGCACCGTCGAGATTCCCTGTTTCTTTGTGATCATACAAATCTGCAAGTCCGCGCATTAAATCCTTGAATGCCTGCTGTGATTTCAAATGGTCGCTGGTGCGGAGCATCCCCAATAGTTCATCAGAAACCTGATACATTTCTGCTTGCGGTGTTGTTCCATCCAATTGTTCTCGAAGATCCTGTATCTGGTGTTGAAGATGCAGTTTCTTTTCAATCAGCCTGCCGGGGAATTGTTCATAGACTTCAAGAATATCCTGATACAGCTTCTCTGCAAAAGCCTTATCTTCGGTGATGCTATTCTGGCAGTGCTCAATCAGGCTGCTGATGCGGAGCATAATCTTATTGACTTGCACATCCTGTTCAATCTCCTTGGTAAACATAACCTTTTGATAAATCTGTTGAAGGTGCCTCTGAAGATTCTGATATTTTTCTGTATCGAGCGTATTGGTTTGCGGAAGGTGGTCAAAGATATCTTTCATGTGCATATACATCCTTAACGCCTTGTCGGTCTCATTATTTTCTAATGCACGCTCTGCTTGATGAAGCAAACTCATCAGAAAGTGGCTTTTTTCATTATACTCCGCTACCGAGAGATTGTGCCGTGCTTTTTCCATCAATTGATAGATGCGAAGAAGCTTGTTTGCAACCAAATCACGGCCCGGCGTCTGTTCCATTTCGAGCAGAAGGGCTTTTGCATTCTTGTACAACTTTTCAATGTTTTTAATTTCATCAAAAGATTCAATGTTTTTCCCGGAAAGTGCGTGCAGTGCTTGGTCAACAAGATCCAGGATTTGCTGGTAGTGTTGAAAAAGAACAGCACGGGATGGGGGTACGTCAGGATGAATATCAGGAATTCCCTCAGTTTCAGACATCTCTTCACCTCTCTGCCCAGGATATCCTTCTTTGTTTATTTAAAGTTATTTAAGATTCCCCACCTAAAATCTTATATACTCCCACCCTTTTGGCCATTTCATGCACTACAACCTCGAACTCGACAAGGCGGTTGAAGCGATTCAACAGCACCACGCACAGATGGTTTGCATCCAGCTTCCAGACGGCTTAAAGCCGAAGGCAAAAGAAATCGTTGATGCATTGCAGGAAAAAACCCAGGCAAAAGTCATTATTTGGGCAGGGTCCTGTTTTGGAGCGTGCGACCTTCCTCTTGAAGTTGAACGTTTGGGTGTTGACCTCCTCATTGCATGGGGGCATACGGAGTGGGAGTATACACCGTTGATGAAATAGGTTCCGATGAATGTTTGTTTGCTCTTTGTTCTGAATCTTCACAAACTTTTAAAACTCGAACGCTTGTTTTCTCCGATATGCTCAAAAGAACCAAACGTATCATGAAATATGCAGCCATCATCTTTATTCTTCCCTTTGGCTTTATCCCTTCAGCAGTCTATCTTCTTGCTGCCCTGCTCTTGAGAAAACAGCATCATGTGCACAGGCACACCAAGCATCTCAAAGCCAGGCATCACGCATGGAAATCTGCTGTCCAAGGCTTGCGGGTCTGGTAGGTTGGTGATCGCATGAATCTCTTCACTTTTTTTCTGATTTCACTGACTGTATACTCGGGACTCTTTTTTGGATCCTTGCTGAGTTATGTTGTCAAAGAAGAACTCCAGCCAGGAGAACAGTACTTTAAGCTGGGAAAACGCTTTGTGTATTTCGTCTTTGCCATCACCACGGTTTTAGTGGCAGGATTTCGGCCGTGGTGGGTTGCAGGAGCACTCTTTGTTGTGCTGGCCTTCGCATACATCAAATACATTGACTCGCGCTATCTTCAACTCTTCTTAGGGCTTATTTTATACTACTTTGTCGATCATCCCCTGCTCCCGCTTTTTGCATCGATGATTTTCATCTTCAATTTTCCCACTGCAACATTGATGATACACAAATCAATCAAAGAGCATTTAACTGACAAAAAGAAAGTAGTGCTGAGTATTCTGGTCAGCCACCTTTGGTTTTTTGTTGGCGTTGTATTCTATGCTGTTCGAATTTTACAATGATCTACAGCGAGAAGACCCACACCGTAATAAAGAAACCCAGTAGTATTCCCACGATCACTTGAGAAATCGTATGTCCAAACAGCACTTTTGCATGCTGTAACCGCACATTAAACTGCTGATGCAGAATCGTGATCAGGCGGTTAATTTTCATCGTATTTTCTCCTGTTGCATATCTCACACCGAGTGCGTCAATAATAACAATTACCGTAAGTACGATGGCAAGCACCAGCAGTGTTGAAACACCTTCAGTCCAGTACACTGCAGTTACTAATGCAGAAACTGCAGCAGCATGTGCTGATGGCATGCCTCCTGATGCAACCAGAAAGGAGAAAAGACCGCGGTTGTCTCGAGGATGAATGATCCACTTGATCAGCTGTGCGATGACGCCCGCAAAGAGCACACTCAAAAAAATCTTGTTTTTGAAGAGTTCAATAAACAGTTCCATCATACCACCTAGATCATTTTTTTAATGCGGATGTTTGAGATCATCAAGAGACCCATGATCCCATATGCAACGAGATACATGAATGACGGTGCTCCGAAGAGGTACAGTAAAGGAAAGACTAAGCCATTCGTCGTAATCGGAACACCTTCATACACCCCTTTCTTTGTGGCCTGTGAAATATTGAAGCGTGCAAGTCTGAGGATCCCGCAGCAGACAAAAAACGCCAGGAGGAGGAAGGCGAGTTTTGTTTTTTCTAAGGCAACAAATCCCAGCACAGCAGGAGCAACGCCAAATGAAACCGTGTCAGCGAGTGAATCCAGCTCTTTTCCAAATGCGTGCGTTGTTCCTGTCCAGCGCGCTATTTTTCCATCAAGATAATCAAACACTACTGCAGCAAAAAGGAGAAAGGGAGCAATCCCCGACTTTGCAGGATCTCCAGAAATGGCAAAAAAGATAGCAAAGAGTCCTGAGACTGCATTCAGGAGCGTGAAATAATCCGGAAGATGCAGGAGCTGGCTTATTTTCATGGTGTTGCGATGATCGTTTCTCCGTCAATGACGGTTTGTCCTTCTCGAACCCTTACCTTTAATTTCGCCGGAAGCATCAAGGTCACTTGGCTTCCCAGCTTAATCACTCCTAGGGTTTCGCCTTTTTTAAGCTTCTGTCCTTTTGCGGCAACGGTTTCTATTCTTCTGCAGAGAAAGCCTGCAATTTGGATGATTTTCATTTTTCCGTACTTGGTTTGAAGAAGGATCTCGGTGTGCTCATTTTCTAAGGCTGCTTGCAGATTTTCAGCTCCTGTAACTGCATTGAGAAATTTTCCAGGAGTATGTTTAATCGAAAGAATGGTTGCATCGCAGGGCGACCGCTGGAAATGTACATTCAAGGGATTCATGACAATGTTGATGAGTGTGCACGGTTTTCCAACATCCTGCGTCTGCGTTTTGATTTTCCCAAGCAAACCCTTTTCGATGGTGATATTTGTGATATTTTTTTTGCCCACTTTCACGACTTTACTGATTTTTCCGTTTGCCGGCGAGACGATCACACTCCCTTCAGGGGTATTTCGCTTCGGATTCCGCATGAAGATCCAGCTGTAATAGATCCAGCACAGGGCGAAGAGAATGACAAGGAGTTCGATGAGGATACGGGGCAGATTCATATATTTTCTTTAAGAGAACTCCTTTTTAAATCTTGATGCATCTTATTGTTCGATTTAATAACACAAACTATATAAAGCCCTCTCAGTTCAGTAATAACATGAATAAAACTTTTTTGAAATTCAAAAAAGGAAAACAACGAGCTTTAGTTCTTGCAGCAATTATTAAAGCAGGGTCTGAAAGAAAATTGTCTAAACTTCTCCAGATTCATAAAGCGCGAATTAACGATTTTAAATTTGAAAAGAGAAATTTATCATCAATTTACACTCATCGCTTACTCCTGTTCTTGGGACTAAAAAAAGAGGATATTCAAAGTGATATACTTGTGGAACTATCACCGAACTGGGGAAAAATAAAAGGTGGAAAAAGTGTTGTTAAATTGAAAAAGGAAAAAGGTACGTTTCATGACGAGATGCAGATGTTGAAGAAACTAAGTTCGTTAAGAATGAAAAAATGGCATGAAGAAATGAAACGAAAAAATCCTAAGCAGTACCATATTTGGCAATACGAACGTTTTAAGAAAATTGGTGGCGGTTATAAAGTGAAAACTGCTAATGGATTATTTGTTCGAAATGGACTAGAAAGGGAACTTGCTAACTTCCTCTCATCACTCAATCTTCAATTTCAATACGAACCTTATCTTAAAATTAATAATAAGGTGTATTTTCCCGATTTTATGATTAATAACTGTGTTATAGAGGCTACAGAATGGAGACATCCTTCCCAAGACAAAATAACCGCTTTAAAAACCAAGATTCATAACTACCAAGATGCCGGTTATTCTGCTTGTGTTTTTGTACCTCCGAAATACAGAAACTTTTATAAAGAAGTCGAGAACTGGTTGATTTCAACCCATGCTCAACTTACAGACTTTTTGAGCCTCCATAGCTCAGACGCATAAACTGATCATTCCAGTTTTGGCGGAGCAACAGGTAGAGCACGTGGCTGTTACCTCACTCTTTTGCAAAAAAGAGTGAGCAAGAAACCACGGGGTCACCGGTTCGAGTCCGGTTGGAGGCGCTTTTTTCTTTTTAAGAAACTAATTTAAGCAACAGGCGGTACTAATCCTTTTCCTGCAGCAGCCATAAAAAATCCAAGGCCCACAATCATCAACAGAAGCATAAAGATTAAGAAAAGAATTAATCCAGCAAAGAACATCAAGCACATGGTTGCAAATGCACGGAGTTTGGTAACTTTTTCTGCTTCACTAAAACCGACCAGATAGAGAATAAAGTACCAGACCATCAGCGGAATTCCGATAATAAGTCCTCCTATTTCGATGCCCATTGCCATGTTAAAACTTTGAGATGCAAATGCGATTGCTGATAGAATCAACTGAATGAGACTCAGTGGAAGGAGGAGTAAACCCATATACGTGGCCACATACATATTCATAACGACTAATTTTTGATACGTTCCTTTTCCGCCGGTCATCCAAAAAAAGAGTCTCCAGATCAAAGGAAGGAGGAAGAAGGCAAATGCAATACTGAAAGGAATTCCAAAACCCAAAGCTGCTATAAAAAATATCATATCATCTTTAGGTGTCTGAAGCGCGAATTGCAGGAATAGCGATGCTGAAAGGCTGATGACCATCAGCAACAGGTAATACGGAACATTATGCTTGATCGCACCGCCAATCGTGCTGTGCATGGCTAACTGTACAAATCGTCTTG
>Ga0209541_10011724_pt1 | contig 13670 bp, 13 predicted proteins | sample RifCSPlowO2_01_FD_184027 | JGI IMG/M metagenome (GOLD analysis project Ga0209541, IMG submission 184027) | Groundwater microbial communities from Rifle, Colorado - Rifle CSP2_plank lowO2_0.1 (SPAdes) (version 2) | ecosystem: Environmental > Aquatic > Deep subsurface > Groundwater | place...
TGGCGCCAATATTTCCTATTATGTCGGTATTTTCAATTTTATTTTTACTGCGGATACATACATATATGTATCAATTTTCAATTTTTAAGCACAAATTTTTAAATAATTTAAAATTTTTAATTTTAAATTTTACATTGTGCGTTTTGATTTTTGCCTTTATCGCCCCCGGTATTGCGTATCTTACAATTTATCGCACGCCTGATGTCAGATTTACTGCATCCAAGTGGATATATCAGCATATTCCAGAAAATGCGTATATTCTCTTTGAAACCGCAAACGTCGTGGACATTCCTTTCGCCACAAGCAACCAACAATTAACAACAAACAATTATCAATTGATCGGTTTTAATTTCTATGATCTTGATGAAAATCCTCTTCTTCAAGGACAATTAGACAATCATATAAAGAGAGCAGATTATATTTTTATTCCCTCCAGAAGAATTTTCAAAAATCACCCTGCGGAAAAATATCCTCTGCTTACCAACTATTATAACAACCTTTTTTCAGGTGTTTCTGGATTTCAAAAAGTAGCAGAGTTTACTTCCCATCCTCGCATAGAGCTTTTTGGGAAAACACTTTTGGAATTTCCCGATGAAAGTTCCGAGGAAACCTGGACAGTCTTTGACCACCCGGTAATTAGAATTTATCAGAGAATTTAATACAAAAAATTCAAGATTTCGGTAACAAGTGCAGGTGGGTCAGAGTAACAAGGTGTTGACAAAAGTGATATTTTATTCTACAATTGGTAGTAAATTTTACTAATTCTGGAATAAATATGGAAAAACGAGTGCTTGAAGTGCTTAAAGGTGCGCCCTATTTTACCAAGCAAAACATCGGGCTGGCTTTGCAGAAAGACGGCGAAGACTTGAATTATTGGATCAAAAAACTTCGCGCTCAAAAAATGCTCATAACTCTTAAAAAGGGCATGTATATCTCATCGTACTATCAAGATATGATTTCTCAAAATCCTTCCGATAAAGAACTTTATCTTATGTATTTGGCTAATGTTTTGCGTTCTCCCTCATATGTTTCGCTCGAATTTATTCTCTCGCGATACAATATTATTCCCGAAGCATCCTTTGCAGTAACCTCAATCACCACCAAATCTTCACGCGTATTTTCTTCAGCGTTTTCCTCATTTATCTACCGTAGCATAAAAGAAGAACTTTTTTTTGGATACGAAAATCAGTCGTTTAAGGATAAAACAATAAGAGTTGCTTCAAAAGGCAAAGCGCTTTTTGATTTTTTGTATCTTAAAAACTTTAAGACAACGGGAATTATGAAAAGATATTTATTAGAAGAGGGAAGAATTAATTGGGATATTTTTGAAGAAAAAGACACAATTGATTTTATGCGGGCGGTTGCTAGCGCATCATCAAAAAAAATGCAATTGATAACCGAACAGCTCAAAAAAGAACACCTTCTATGATAACACAGGCGCTTACCAGTATTGTTGAGAAAAATAAAAACACTACCAATAGTTTCTTTATACGTACTTTACTTAAAGAAGCTCTTCAGAATTATATATTGAATTTTATGTATAACGATCAGATCTACAAAAAACTGTTTTTTACCGGAGGTACCTGCCTTCGTAAGATATATGGACTGCCGCGTCTTTCCGAAGATTTAGATTTTGATTTTTTAGGTGAATTGGATATCCAATTATTTGCTCAAAAGACAAAGACGTATTTCGCTGAAAAATTACAGTACTTGGATATTAAAGTAAAAATCAGTGGCAATAACAATACGATTTTTTTTAAATTCCCTATTCTTGAAAAAATAGGGTTGGTAAAAAATGCATCAGACGCATCAATGCTTTTTGTACGATGCGATTTTTCAAAAGAGACTACGGGTATTTTTAAGACGGAGGTAAACTCTATTTCTACCGGTGAGTTTACTTTTTATGCTCTTTCATATAATCTGCCGACGCTTTTTGCCAATAAAATCATCGCTTTTTTGTCTCGCGAATTTTTCAAGGGAAGCGCGCAATCAATCCCTTTTAAGGGACGGGATGTGTTTGATTTAGTTTGGTTTATCGAACAGTCAGCAAAACAAAGTTTTTCACTTCAACCTTACTGGGAGCGCATATTTAAAATGCTTGACCTGCAGACCAAAAACGAGGTAGTGCAGGCGGTAAAAAAGAAAACAGAAATGCTTGATAAAAAGAGTGTTTATACGGACCTCCTGCCGTTTATAGAATCAACTGACGTTGTGCAAAATTTTACAGAGAATTTTGCGGCAATTATCAAAAGCAAGCTGATTAATTTTAAAGATTATCCTGATAGTTAGATTGAAAATATCTTATGCGCAATATCCGCAATTTTGCCATCATTGCTCATGTGGATCATGGGAAGTCTACGCTGGCTGACAGGTTTCTGGAGTTAACCGGCGTTGTTATACAGGGCAAACATAACGAGCAGTATTTGGACAGAAATCCAATTTCTCGGGAGCGCGGTATCACAATCAAACTTGCTCCCGTGAGAATGGAGTATAAGGGATATGTTCTCAATTTGATTGATACGCCGGGACATGTTGACTTTTCCTATGAAGTGGAGCGCACGCTTGCATGCGTGGAAGGAGTCATACTTCTCGTTGACGTGACTCAAGGTATCCAGGCACAGACTATCGCGCATGCGCGCAAAGCTATTGAGCTAAATCTGAAGATCATTCCGGTCATCAACAAAATCGATGTGCTGGGAGCGCATATTGAAGAGATAAAAAAAGAGTTGGCGCAATTTTTGGAAGTTGAGACAGAAACGATTTTTGAAACCTCGGCAAAAACGGGTCACGGAGTAAAAAAACTACTCGAGGCTGTAATTGAAAAAATACCAGCTCCTCATGGGGTGAAAATCCAAGATCAGCAAAAGAAAACCGATCCAGGATTGTCAATACAGGCGTTGATTTTTGATTCTTACTTTGATTCATATCAAGGGGTTATTGCTTTTGTCAGGATATTTGGCGGCGAAGTAACCCCGGGAAAACGCGTGAAATTATACGCAACAAACACGGATTTTGAGATAAAGGAGGTGGGTATTTTCACACCTGACATTTCGCGCTGGGAAAAGTTAGGTCAGGGAGAGATAGGATATATCGTCACCAATCTCAAAGATATTCATTTGGTGCGAGTTGGCGACACGATCACGGAATACAAAAATCCCTCCCCTCCTCTTTCTGGATATCGCAAAGTGAAGCCAATGGTGTACGCTTCAATTTTTCCCACAGATCCAAACGAATATGTGCGATTAAAAGAATCAATGGAGAAACTAGTTTTGAGTGACGCTTCAGTTGATTTTGAGCCTATTTACAGTGCTTCTTTGGGTTCTGGTTTGCGTGCAGGTTTTCTCGGATTGCTGCATGCTGATGTGGTGCGCGAACGGTTGGAGCGTGAATTTCACGTGAGCCTTATCTTGACTCCTCCATCAGTTGAATATAAAGAAAACACAGAGGGCGCAAATAGAGGTCAACACAAAAGCTTTGCAGAGCCGATTGTTGAGGTGACCATCGTTACCCCACAAGAATTTACCGGCCGTGTCATGAGATTTTGTGAGGAGTCGCGAGGAGTTTTTTTGACGATGGACAATAAAATACATACGTATTTGGTTTACCAAATGCCTCTTGCTGAACTTATTACTTATTTTTACGACCGATTAAAAACTATTACATCAGGATATGCATCGATAGATTGGAAATTTGTAGAATATCGGCCGGTTGATGCAGATCTTCTGACTATTCTTCTCAATGGTGATCCCGTCAGTGAATTTTCTGAATTTGTGGTGGCGGAGCGATCTTTCGAGCGTGCACGAGAGTTCACACAAAAGCTTCGTGATCTTATCCCTCGCCAGCAATATGAGGTGAAGATTCAGGCTCAATATAAAGGGAAAATTATCGCTTCCGAACGCATTGCGCCTTTTCGCAAAGATGTGACGGGTAAACTATATGGCGGTGATCGCACACGTAAGGATAAGTTGCTTGAAAAACAAAAAAAAGGTAAAAAAATGCTCAAAAACATCGGCCGAGTCGAAATTCCCAAGGAAGTTTTTTTCAAGTTATTTAAACCTTGATACCTCGATATGAAAAAGACGCTCATGCAAAAAGACCAGTATAAAGTAATGTATGAGGTTGAAGATATATTATGGTGGTACAAGAGCCTGCGAAACGTTATTTTTTCTGCTATTAAACGGCTACCTATTTCTCCTCCCAAAATTCTCGATGTTGGTTGTGGTACGGGGAAAACCATGGAATTTTTGAAAAGCAAGGGATATGCTGTCTCTGGGTTTGATCTTTCGGCAGAGGCGGTTTCCTTCTGTAAAAAGCGCGGCCTTTCAGATGTGACGGTTGATGATGTGCGTACGACTCCTTTTGCTGATGGATTATTTGATATTGTTCTTTTGAGTGATGTTTTGGGCATTTTCCATCATCGCGATAGAGAAAAAACAATTCTTGAGGCGTATCGCGTTTTGAAAAAGGGAGGATATCTGATTGTTCAGGCCTCGGCATTTGAATTTTTACGGTCTTCTCACGATGAAGTAAGTCGTTGGGTAAAGCGTTTTACCAGGCGCGAACTTGAAGAATATTTTCCCAAAAACAAATGGCACAAGATAAAATCATCCTATCGCATTTTCTTTCTTTTTCTGCCGGTTGTTTTCATCAAGCTGATGAGAAAAGTGACGGAAAGAGCTAAAAAAAAGCCCAAAGGTGATCTGACACTGCCTCCTGTTTTGGTTAATGGATTTTTGTACCTTCTGCAATGTCTTGAAGACGCACTTTTTCGATACCTTGATTTTCCTTTTGGCACTTCGTTGTTTCTTGTTGTGAAAAAAAAGTGAGAGAACTAAAACTGCATTTTTTGTGCCTCATATAAGTTATACATGAGATAGGCTATATCAAGGGGTCCTACACCTCCGGGAACGGGTGTATAAAAGCCGGCAATATCTTTGATTTCCTCTTCATTATAGTCTGCTTTCCACATGTCTCCTTCTTTTCGTATCCCTACACTGATAAGGACGACTCCCTGTTTGAGGTTTTCTGCGCGTATGACTTTTTTTCCGACCGCAGAAATGATGATATCGGCTTCTTTGAGGAAAAGTTGGGTATTTGGGGTATTGCTCCTGATATTGATAAAATGGATATGATTGTTGGTAAAGACTTTTGCGATGGGTTTTCCTCCTGTTTCGCCCCTTCCCACAATTACAATTTTTTTTCTCTTGAGAACTCTCTTGAGAGCTGTTCCATCCTTCTTTTCATCATAGAACAAGGAGGCTGCCGTTTCTTTACTGCGCGGGATATACACATATTTGAGTACAGTGAGTACTGCCCGTGCGATAGGAGGAGTGAATGGCGATTTGTCCTTATGTCCTTCGATTTCTTTCTCACGTGGAATATAGTCATATAATGATTCTGTAGCAAGAGAACAGGGAAGTGGTTGTTGGATGATGATTCCTGTTGTCTGATGCTCTGCTGCAGTTTTTCTCAATGTATTTGCGAAGTCTTCAAATTCGGGGCAATACCGAAAATGGGAAAGTTCATATAGTCCGTTGATTCTTTTGACGGTCCTTTTTTTCGCATCGACAAAAGAAAGACTGTTATTGTCGCCTTCGACCAGAAAAACACTCAACGTCGGCTTTTTTTTGTATCGTTTTATTTTTTTCGCGATATCCAAAAGCAAAATATCCGCGATTCTCTTCCCATCTATTTTCATAAAGTTGTTTCAAAACCGATCCTACATAAATGTAGCGGAGCTTACCCGATCAGATTTATTGGAAAATCTCATAAGTATAACTCCTTTTGCTGTACGCGAGAGTGTAGGAATGGTTTTTACGGGGGTTTTCACTACCTGACCTTTGCGTGAAGTAATGATGATGGTTTTTTCCTCATCATCAATGATCTGGGAGAATATGATCTGTCCGGTGCGTTCGTCAATATTGGCGATTTTCACTCCTTTTCCTCCTCTTTTTTGCTGGCGAAAATATTTGATGAATGTTTTTTTGCCGATCCCTTTTTCGGAAATCACGATCAATTTTTTATCTGCTTCTTCTTTATTAAATATGTCCACCGATGTGACAAAATCTCCACCTTCAAGTTCAATCCCCCGCACGCCAATACTGTTTCTGCCGGTTGGGTTGACATTTCCTTCAGGGAAAACGATTGATTTTCCCCTTCGCGTTGCAATAACCACCATTTTTTTACGGTTGGTGATATGTGCCCAGAGCAGTTCGTCATTTTCTACCGTTCCATTAGTCTTATGTGTTTCGAGTTTGATGGCAATAATACCGCTTGAGCGGATGGTAAAAAATTCCGACAGTGGTGTTTTTTTGACTGTCCCGAACTTCGTACACATGAGGGTAAATAATGCATTGCGATCAGCCGTTTGAAATTCTTTGCTATTATAGGTAAGTATAGAGGTCACTTTTTCATCTCCCGATATAGTGATGACGTTGACCAGAGCTTTTCCTTTGGAAGTTCTTGTCCCTGTGGGGATCTCCCACACGCGCGTCTGATACACTTTGCCTTTATTGCTGAAAAAGAGTATAGAGTCATGTGTCATGGCTGATGTAATGTAATAGACGTTGTCCTCTTCTTTGGTTTCAAACCCGGATACTCCTTTTCCTCCCCGTTGTTGCACTTTAAACGTCTCTTTTGGTATCTGTTTCACATACCCTTCTTTGGTCAAAATGACGATAACTTCTTTGTTTTCTATAAGTTCCTCATCTGAAAATTCTCCGGGGCGGTATTTGACGATTTTGGTTTTTCGCTCATCGCCGTATTTTTCTTTCAACTCAAGCAGTTCTTTTTTAATGACTTTTAAAATTTTCAAAACATCAGCAAGAAGTCCTTCAAGATAAGCGATCTTCTCTCTCAAGCTCTTAAGTTCATCCTCTATTTTATTGCGTTCAAGACCGGTCAGACGTTTCAGCTGCATGTCAAGGATTGCTTGTGCTTGAATCTCACTCAACTTAAATTTTTTCACCAGCTGTATTTTTGCCTCCGGTTCATTTTTTGATTTTTTGATAAGATCAATGATTGCATCAATGTGGGAGAGGGCGATCAAAAGCCCCTCCAGGATGTGAGCACGCGCTTTTGCCTCTTTGAGCTCAAATTCTGATCGTTTTGTGACAGTTTCCACCCGATGTTTCACATATTCGCCCAAAATAGTGGGAAGCGAAAGCGTGTGTGGTGTGCCGTCAACGAGCGCCACCATATTGATGGGAAAACTCGTCTGAAGTTCTGTATATTTGAAAAGATTGTTGACGACTTTTTTGTAGGCAGCGTCTCGCTTAAGTTCTATCACGACACGTATTCCCTCACGGTCAGACTCGTCTCGAATATCTGAAATCCCAACGATTTTTTTATCTCGCACCAATGTGGCGATTTTTTCAACGAGATGGGCTTTATTTACCTGATAGGGCAATTCGGTGACGATAATAGCCTCTTTACCTTTGCCGACCGTTTCGCTCTCTATTTTTGCCCGTATCAAAATTTTACCCTTTCCAGTTGCGTATGCTTGTTTGATATCAGAGGCTCCATAGATGATGCCGGCGGTTGGGAAATCAGGGCCTTTGATGTGGACGAGTAGTTCATCAAGTGTGGTGGCAAAGGTCAGTTTTTCTGCGCTAATGGCTGTATAATTTGCCCCTGATGATTTTTTTACTCCTTTTTCTATTTTTGCCGCATCAATCATGAGAGTCAGTCCATCAATGATCTCGGTTATGTTGTGCGGTGGAATTTTGGTTGCCATACCGACTGCAATACCTTCAGCTCCCATGAGAAGAAGATTGGGCAGTTTACCGGGCAGATACTGCGGTTCAGTAAGGCTTCCATCAAAATTATCACTGACCGGAACAGTTTCTTTATCAATATCAAAAAGCATTTCTTCAGCGATTTTCGTAAGTTTGACTTCTGTATATCGCATGGCAGCAGGAGGATCTCCATCAACCGAGCCAAAATTTCCCTGTCCCTTAATGAGGGGATAGCGCATAGAGAAATCCTGCGCCATACGGACAAGCGCCTCATATACTGGAGCATCTCCATGAGGATGATATTTGCCAAGCACCTCTCCGACGACTTTTGCTGATTTTGAAAAGCGCGCTCCCGCAGTGAGTCCGAGCCGATACATAGCATACAAAATTCTCCGATGTACCGGTTTGAGGCCGTCACGCACATCAGGAAGAGCTCGAGACACGATGACAGACATGGCATAGTTGAGATATGCCCGTTTCATTTCCGATGAAATTTCGGTTGACTCAATGACGATATTTTTTTGTTCTTCAGCCATAGGTTTTTCTTACTTAAATCGGATCTATTTCAGCGCTTTTTTTACTGCCGCGTATGCCGCGTCTTTTGCTAAAAATTTGCGTGTTTTTACCCATTTGCCCGGCTCAATTTCCTTATAATGGTCAAAAAAATGCTTTATTTTATTTTTGATTGCCTCTCCTATTTCATCGATATCGGAAACGTAGGCATAAAAAGGATCTACTTTGACCGTAGGGACAGCAAGAATTTTCGTATCAATACCCTCCTCATCTTCCATCTCAAGCATGCCAATGGGGCGGCACGGTATGACTACACCGGGGGCAACTGATTGTGACGAAAGGATCAACACATCAAGCGGATCTCCATCCTCCGCCTGCGTACCAGGGACGAATCCATAATTAAAAGGATACTGCATGGCAGTATATGAAAACCGATCCACGAAAATGATCTCTGATTCTTTATCAAGTTCATACTTGATTGATGAGCCTTGGGGGATTTCTACAAATACGTTAACCTCGTGTGGAGGATTTTTTCCCGCAGTCAGTTTTTTCATACTATTTTATAAATTAAAAAAAAGCCGAGTAATTTCGGCATAATGTATAACCGTTAAATATCAAGATTTGCTGCTCGCGCATGAGTGGTGATGAATTTTTTGCGCGGCGGCACTTCATCCCCCATCAACATTGAAAATGTCGCATCTGCTTCTTCTGCATCCTCGATAGCGACTACTTTCAGCAGTCGTTTTTCCGGTATCATGGTGGTGTCGGCAAGCTGATCAGGATTCATCTCTCCAAGTCCTTTGTATCGTTGGATGATAGGTTGATATTTGTTTTTTTTGAGCTCCCTGTGCATGACTCTCTCTTTTTCTTCATCAGAATACGCATAAAAAAAAGAACGTCCCAGTTGGATTTTATACAGAGGTGGATGTGCGATAAATAGGTGTTTTTTCTCGATAATATCTTTGAGATGACGATAAAAAAATGTGAGAATGAGTGTGCGGATATGTTCTCCATCAACATCAGCATCGGTCATGATGATAATTTTGTGATACCGAAGTCTTTTATAGTCTATACTTTCTCCAATTCCCATGCCAAGGGCAACGACGAGGTCTTTTAACTCCTTAAACGAAAGGACTTTATCAAGATAGCTTCGTTCGGTATTGAGGATTTTGCCACGAAGGGGCAAAATCGCCTGGAAAAGGCGGTTTCGTCCCATCTTGGCTGATCCGCCTGCCGAGTCGCCCTCGACTATAAATAATTCTGATTTTGATGGGTCTTTTTCTTGGCAGTCTGCAAGTTTCCCCGGGAGTGTTGCTCCCTCAAGTGCTCCTTTTCGAAGCACTGCATCTTTGGCAGCTTTTGCAGCCAATCGTGCGCGTTGGGAAATGAGGATTTTTGCAAGGATTTCTTTTGCCACGCGCGGATTTTCTTCAAAAAACATATCAAGCGCTTTGTTTACTTCCTGTTGTACGATAGTTTGTACTTCTGCATTGCCCAATTTTGTTTTTGTCTGGCCTTCAAATTGGAGATTGCTTGAGGGCATTTTGATATAGACAATTGCCGCAAGGCCTTCGCGCACATCCTCGCCGGTGAATGAATCATCGCTCGTTTTGATGTAGCCTTCTTTACGAGCATAATCGTTTATTGCCTTGGTAAGAGCCATTCGAAAACCGGTAAGATGCGCTCCTCCTTCGTGAGTGTTGATGACATTGACGAATGAAAGGACGTTTTCGGCGACTGCATCGTTGTATTGGATCGCAATTTCAATTTCTTTATCTTCTACCTGTCGTTTGATAAAAAGGGGCGCATGTAGTACTTTCTTATGTTTGTTGAGGTCCTTGAGAAGCGATAATATGCCACCGTCGAAATAAAAACCGCAGAGTTCCCCATCGCGTTTATCCTCAAGGGTGAAATAGACATGTGAAATAAGATATGCTCGCTCTTTCAGTTGTTTTTTTACCTGTTTGAATGCGAGTTCGATACCTTCTTTGAAAGTTGTTTTATCGGGGAGAAATGATACGGCAGTGCCGCGCTTAAACGGGTTTGGAATTTTGGCCTCATCAACTTTTTTGACAGCTGTTTTGGGAATGCCGATTGCGTATTCCTGGCGATGCAGTTCTCCTCCCCGTTTCACCTCGACAATGGTGTGGGTTGAAAGCGCATTGACCACAGATGCTCCCACGCCGTGTAGGCCTCCGGATATTTTATAGGTCTTTCCATCGAATTTGCCTCCTGCATGGAGTTTTGTCATGACGATCTCGAGAGCGGATTTTTTGTACTGTGGTATCGCGTCAACCGGAATACCGCGTCCATCATCAACGACAGTAAGGTATCCATTTTTTTCAAGGCGTACGATGATATGATGTGCGTGTCCTCCCAGCGCCTCATCAATTGCATTATCCACAATCTCTGAAAGACAGTGGTACACGCCGGCGAGCGAGGTGGTGCCAATATACATTGCGGGGCGCTTTCTGACGGGCTCAAGTCCTTCAAGGACCGTAATAGATGATGCTCCATAATCTGACTTTGAAGATGTTGTAGGCATAATTATTATTATACCTTATTTTTAGCCTATTATCAACAGTAAGAAGGGATTAAACCTCCATGAGGAGTTCTTTGAGGGATTTGGGTCGGCGTTCTTCTTTTTCTATCTTTTTCGTCTTTTTCGTCTTGACGCGTTCCTTCAATTTTGTTGCTGTTTCTTGTTTTTTCTGAAACTTCCCAACCTGTCCCAATGTATCAATATATCGCTTTTCGCCTGTGTAGAGAGGGTGGCATTTGTAGCACACCTCTACATGGATTTCCTGTTTTGTTGATCCCGTCACAAAGGTGTTCCCACATGAACATACTACTTTTGTGTCAGTGTGAAAAGTGGGGTGGATTGATGGTTTCATGGGTGTAAATTATTATCCGAACATTAATTTACTATGGTAAATACGGCGTTTAAATGGATCAAGCATGAGTCCAAAACTTTCAAGCGTTGTCACGCCCAAAAGTGCGGTGTCGCCTTTGTTCCCCAAGACCACTGGAACAGCCAGTTCTTTATCTTCAAATCTGATGAGGGCGTTTCCTAGTTTTCTTTTGATCAAACGACCATCGGCTAAAGAAAATTCTTGTACGTATATTGGTTTCAGTTCCAATTTTTTTACAATTTCAAGGGGGAGAACGGTGAAATGAGCTCCTGAATCAACTAAAAAATTCTCCTCTGTTTGTTTCATAGTGTCATAAATATTTTTGACAATCAGTTTGATAAATATCACACCCATATACACTCAATTATAGCAGAAATATGCTCATTGTGTTAAACAAAAATTTTCTCCCACCTTCCTTGTCCGATGACATCCTCCAAATTATAAAAGCTTTTATTTATGCGGTGATCAGTGAGGCGGTTTTGGGGGAAATTGTAGGTGCGGATTTTCTCCGCCCGCTCGCCCGTGCCGACGTTTTTTACATATGAAAAAACCAACCCTTTTTTCTTTTCCTCTTCAAGCTGGTACAGTTTTGCGGCTAAAAGATTAAGGGCGATTTGTCGGTTGGCCTGTTGGTATCGTTCTTGTGAGCATGTCACCACGATGCCGCTTGGTTTGTGCGTCAGGCGCACTGCAGTTTCAACTTTGTTGACATTTTGGCCGCCGTGTCCACCGCTTCGGGTGAATTGCCACTCAAGATCGGAGGGGTTTATACGATAGTCTGATTGTACTATCTCGGGAAGCACCACAACGATCGCCGTTGAAGTATGGACCCGTCCGCGGCGTTCAGTTTGGGGGATGCGCTGGACCCGGTGGACGCCCGTTTCTTTTTTAAAGAGATTGAATACATTTTCACCTTTTATCTTCACGACATTTTCGTCAATGAGCGTGGTTTTGAAATTGTTTTTCTGCGCATATTTGATATATGAGCGCAGCAAATCCCGCGCCCAGATTTTCGCTTCTTCTCCTCCGACACCTCCTGAAACCTCGACGATAGCGCTATTTGAGTTGATATTCATCCTCCTATTATAGCAGGCAAATAAGCAACATGTATTTTATGTCGATTTTTTTATTCTCGATCTGTTATAGTCTTTTTTAAGGGTCAAAAAAGCTGTGAAAAAGAAAAAATGGCTGATTATCATCATTGGAGGGTTTTTCGTGCTTGGAGCGTTTTTCCTAAAGGGAGGGAGGAAACAACAGTATGTTTTTTCCTCAAGCACATGTCCACTGCCGCAGGGAGGAGGAAAAATCGTATCCATTCCGGCAAACACGGATTGGGTTTCTGCGATCAGTGGACTGAAACCAGGAGATGTGGCGCAACTTGAGGCAGGAACATATTATCCGACTGGTAAAAAGATTACAGTATCGGGAACAGCAAATGAGCCAATTACCATATGTGGTTCTGGATATTTGGAGACGACGATCAATGGAAATAAAGGATCAGCAGCTCTTCGTATTGACAAGAGTAACTATGTCGTACTGCAAAATGTCCAAGTGACCAACCCTTCCCCGATTGGCAATCCGCTTGATCCGGATGATCCTGCGCATACCTATTCCAATACCGCCCGTCATAAGCTTCCTCCTACTGACCCGGGATACAGTCCGCTCGCTGAAGGAATTGTAATTCAAGGCGGCAGTTCCTATATTACCATCAAAGACTCATACTTTCATGACGTTGCCACACGCGGCATTATTATTAGTTCAAGCTATTCTCATGATGTGCTTATTGAGCATAATATGTTTCTTCACGTGGGAGATGATACGGCATCTGCGGATATTTCTGTTGGCGGAGAAGCCACAGAAGTTACGTTGCGAGAGAATCTCCTCGGGGGCAATGTTGATGGAGCAATCATTGATGGAGTGGGTACAGGGCATCTAGTGGATCGAAACCTTATAGTTTCTCACAATTGGGAAGATGGGATAGACATCAAAGGTCATCGTCCCATATCTTTGTATTCAATTCCATCATCATATCCTCCATGACCATGAATGATGTTTTCATACACCTTGACATAGTCTGAATCATTCTGTACCGTAATACCACTAAAATGGACTTTATGGCCATAGATCACGTTGTGCTGCACTATGCTCCACGGATATTCACTCCCTAAGGGAGCGGGAATAGTTATCTTTGGGCGAGAACATCCTGTTGATAATGATCGCGTGGTATCAAATGTGCATGTTGTTGGCAATTGGCTTGATGGATATGGAAAAGGAGGAAGAGCTATCTCTTTAAGCACGACGTCCGATCCTGATGGTGCGATCCCGATAAAAGATGTATGGATACTCCACAATATTATCACTGATTATGACAAATACGCTGTTTTATATCAACCGACAGATAATATATTAATGGCTCTAGACTAGAATAGCATAAGCTATACTAGTAGTAATGATTGTCAGAGCAAGTAAAATCGGCGATTTCAAACTAAAAAAACTTATTTGGCATTTT
>Ga0209541_10011725_pt1 | contig 13669 bp, 13 predicted proteins | sample RifCSPlowO2_01_FD_184027 | JGI IMG/M metagenome (GOLD analysis project Ga0209541, IMG submission 184027) | Groundwater microbial communities from Rifle, Colorado - Rifle CSP2_plank lowO2_0.1 (SPAdes) (version 2) | ecosystem: Environmental > Aquatic > Deep subsurface > Groundwater | place...
TATCTTAAAGAAGTGGAGTATCGGTTTAACCACCGCAAAGAGAATCTTTTCAAGTTATTTTTATCAATCTATTTTGGTTACGTTTCGCACTAATTACCTTTTTTAATTATGTCTTTTTACCCAAAAATTTTAATTGTGGTTTTATTGGCAGCGTTTTTAATCCGAGTCTGGGGCGTTGGCTACGGTTTGCCGCAGGAATTTATTTCGGATGAATTTTTGATGGTAGCCGGAAGCCTGAAAATGCTTGAAGCAAAAACTTTGCGCCCTTATTTCGGCGATATTTTTTACCACCAGCCATTGTCCGCTTATATTTCTCTCGGAGGCATTGGGGCATATTTGGGTTGGGAGATGCTTGTCGGAAAATTTACGAGCTTCAAGGCGATGGCTGATTATTATTCCGTTGATCACGCCACAAACGCCCGCGAGCTTTTGATTGTGACAAGATTTTTAGCGGTTTTATTCGGCACTGCCACGATTTATTTGATATATTTAGTCGGGCGCGATCTTTTTAGCGTGCGCGTCGGATTTATTTCCGCTTTTTTCGCCGCTTTTGATTTACTCCTGATTGAGACAAACCATACCGGGAGAGTTTGGAGTTTTTTGGTATTTTTTATAGCGCTCGCTTTGTGGGCAAGCGTTTGGGTGCTTAGGCGCGGCAATTTCAGGGACTACGTTTTTTCCGCGGTTGCTTCTTCTTTGGCTTTGGCCACGCTTTTGCCAGGCGTTTTAAGTTTTTTTTCGTCGTTTATGCCAAATTTTTCTCTCTACGGCAGAAAAATTTGGACAGCGTTTTCAATTTTGTTTTTTGCGGTTCTCGCAAGCGTTTATTTAAATCCCAGGGGATTGGGTGTGATTTTTTTGAGATTTGGCGAGCATAGCTCAATAGGCGCTTCCCGAGTGGGCTGGTTTGATAAATTGACGGATCCTTTTGTCACACTTTTTAATTTTATGCCCGTTTATTTTTTATTGTTTTTCGCCGCGCTGTTTATTTTATATAAAATAGATTTTAAAAAATTTTTGCTTTTTGCTTCTTTTCCCGCGGCTTATTACTTGTTTATCGGACCGCTATTTTCTTACGGGAATGTGGAGCGCGCACTGACCCCATTCATACCTTACATTATAATCGGGGCGGCGTTCGCGGCGGATAAATTTTTTGGCAGGATTCTGTCCAAGTTTTTGTTTTCGGCCTCAATTTTAGTTTTGGCTCTTTATTCTATTTTCTTTTCGGTTTTATTTGATATTAAAATTTCGCGTCCGGATACGAGGGTAGAGGCTACAGAATGGATGAAAAACATACCCGAAAGCGAAAAGCAAAATTACTATTCGCGATACGTTTGGGGCAACGAAAGTCCGGACCAATTTGACGCCGCGGAGAAAAATTTTAAATCAAAAGAGCTTGTGGCGCGTTTCAGTCCGATTCAAGATCCGACAAAATTAAAAAGCAATTTTTTCAATAACATCCAAAACCCCGCCCGCGTGCTTTGGAATGTCTCACGCTTCGGCCCGATTGTTGAAATTTATAAGGTTCAATTGAAATAAATTTTATGTGGTGGATATGGAGTTTGCCGTTGCTTTCCGGAATAGCGGACGCTTCCGCGAGGGGCGTAATTAAACTTACCAAAGTTCACCGGCTTACTTTGATCGCGGCCGGATATTTGTTTGCGCTGCCGTTTTATTCGGTGTGGCTTTTTTTGGAAGGAGTGCCGCAAATTTATCCAGTTTTTTGGCTGGTCATCGGTTTCCATGTTCCGCTTTTGCTTTGGGCCAATATATTGACGGTAGAAGCGCACAGAAGCTCGCCCTTAATTCTTACGGCTCCGTATTTAAGCCTTACTCCGGCTTTTTTGCTTGTTACTGCGCCGCTTATGGGCGGTGGGAATCCGACGTGGCTCGGAGGCGCGGGTGTTTTGATTATTACTATCGGTCTTTATATTTTAAATAGTCAAAATGGATATGGTGGCTGGTTTGAACCTTTCAAAAACTTAGCTCGTGAGCGCGGCTCCCGGCTTATGCTCGTCGTTGCTTTGATTTACGCTTTTACTGCTAATTTGGATCTTATAGCGCTTCGGGCAAGCAATGAAGCATTTTATCTTTTGGTTGACCATGGTTTCGTTGGTGCTTTTAGTTTGATATTGTTACTTATATATCTTTGGTTAGGGCGCGCATCTAAGAAAGAAACGAGCCCGCGAGGGTCATGGAAGGCGCTTATGCTTTATGGTATTGCTGGGGCTACCGCCTCAATTCCGCAAATGCTCGCGCTTCGCTGGATACCCGTTGTGCCATACGTTATCGTTTCCAAGCGCGCTGGCACTATTTTGTTTTCAGTACTTTTGGGATTTATTTTCGCTTTTATTTTAAAGCGCCCAGATTTCCAAAGCGAAAAAGAAGATTTATGGCATCGCGTTTTCGGAGTTTCACTTATGATCATCGGTATGGTTGTCATAATCCTCTACGGCAAAGCGTAATTTGGGCTTGATAAACACCTTTACAAAAATAACCAAATATGCTAGCTTGGTTTTAGATTGAATTTCGCTTAAAAGGAGGCGGTGCATGCATGTTTTGGAAGGCGTAGAAGCCGTTGTATTTGATTTGGACGGCACATTAGTGGAAGCGATGCCCTATCAAGAGCTTTTGGTTAAAGTTGCCAATACAGTAAGCGTGCCGGCTGAAAGTCTTTTGACAAGATATTACAACGTTCCGTTTAATTTGGATGAAGCAAGAGATTATCATCTGTCATTGTGTAGAAATGAAATTCAAAAAGAAGCCACTCATTTGGTTTATAAGGAATTCGTCGACGCCAAACAGAATCCTAAAGTGCTTAGCGGCGCGCGGAAAGTTTTGAAATACGTTCAACATAATGTTAAATATCTTGGTTGGCTGTCGGTTTGCTGGACACGCGGAGATTTAGAGGCGCAAAAAAAGACTTTGACTTCTGCTGGTTTTACAGAATACTTTGACATTGTAGTTGCTGTACCAAAAAAATCTATCGAAACCGTAAAATCAGAACTGATTCCTTGTTTGCGCGGCAAAAAATTTATTTTAATCGGTGATTCGTACGAACAAGATATTTTGCCCGCGCTTGAATTCGCAGAAAAATTATTTTGGGTTTCCGGATCGCGGATAAATAAGTCCGGTCTTGCGACGTTGCCGGAAATTTTGCCCCAAAATGTGATTGAAATAGAGGGCGTGGCGTGTTTCTTGCCGTATTTGTAGATTACCAACAGAGAATGGATGTTGAAAGTAAAATAAAAGGTGATGCCGACGCGCCTAGGAAGTTGTCGGCAAGTATTTGGATTCAAACTAAACAGAGGGAGGGCTCATGTCGGAGGAGATGGCGATGGCAAACAGTAAATTGGCGATAAGGCGCGTCTGCGGTTTTGCTTTTCAAGGGGCATTTTTTGGTGATAGATCATGCGGTAAACAAGCGGTTAAGGAAAGAGACGACCGTTCTTTTTGTGAGGAACATGCTGAGAAAAAATGCGAGCATCCGGCAGGCTGCGAAAATTTTATCGTGAGAACGTGCGGCGGTCCACCTCAAGATCCTTCTTGGCAAGGTCCTGGTTGCGGAATGGAGCTTTGTTCAAAACATTGCTGTCCGCATTGTGAGCGATGGCTTGAAGCCGCTCCACGGCTTGTGGCAGCATTCAGAGCCTTGCGGCAGAATTCATACAAGGAAGAGAAAAAGGAGAATTTGAAAATATCCAAAGTCGGCGTTCTTGGCGCTAATATTGATGTCCCTGCGCATATTGTGCTGGAGGGCAAATGGAGCGTAAAAGACATGATGACTAGTTATAACGAAAACGAGGTTTTTACTTGTTCAGAGCGGCTTGTCAAAGTGCGGGACCGTTGGATAAAGAAGCAGTTAAAAAAAGGCAAAAAAATAAGCGATGGTCCCGGCATGGGCCTTCGTAAGTGGCGCGTAAGGGAAGATGGGAAGCTAGAATTGCATTTTGGTTATGCTTCATATTTCAATATCGCTTTGCATGAAGAGGGTCCAAAAAGTGTTTTGGAAAGAGATGAGATGGAACAATTGTTTTGTGAAGTGGCCTTTGGTCAGATTTGTTCTGGAGATGCTTCGGCTTCTCCGTTGCCCAATCGGCCTCAATTGGCATTGAGCGTTCTTACCGCTGATAATTTGCTTGTGGTTACATTGCGCTCTTCTGCGCTTGCGGTTGCTTCAGGCACTTTTCATGCTAGTGTAGTCGGCGGTGCAGATCCGCGCAAAGATGTAAGGTCGGATATGCCCATCCCGTTTGCCGCAATGGTTCGCGAAGCAGATGAGGAGTTGGGCATTACTCCGGAACAAATCACATTTAGATATTTTTTCCTTGATATCGCGCGAAATTGGCAGCCGGGTTTTGCCGGATTCGCCAAAACTTCTTTGACCGGAGCAGAATTGCTTCGGCTAAGTCCTCGCGATAAAAAGGAAGGACTAAGAATGCTTGTAAACCCGGATTTGGATTCTGTTGCTAAAGTTATCGGTGCGTCTGAGATGCCGGCAGTAGGACAGCTCGCTCTTTTCTCCGCAGTGACCCCATAAGGGGTCTTTTTTTACAAAAACATCCGGCGTTTTTTTTGCGTTTAAATATATATGGCATTTCCGCAAGCAAGGAGAAAAATCAAAGCCTTAATAGTAGTAGGCGCTAGGCCGAATTTTATGAAGGCGGCGCCGCTGATACGGGCTATGAAAGATTCCGGCGTTTTTCTACCAATTCTGGTGCATACCGGCCAGCACTATGACTATGATATGTCCAAAAGCTTTTTTGAGGCGCTGGGGTTGCCCAAGCCGCATTTGTATTTGGGCGTGGGGTCCGGAACGCACGGAGAGCAAACTGCCAAGGTGATTTTGGCCATGGAAAATCACCTGCTTCAAAAAACAACACGGCCAGATTTGGTTGTGGTGGTGGGCGATGTTAATTCCACGCTGGCCGCCGCTTTAGCCGCGCGGAAATTAAATATTCCGGTTGCGCATGTGGAGGCCGGGCTTAGGAGTTTTGATGAAAGCATACCGGAGGAAATAAACCGCAGGCTTACGGATCAAATCTCAAGCTTTCTTTTTATTACCGAAGAATCCGCGCGCAAAAATTTGCTCCGCGAAGGCATAGACGCGAAAAAAATCCATTTTGTCGGCAACACGATGATTGATTCGCTTTACAAAAATATGCCGCAAATTTCTGCATCCGGCATTTTGGGGAGATTAAATCTTCTACAGCGATCCTATGCCGTGCTTACTTTGCATCGCCCGTCAAACGTTGATAGCCGTGAAAATTTTAAAAAAATGCTAAACATTATTGATTACGCGCAAAAAAAACTTCCGGTTGTTTTCCCGATGCATCCGCGGACTTTAAAACAACTGGACTTGTTGGGGCTCAAGCGCCGTTTGAGCAAATTAAAACGCGTTGTCGTGACTGACCCTTTGGGTTATAATGACTTTATTAAACTTGTCGCTGGCGCGCGATTTATTCTTACTGATTCAGGCGGAATACAGGAAGAAGCCACGGTTTTAAAAGTGCCCTGCATTACTTTGCGTGAAAATACTGAACGGCCGGTGACTGCCGAGATTGGAACGAATATTATCGCCGGCACTAATCTGGAAAATATTAAAAAAAGCATTAATAATGTTTTGCGCGGTCGAGTTCAAAAAGGCAAAATCCCTAAATATTGGGACGGTAGGGCGGCGGAGCGCGTAGTTAAAATTTTGCGAAATCACTATGAAACTTTCGGTAGTAATACCTACGTATAACGAAGAACTTGCAATCGCGGCGAACGCCCGCGAAATGTTAAGGTCAATCCAAAATTATACTGACGATTACGAACTCATTTTTGTAAATGACGGAAGTACGGATAAAACTTTAGCGGAGCTTCAAAGGCTTGCCGCGGCATACCACAAAATAAAAGTTATTTCTTACGCGCCGAATCGCGGGCGCGGTTTTGCTTTGCGGAGCGGGTTTGAGGCCGCGAAAGGAGATTTTGTCGTGGCTACCGAGTCTGATTTAAATTGGGGCAGCGATATTATAGTGCGGTTAGCTAGGTGTTTAGAAGAGGGAAATGCAGATATTGCCGTTGCGTCTCCTCATATGAAAGGCGGCGGAATGGAAAACGTGCCGTTTGTCAGATGGTTTTTGAGCTGGGCCGGAAATAAAATTTTTTCTTTAGCTTTGCCAAGGCATTTTACCATGGTGACGGGAATGACGAGAGGATATCGCGTCAAAGTGTTGCGGACGCTTAAATTAGAATCGTACGATAAGGAGTTACATGTTGAAATTATCGCCAAGGCATTGGATGCCGGTTTTCAGATCGTTGAAATACCGGCAATTCTCCGGTGGAAAAAACCGAAGTCCGGAGAGATAATCCGCAAGTCGCATTTTAAGCTGCGGTCCATCTGGACTCATCTGTTTTTGGCTCTGAAACTTTTCGCCAAACATTATCTTTCTTATTTTTTAAAACTTTTCGTAACCATTTTGCTTTTATGGCTGCTTTTTAGCCGCGTGGATTTTAAAGGGCTTTTAAGTGAAATAGGCGGCATAAGCCCTTTTTATTTTTTCGGCGGGGTTTTATTTTTAATGCTTGGCTGGTATATAAGCACGGTAAAATGGCGCATGCTTTTAAATATTTTTGGGTTTAGCGTTGAGACAGGGAAGCTGTTTTCATATAATTTAATCAGCATTTTTTACAGTATTGCTCTTCCGGGAGGGAAGCTCGCAGGGGACGCTGTGCGCGCTTATAAGATTGCTGGCAACCACGGTTCCGGATCGGAAGCCAAAAAAAAACTTGCCGTCATAACATTTTTTGACAGAGGGTTGGTTTTGCTTGCTTTGGTGAGTTTTGCCGCCATTGCTTTTTTGGCCGGATTCCCGGGCGCGAGTTTTTTGGGCAAGGCTGGATTTTTTTTGGCCATCGCGCTGGCAGCACTCATGATTTTCGGCTGGCTTTCGCTTTTTTCCGGCATGTTTGATTTTATTTTTTTTATTTTGCGCAGATTTCCCGAAAAAAGGATCGCGGCCTTGGCTGAACTGGTTTTCGAACAGCTTCTTGCCGCGCGGAAACAAAAACCGAAACTTTTCAACACCCTTTTGACATCTTTTTTTTCTATAGCAACTTCAGCGTTTTCGGTCTATCTTTTAAGTTTGGGGCTTAAGATCGGAATTGGGTTTTGGACGGTCGCATTTTTCAATTCACTTGCTGTTATTTTAATCAGCATACCAATTACTCTCGCTGGCATCGGCTTAAGGGAGGGAGGACTGATTTATTTATTTTTTCAGGTGGGAGTGCCGCTAGAAAAAGCGGCGGCGCTTTCCGCCCTTAACTTGGCCATGATGCTAGTTTTGGCTTTAATCGGCGGAATCATAGAATTTTATTACCAATTTTTGAAAAAAGATGAATAAAGCGCTTTTTGCGATTTTCGCGTTGGCGGTTTTACTTTCTTTGGTCCACTCTTTTTATTTTAAAATTGACCCCAGCGTGGACGCCGATGCTTACGAGAGCTACGCTTCGGAGATTGCAGCTGGACGCGGATATCCAGTTGGAGCGATTGGACGCCCCGGTCCTGGATACGAATATTTTTTGGGCTTCATTTACTATTTATTCGGGCGCAGCCACCCGGCAGTATGGATAACGCAGGCGATTTTATTGGGGCTCTCCGCGCTCGCGGTTTATTTTTTAACGAAATTAATTTTTAGGAATTTATGGCATCCTTTAATGGGCTTAGTTTCTGCGGCGTTGATTGGCTTTTCTCCGGATTTTATCGTGCTTTCCTCTATGTTAATGACGGAAACGCTTTCCGTTTTTTTGATAGCTGCATTTTTAGTTATATTTTTTCAAAATCACAGAAGGCCGCGACGGCGCCTAATTTTAATATCCGCGTTTTTTTTGGCGGCGGGCGTTTTGACGCGCGGCAGCGCTTTGTTTTTGCTTTTCCCGGCGATTTTATTTTTTGTTTTGGAAAGTAGATGGCGCGAAGGATTGGTATTTTTACTTTTATTTTTAGTTTTTATGGCGCCTTGGACAATAAGAAACTACATGATTTACGGCAAGTTCCGGCCGTTTAACGCTTCGCCCGGCCTTCTTTGGTCGGGCAATTACCCGGGCGCGAACGGAGAGCTTAACCCAAAAATGCCTTATCCGCCGGGCGTGAATAATGAGACAATGACGCAGGATGAGTTTGATGACGCGCTTTTTAAGGCGGGCGTAGAAAAGATTAAAAATCATCCGCTTACTTTTTTGAAATTAACGGCGCTCCGCGCGTCAATTTATTTCAGCGCCGCCCGCCCCAGCGCATTTTGGCCGTACCAGGAGAGGCGTCCTTACTTTAGGCCTTTTGTAGCTCTCGTGTCCTCCGCGCATGTGTTTTTAATTTTTGTCTTGGGCTTATTGGGGGCGGTCGCGATTTTAAAAGAAACATGGGACGTTTGGCTTAAAAAAAGGCTTTATTATTTTTTGGCATTTTTTGCGATGATGCCGGCGTCGGTAGTGTGGCTCGTGGTTGAGACAAGATACCGTTTCCCCGCGTATATTTTCTTCTCCGTTTTGGCCGGTTACGGGATTTTTTGGCTGATAACTTCTCGAAACCGCTCTAAACTAAAATATTTTCTGCTCGCCGCCTCGCCAGTTTTCTTAAACACTCTTTTTGACGTTCTCCGCAACTGGTCCAGAGTCTTAGAAAAACTTTCTTGAATAAACTATGAAATACAACAAATTGGTGCAAGATAAAATACCGGAATACATTCGGAAGAAAGGCGAAACATCAGTTTATCATGTGGCGGATGAAAAGGAATATTGGGAAAAACTGAAGGAAAAACTGACTGAAGAAATTGATGAATTCAGAAAAACGAAAGCGTAGAAGAATTCGCCGATTTGCTTGAAGTGATTAGCGCGGTTGCAGATTATAAACGGTTTGACCGGGCAGAGATTGAGAAAATCAGAAATAAAAAAGCAGAAGAAAGAGGCGGGTTTCAGGATCGGATTATTCTTGATGAATCTTAATTCTTGCGAAGCAAGTTATAGTGTTGTAAGAAGAAATTAAAAACTCACCCGTTGTTTTTGGGTGAGCGTGGGCGCACAAATAGTCTGAATTTTCCGTGATCGAGATAGTTTTGGAGACACAGAGATAAAATAAATAAATGTCCGCTAATCAAAAAAGCCAAAAATCTATTCATCCCGAATGTTACGTAACATACGAATACTAATGTGGCAGCGCCTAACAGTACTGCAAATTGCCATCTTTCCATTTCTATTTTCCTCCTCTAGATATTATGTTATCATATAATCAAAATTATGTCAACTACAGCTAAGGTTTGCTATATTTTGCCGTTTTATGAGGAGGGGACGGATACCCATCTTTTTTATAATTATCTGCTGATTCACCGGCTTAAAGAGCGCGGCGATATTGACGTTTTAGTTATTGTGGAAAAAGAGCAAAAATTTAAATGGCCTCCATTGAGATTCTTGGAGCTATTTTTGAAATGCTTGAAAGCGCGGCGAAACGCTGGTTACAAAAATTTTTATGTTCACTACTCTTATTATGGGGCTTTGGCGGCTTGGTTGGCCGGAGGCAGGGTTTTTTATTGGAATCGCGGAATGCCGTGGCTGTTTAAACGAGGCTGGTTTGAAGAACAAGTTTTCAAATTTATTTTACGTCATACGATTTTAGTGACGGGGCCAGAGTTGTTGGCAAAAGAATATGTCAAGCGTTACGGCGTTAAGCATTACCGGATTTTATCAAACTGGGTTGATGTTGAGCGGTTTAGGCTTGTAGAGCCTCGGGCACAAGTTTTGCCAAGACACGCATATTCGCCTGCTGGCGAATTGCTCTGCTCGCGCTGTCGCGCTGCGCAAGGTCTTGCAAAACTTGTGCCCGAGGCTTTAGATAAATGCGTCGTCCTTTTCATTCATCATCTTTCAAAACGCAAAGGCGCCGATTTGGTTCTGGAGATAGCAAAGGGCTTTGCCGACCAGCCAGTTGAATTCCGGATAATCGGCGACGGCCCTGAAATGGATAATTTGAAACTGGAAATTAAAAATTGGAAATTGGAAAATAAGGTTAAATTACTTGGGCATGTGCCGAATAAGGAAATTGTTCAATATTTGCAGGCTTCTAGCGTGTTTATTATGCCTTCCCGCGAAGAAGGTTCTCCGCACGTGCTTTTGGAAGCAATGGCTTCCGGCGTGCCTTTTGTTGCTTCAGACGTAGGCGGTGTACGGGAACTTGTCTCGAAGGAACTTGAACAATTTTTATGCAAATCTGAAGATGTACAATGTTTTCAAGAGCACATAAAAACACTGCTTTCCGACAAAGAGTTATATGATAAAGCGCGCGCGGAATGTTTAAAACACGCCAAAAATTTTGACATATCGCGCGGAGCTGAGGAATTTATAAATTTGTTTAAATGATAAAAAAAACAATTCTTTTCGCGATTAATGATCTTGAATTCGGCGGAGGGCAGCTTACAGTGATTAACGAGGCTAACGGACTTTGGGCGAGGGGATACAGAGTTTTTGTTTTGACATTTCGGCCAACTAAACCCTCACGGAGCTTAGAAGGGCTCTCGAAAATCCCACAAGAAAATTTAGTCTTGATTCAAGCAAAATCTTTTTTAGATATTTTTGCATTTTTAAAACTTTTAGTTTTTATAAAAAAAATAAAGCCAGATTTTATTTTTAGCAATTTATTTTTTTCCAACACTTTAACGCGCCTAGCCAAAATTTTTAATCCCAGAATTAAAATTATTATCCGCGAGGGCAATGTGCCGGAAGAAAAAAGCGCGGTGGTTAAAACGGTTGATTTTTTACTTTCATTTTTAACTTATAAAATTATCGTAAACGCGGAGGCAATAAAAAAATCTTTTTCTAAATTCTTGCCAGCCAAAAAAATTATTGTGATTTATAACGGCGTAGACGAAGCTTTTTTTAATTGCGCGCCGAGAAGTTCCAATTCCCAAAAAATTATTATAAGCGTTGCGAGCCTTCATCCGAAAAAAGGGCAAGCTCATCTTTTGAGCGCGGTAAAAGTTTTGGCTCAAAAAAGAAACGATTTTAAACTTTTTTTGGTAGGAGTTGGTTTTTTGCGCGCGAGACTTGAGAATTTTGTCAAGGAAAACAAGCTGAAAAACCTTGTTGAATTTTTAGGAAGCTTGGGGAGAGAGGATTTGAGGCTTTGGCTTTGCAAGTCCGATATCTTCGCGCTGCCCTCGCTTTGGGAAGGGCTTCCAAACGCTATGCTTGAAGCGATGGCGGCCGGGCTTCCGGTTGCCGCGACTTCCGTCGGCGGAGTGCCGGAAGTTGTCCGGCCGGGCGAGAATGGTATTTTAGTGCCAGTGGCTGATCCAAGCGCGCTTGCCAAAGAGTTTGCCAGACTTCTTGACGACGCAAATTTAAGAAAGCGCCTCGGAGAGAACGCCAAAATTACCGCCAGAAATTTTAGTTGGATTAACCATTTGGATAAATTAGAGGCGCTTATAAAAACAAATTAAATGTGCGGAATATTCGGATTTAGTTTTAAAGACGAGAAATTGGCCGAAACAATGGCCGTGGCGTTGCGGCATCGGGGTCCAGATGATCGCGGCATTTTTTCGGATGGCGAAATTACATTGGGCCATCAGCGTCTTTCCATTTTGGATTTAAGCGCGGCAGGGCATCAGCCAATGTCTGATAATGAAGGCAAAATTTGGATTTCTTATAACGGCGAAATTTATAATTTTAAAGAACTAAAAAAGGATCTTGAAAAAAAAGGCCACGTCTTTAAAAGCCAGACCGACACGGAAGTAATTCTTCAAGGATACAAAGAATATAGGCTGGATTTTTTTAAAAAAATGCGCGGCATGTGGGCGCTTGCAATTTACGATGTTCTAAAAGGAGAATTGGTGCTCGCGCGGGATTTTTTCGGGATAAAACCTCTTTATTACACTAGGCGAGGCAAAGATTTGATTTTTGCTTCGGAGATAAGGGCGCTTGACACCAAAATTTCTTCTTTCGGCGCCGCGTCTTATTTTGTTCTAGGCTATTCGCCGCATCCGTGGACTATTTTTGAGAATGTCAAAAAAGTAAGCCCGGGCGAGGTTTTAACATTTAATTTAAAAAATAAATCTTTAAGTTCTAGACAAATTAATTTAGAGACAACGGAGAATGCGTCTAATTCTCGCGATTTTGAATCGGTTATGCTGGAAAGCGTGGAGCAACATCTAATCGCGGATGTGTCTGTGGGAATATTTCTTTCCGGCGGCGCGGATTCTTCGCTTTTGGCTTTAATGTTAAAAAGACTTGGCAAATCCCCGAAGGCCTTCACTGTTCGCTTGGCAGGCAAAAAAGACGCGGATTTCGCCAAAAGCATCGCGGATTTTGCCGGCTTGGATTATCGGGAAATTTCAATGAGTGAGGAAGATTTTGAAGAAATGTATTCAAGACTTTTTGAAACGCTGGATGAGCCGATCGCGGATACGGCTCTTTTTCCTACGATGCTGGTGGCCAAAGAAGCATCCAAACACGTGAAGGTAGTTATGACCGGCGAAGGAGGGGACGAGCTATTTTGGGGTTACGAAAGATATCAGAATCTCCTTGGTTTGAATCAGACTGGCAGTGGTTATCCAAGTTTTTTTTCTCGGCCTGAAAATATTTTTTATTTAAATTATATTAAGCCAATTTTAAGGAGATTGCGTCTGGCTTATTTCAAGACAGGCAGAAATCTTCCCGGAAGTTATTTGGATTACGTTGCTATTGATTCAGATTTTTGCGAAAAAAAAGAAATATATGATCACTTGGCGACCCGGTCGCCAAGTGAAAAAAAAATGCCGCCAAGTTTTTTTGATGAAAAATTTTATTTGCCGGACAATCTTTTAAAAAAAACGGATTTCGCCACAATGTCTTACTCCATAGAAGGGCGCGTACCTTTTTTGGATAGAGAAGTTTATAAATTCGCGAAAAATTTAGCGCCAAGCGAAAAATTTGCTTCTGGGCTGGGCAAAAAAATAGTTACAGATTATCTAGCCTCAAATCTTCCTAAGGAGTTAATTTTCAGAAAGAAAGAAGGGTTTAGCCTCAACCCGCAAATTTATATTTTCAAAAATCATAAAGCGGAAATCAAAGAGGCCATAAAATATATTTTAAGTTTAAACTTAGGCTTTATTTCAGAGCGCGCGCTTGGGCGCGCACTTCAAGACAAGGCTTATTTTGAGTTTATTTTACGCAAATTTCCGCAAACCGTTTTCAGCTGGCTCGCGTTCTATAAAGTATGCGGAAAATAAGGGTTGCGTTTATGTCAGATATTTTGGATCGTAGGCCGGAGAGGGCTTTTTTTGCGCGCCGCTTAATTGAGCACCTTTTGGAGATGCCGGAGTTTGAAGTTACCCTGGTACATTATAAGAAAATGCCAGACGATCTTTTATACAGCCAAGCACGCGAAGTTATTATCCCGCTGGTGCGGTTTCCTTATGCGGCTCATTTTATATCGTTTATCCGTTTTTGTTTGACCACTGACTATAAATTCGACGTGTTTCAATGGCTGGTTGGCCGGCCGTATCCATTTTTTTGGCTTGTGCCCGCAGAGAAAATTGTAATTTTGGCACACGATGCTGGTGGAGCTTTGGCGCCGGGCATATTTACTTGGGCGCAATTCTTTTTTAATTTAATGCTCCGTTATTTCCACGGGCGCATGGACGCTGTCATCGGAGTTTCGCAT
>Ga0209541_10011726_pt1 | contig 13669 bp, 12 predicted proteins | sample RifCSPlowO2_01_FD_184027 | JGI IMG/M metagenome (GOLD analysis project Ga0209541, IMG submission 184027) | Groundwater microbial communities from Rifle, Colorado - Rifle CSP2_plank lowO2_0.1 (SPAdes) (version 2) | ecosystem: Environmental > Aquatic > Deep subsurface > Groundwater | place...
CAGAAGCCTTTGGGACATGATTGCAAAAGCCGCCTGGGCTTCTGCCGAGCCCGGTGTGGTTTTTATGGAAAGGTATAACAAATGGAACAACAACTGGTATTTCAACAAGATAAACTGCGTAAACCCCTGTGGAGAAGAGGGCTTACCTGCCTACGGGGTTTGTAATTTAGGTTCCATCAATCTCGTTCCATTCGCAGATAACAAGGGAAACTTTGACTACAAAGCTCTTGAAGAACATGTAAGAGTGGCTGTGCGCTTCTTGGACAATGTGGTAGATAGCGACATTTATATTTTCGACGAGATAAGAAAAACCCAACTTGACGGCGAAAGAAGAATTGGACTCGGGACAATGGGATTGGGGGATGTTTTGATAAAATTAAAGATTCGCTACGGCAGTGAGGAGTCTTTAAGAGTAATTGAAAAAATATACAAACTGATAAGAGATACCGCTTACGACACGTCAGCCGATTTAGCTAAAGAAAAAGGAGCCTTTCCTCAATTCGATGCCGATAAATATACCCAGAGTTGGTTTGTCAAAAAGCTTCCCGAAAAGCTAAGAAACAAGATAAAACGCCAGGGAGTAAGGAATTCCGTACTTTTGATGCAAGCTCCCACAGGCTCTTCCTCCCTTCTTTCGGAAGTATCATCTGGGATTGAACCCGTATATGAGTTTTCTTTCGTTAGGCGGGATAGGTTGGGGGAGCACATGATTTATCATCCTTTATTTGATGAGTGGAAGAGGACAAATCCCGATAAAGTCCGCCCCAAATACTTTGTCTCGGCAAAGGATTTGACACCCGAGGACCACGTTAGAGTTCAGGCTGCAATTCAAAAGTATGTGGATGCTTCGATTTCCAAAACGGTGAATGCCCCCGAAACTTTTTCGGTTGAAGATGTTAAAAAACTTTACAATCTTGCCTATGAGCTGGGTTGCAAAGGAGTTACATTTATGCGCGCCGGCTCAAGGCCGGGAGTTTTGGAGCGCATTGATGAGAAGAAAGAGGAAGCAAAAGCCAATGGCGAGATAAAAAAGCCCGAAGCGCCAATTTATTTGGGGACGGGGGAGAGCTTGGTTACAAGGCCGGCAGTTGTTAAAGGAGCTACCTACAGGATGGAAACGCCGGTGGGCTCAGCTTTTGTGACCATAAACGAAACAGAGGATGGGGTGCCATTAGAGGTTTTTATCAATGTAGGCAAAGCCGGAAGTGATGTGGCGGCGATGGCGGAGGCTTTAGGGAGGGCTATATCGACTTCACTTAGGCTAAGAGGAGATTTGTCTCCCAGGGAAAGGGCAAAAGAGCTATGTCTTCAGTTTTCAGGAATTGGTGGCAGGCGCTCGGTTGGATTTGGACAAGCAAGAATACGCTCTCTTCCGGACGCTGTAAGTGTGGCTTTGGCTTCTCATTTCGGTTTTAAGGTGAACGGAAATTCAACCCCTAAGATTCTAAATGGCGCGTCCGTTGTTGATGGTTCTTCTCAAGTGAAAGCTGGGGCTTCTTTGGCGGCACAGAGAGCTTCGCCTAACGGCGAGGTTCAGACCCCTAAAAAAGGTCTCAATGTTGACCCCACAGTTGCCCCAGCTGGTTTGCCACAAAACGAGAGCGATGTGTATACCGAAGCGGCAGGGGACGAGCTTGTATTAGCCGACGCAGCCAGTGTCGACATTTGTCCTTCCTGCGGAGCAAACACATTGGTCTATGAAGAAGGTTGCTCAAAATGCTATTCGTGCGGACACTCGGAATGTTAAATTTTGATTAAGAGTATTAGACGAGGGATGAGTAATATAAAAGAAGGCCTTTGAGCCTCTACAAAATTTAGGATGTAGAGGCTTTTTTTGAAGGAAAGGTTCTTTAACAAAAAAATCCTGACTTTCGCGGGACCAGCCGATTAGGTCAATTGGGCCGGTAACACAACGGTCAGTGTAGCCACCTGTTAAGTGGCGAAAACGGGTTCAATTCCCGTCCGGCCCGCCTAAAACCAGTTGGTCCCACAAAGGCCAGGATTTAAAAGAACTGAATCTCTCTTTGGAGTCGATTCGGAGTTAGTAGGCATTATATCTCATATTTCTTTAAATAGACAACAATGTCAACATTATCTTTTCCTTTTTTTCCTTTTTCTACGTAGAAGGGTTATAATTTTGCAACAAAGTATATAGAAAGATATGACTATTGATAAAAAGGGAGGGGACAAAAAGGAAACCCTATTCAGGCTTCGAGAACTAGCGCGAAAATCGAGGCTTGCCCGCGGATGGAACCCGAGCGCTAAAAATATTGCAATTTCTTTAGTTCTCGAGGCCTCGGAGCTTCTTGAACATTTTCAGTGGGACGATTGGGAGAAGCTTCTTGAAAGAAAAAAGAAAAAAGAGGAAATCGAGCTAGAAGTTGGGGATCTAATCTATTATCTTTCTGAGTTTGCAGACAAAATGGAGATTGATTTGTCACAGGCTCTAAAGAAGAAACTTAAAAAAATTGACAAAAAGTACCCCGCGAAACTTATTAAGAAACATGGCATGGGATTTTACTACCACCAGAAGAGAAAATATCGCAAAAAAAAATAATGGCTATTTACACCAAAAAGGGCGACAAGGGAGAGACGAGTATTTTTGCAAGTGATAAGAGGGTTTCCAAAAGCTCACTAAGAATTTCTGCAATAGGGACAGTTGATGAGGTAAATAGCGCACTTGGTGCCTCTCTGGCCTTTTCTAAAGACACCTACCTCAAAAAGACTATAGTAGGGATACAAAAAGACCTTTTTACCCTTGGCTCAATTCTAGCGGGGAGCAAGCTTCGTTTTAGTATTGCCAAGACCAAAAAGCTAGAAAAGATTATCGATAAACTTGAAGGAAGCTTACCCGTTTTAAAAAATTTTATTCTTCCAGGCGGGACAAAAACGGCAAGCCTTTTGCATCTGGCCAGGAGCTTTGCCAGGCGGGCGGAGCGTGAAGTTGTGGCATTAAGCGAGGTGGAGGAGGTCAGGCCTCAAATTCTTGTTTATTTAAACCGCCTTTCGGATTTAATCTTTATGCTTGCAAGAGAGGCAAATGCCAAAAAGAAAGCTAGCGAGGTTATCTGGAAAGGTAGAAAAAATTAATTACCAGATTATAAATTAAATGCTAGAATGAATATGTTATGCCAGATCCGGAAAGAAAAGAAATCGAAAAGGCTCTTAAGTGGAGACCCGAGGACGTTTCAATCCCTCCCGAAGTAGAGAAAAAAGAGGGAGTGGTTCCCAGGCCAAGCCAGTTTACCGGACAGGTCTATGACGATAGCGGTAAACCCCTAATCCAAACTCCTCAAACAAAAACTGTTACGGTCCAGCTACCCGGGGATGATAAAACCTTAACAAATCTTTCTAAGGGCTCAATTGCTGATTCTATTACATGGCTGGCCGCTTTTTGGTTGAGGATTGTTAAGAAAGCTCTTCATTTCGGTTGGGGAGTTGTTCGTAAAAAGGAGGCCTAAATGCCTTTAAGCTTTGATTTAAACACACTGATTTTAACCCTTGTTCTTTTAGGTTTTATTGCCCTTGTTATTGTAGGAGCGGGGTTTTTGATTCTTGCAATAATACGTTCCCGGGGGAGAGAAGAGCGCTCCATCGACTCGGTTTTGTTGCAAATAGCGGTTCCCCGAGGAAATGAGATAAAGATAGACGCCATGGAGCAGCTTTTTGCTTCACTATTTGCACTCAAAAAAGGAGGCTGGAAACAGAAATTTTCTGTCCAGCCCGCGGTATCTTTTGAAATTGTAGGGCGGCAAGAGGATATTAGATTCTATGTTTGGACGCCAAAAAAACTTCAAGACCTTATAGAAAAACAAATTCATGGTGCATACTCCGACGCAGAAATTACAGTTATAGATGAGTATAATCTCTTTTCGGAAGATGGAAAAGTTGCCTATAAATCGCTACAACTACGTAGTGAGAATTTCTATCCGATTAAGACTTTTAGAGATTTACCGACAGATCCTCTGGCCACAATCACTTCGGCTCTGGCCAAGATGGGAGCAGGGGAAGCAGCCGCCATTCAGGTACTTGTTTCGCCCACGGAGTCAAAATGGCAAGAGACGGGCCGAGCGTTTATCTCAGGAACAAAAAAGCAAGAGGCCGACCCCGAGCAAGCGAAGTTTTCAGTTCCGGCAAAGACTTTAGAAAGTGTTGAAAATAAAGTAGGCAAGCCAGGCTTTGAAATCAGTATAAGAATTGTTGTTGTGTCTGCAAATGAAGAGAGCGCAAAAGCTCACCTTACCAATATTGAAACCGCTTTTGAGCAGTTTTCCTCCGAGCTTAATAGTTTTAAAAGCCGCAGCATTAAAAGAAAGGGAGCTTTTATGGAGGACTTTTTGTACCGCTATCAGCCGATGTTTCATTTTTTTGGAAACCGGCCCTCGGTATTAAACTCGGAAGAGTTAGCCACAATCTTTCATTTTCCCAACAAGCAGGTAGAAACCCCGCACATTTTTTGGCTTTTTGCAAAATCTGCCCCCGCCCCAGCCCAGGTACCTACAGAGGGACTTTACTTGGGTATGAGCACCTACCGGGGGATTAAAAGGCCGGTTTATATTTCCGACGACGACAGACGCCGCCACGTTTATATGGTCGGAAAAACCGGAACAGGTAAAAGTGAATTTTTGAAAGAGCTGATTCTTCAAGACATAAAGGCAGGTAAAGGAGTTTGTTTTATAGACCCACACGACACCATCGAGAAGATTTTGCCTTTAATTCCCCCTGAACGGGTGGAAGATGTCATCTATTTTTACCCCGGTGACACCGAAAGACCGATGGGGCTTAACCTTCTGGAGGCTAAAACCGAGGACCAGAAACACTTTGCGGCAACGGCAGTTATTAACATGATGTATAAGCTTTTCGACCCTTATAAAACAGGAATTGTCGGGCCACGCTTTGAACACGCTGTACGAAATGCAATGCTTACTGCCATGTATGAGCCAGGTTCAACATTTGTTGAGGTGGTTAGAATTCTAACAGACGCCAAGTTTGTTCAGGAAATTCTTCCCAAAGTGACCGACCCAATAGTCAGGCGCTACTGGACCGACCAAATTGCCCAAACAGCAGATTTCCATAAATCCGAGGTATTGGACTATATAGTTTCAAAATTCGGGCGCTTTGTCACAAACAGGATGATTAGAAACATAATAGGCCAATCCGACTCATCTTTTTCCTTCCGGGATGTGATGGATAACGGAAAGATTCTTCTTATAAATTTGGCCAAAGGAGAAATAGGGGAAGAAAACTCAAACTTTTTAGGACTGGTTTTGGTTCCCAGGATTTTGATGGCCGCTATGAGTAGACAAGATATACCGGAGGAGAAGAGGCGCGATTTTTACCTTTATGTTGACGAGTTCCAAAACTTTGCCACGCCAGACTTTGCCCAAATTCTTTCCGAGGCCAGAAAATACCGACTCAACCTATGTGTTGCCAACCAGTTCATCGGCCAGGTCGAGGAGGAGGTCAAAAATGCCGTATTCGGCAATGTCGGAACTTTGATTTGCTTTAGAGTCGGTGTAACAGACGCTAACTATTTGGCGCACGAGTTTACACCTGTTTTTGGAGAGGATGACCTACTTAACATCGAGCGCTACCATGTTTATGTAAAAACAATCGTCCATAATGAGCCGGTTCCTCCTTTTTCAATGGATTTGACCAAAGATATAAGCCAGGAGAAAGAAATGGCGAATCCAAGGCTGGCAGAGATAATTAAAGAAATGAGTAAGCTAAAACACGGTCGCGATGTCAGACTTGTAGAGGCCGAAGTTGCAAGACGAGCAAAGTTGTAGTAAATTTTACGCTATGGCGAATATTGGAATTATCGGCTGGGGAGTGGTGGGACGGGCCGTAGGCCAGGGCTTTGAAACCAGAAAGGAAAACAAGGTTCGTTGGTTCAGTAAAGGTGAAGGCCCTTTCACTCCCGATGAAGTGGTTTCCGAAAGCGAGTTTTTGTTTGCTTGCGTGCCCACCCCCATGTATTCTGACTACTCGGGGATAGACCTTTCGGTAGTAAAAGAAGTTGTTGATTTTGTAGCTCCAAAGATTGAAGGAACGGATAAAATTTTAACAATTAAATCAACTGTAGTTCCAGGAACTACAGCTTCATTCAAGAAAAAATACCCAAACGTTAATTTCGCTATGAACCCGGAATTTTTGACCGAGGCAAACGCGCTTGGGGATTTTCTTAAGCCGGACAGAACGGTTATTGGGGCCTTTTCTCAATCGGTTTCTGCTCGCCTTGCCGGGCTTTATCAGGATTTATACGGACCAAACTCCAAAATATTTTTAACCGATCCAACAACGGCAGAGATGGTTAAATACATGAGTAACGCTTTTCTGGCTACCAAAGTCATTTTTGCCAATGAAATGTACGATTTATGTACAGCTTTGGGCATAAAATACGAGGAGGTTAAAAGTATGGTAGTTGCCGACGATAGAATTGGCCCTACTCACCTTGATGTAACTACTGTCCGCGGTTTTGGCGGAAAATGTTTCCCCAAGGATATGGTTGCTTTAATGGGTTTTGCCAGAAGTAAGTCGGTCGAGCATTCGCTGTTAAAGACCGTTTGGGACAAGAACTTAAGGATTAGAAAGATAAGAGATTGGGAAGAGATAAAAGGAGCGGTGAATAAAAAGAGTAAAAAGAAAACCAAAATCTCCTCTAAAGCCAAAAAAGGCTAATTTCTTTTAAGCCTCTATTTTTTGGTATAATAGCCATGCTTACCCGAATCTTAAGCGGTCGAGCTTGTAAACAATTATGCGCTCGTAGCTCAGCGGTTACCCGCCCGCCATCGCAAGCATGAGCTTGCTCAGGCGTTGCGGGCGGGGAGCAAGGTAAATGTTTTATACATATGTATTACGTAGTAAGTCAGACGGAAAACTGTATGTCGGTTATTGTAAGGACCTAAAGAGTAGATTAAAAGAGCATAACAGGGGTCAAGTTAATGCGACTAAAAGTCGCAAGCCTTATGTTTTAGTTTATTATGAAGCCTGTTTATCAGGAGAGAAGGCTATTAAAAGGGAGAAATATTTTAAAACAGGGTTTGGAAGAAGATTTTTGAAAAATAGAATTTGATTGGTCCGGTAACTCAGCGGTAGAGTGCCAATCTTATAAGTTGGAAGTCGAAGGTTCGAATCCTTCCCGGACCACTCACAAAAATGCAGACCCAACTTAAAAACTTCAATTCCGCCAAAGAAGGTCTTTTAGAGGAAATCAGGATTTTGCGGGAGCAAAAGGGCAAAGAAAAACAAGCCCTTGCGCTCATGAATAAATCCTTAAAAGAAGGCCAAGATTTCGTGATTGAACTTTTGTGGGAAGAGGCATTGATACATCAGCACTCCTATATGACCAAAGCTTCCCACGAGGCTTTACAAAAAATGGAAATTCCAATCAAAATCGCGCAATATTTTATTCAAAAATTTGGGCTTAAAAACTACATTTCTCGGCTAGAAAGATACATCGGAAGAATAAATGATTATAAAGGAAATTTTGAAGACTCAATTAAAAATTATAAAAAGGCAATTAAATATGCTCACCTCGACCCTTTTTACCTGAATGAAAGCAAGCCTGTTCGGTTAGAGTTGGAAGGATTTTTATCCTACGCCCTTTTGATGTCGGGTGAGGTTGAAGTGGGATTATCAATGGCGAGGGTAGTCTATCAAAAATTCGAAGAAAAAGAAGGCAAGGAGCTTAAGGCAAGAGACTATCCGACCTGGGCGATTTGGAGAAGCGGTATACCGATAAGAATAGTAGAGGGACTTATCAATAAAAAAGAAAAGTTTGACAGAGGCAAGATGTTATCGTGGCTTGACCAAGCAGAAAAGTTGATTCAAAAGCCAGTATATTCTAAAAGGTGGGGAGGAAAAGTCGATTTTAGCTTCAGAAAAGAAGAGTTTAGAAAAGTTCGAAAAAATCTTTCTTAAAGTTCCTCAAGGCCTTGTTTTTTGCCGGGGTCTTTAACCTGGGCAAGTTCCAGATATCTCTCTGTAGTCGAAAGGCGCTTATGACCGGTAACCTGGGAAAGAAGAACCAGGTCTACTCCAGCTTTGAGATTTTCAACAATAAATGTGGTTCTTAAGTCATTAACAGAATAGTTTGGTATATCTGCTCTTTGCATGTATCTATCGATTGCAGCACGAATATTTCTTACAGCCAGAGGGTTTCCGTTTTTACTGACAAAAACATAAGGCGAGGTTGTTTTTGGTCTAATCTTTAAGTAGTTATCCATAGCCTCTTTTGCGGGTCTATTGAAAGGAACTGTTCTTTCCGGCTGTGTTGCATAGGCCTCGATTTTGACTCTATCTGACGATACGTAATCCATTTTCAAATTGGCAACCTCGGAGATTCTTAAGCCAGTTTGTAAAATTATCTCGACAATTGCCGCAATTCTTGGGTCGGCTCTCACAACGTCTCTTAAAGCTCTGTATTCAAGCTGAGACAAGAACTTGGGTAGGGACTGTTCGATTTTGGGGTGGGCGACTCCTACAGAAACATCGGCAGTAAGTTGATTTTCGTCAATTAGGAATCTAAAGAAGGTTTTTACGGCATTGAGCTTTCTGGAGACACTTTTTGCAGTATATTTTTCAGCCAAAAGTGAATCTCGGAAAGCTTCGAGGTCAGTTGTTCTGACTTGCTCAGGCAAAACCTTTTCTTTTTGTTGCAGAAAAGTCATGAGCTGTTCCAAATCAGCTCTATAGGCTAAGATAGTCGAGGGCGAGCGACCCTTATCCTCTAGGTTTTTGATAAACTTAGGAAGCAGGTTATTGAGAGTTTCTGTTGCTGGCATTTTACTTTAGTTAGACAATAGGGTAGAGTGGGCTAAAATTAGCCTTACTTAAAGTCTCTGATTTATAATATGATAGCACAATTTTTTAAAAGGTCAATATATTATGAGATGTATAGCTAAATTATATTTTATCTCATAACTTCCTTGCAAGTATATGTTTGAGAGAGTCAAAGAGAAAATTAGAAACTATCTTGGCTATCTGATAATATTTCTGTTTCTACTTATGGCAATTTCTTTGATTCGAAATATACTCAGGATTTCTCAAGCCAAAGGTAGAGTGGAGACGGCCGAAGAAAGAGTAAGTCAACTAAAAGAGGAAAATGAGAGGCTGCAAAAGGAGCTAAAGAATATTGAGAGCGAAGCATATGTTGAGTTTCAGGCACGCGAGAAGCTTGGATTAGCGGGTGAGGGAGAAATTATTGTGGTTTTGCCGGACGAGGAGGTTTTAAGGAAAATTGCCCCAAAAATCTACAAGGAAGAAGAAACCCTTCCTGATCCGACTTGGAAAAAGTGGATACACCTGTTTGGGTTCTAATTAGCCGAATTTGCTTTTAGCCCATCTATAAATCCGTGAATCTTTCTTAAAAAGTCAATACTTTTCCGTACTTTTATCCGCAAAATACCATAATAGTTATTAGGATTTTCATATTGTTTCTTCCACGCAAGCTTATGAAACGTAGGCTTCCTAAATCCTTCTAAGGGTATTTTTGTTTGGCTTGACCAATATTTCTGGATTACATCAGCTCTGTATTTATGGCTGGTGTTTATTGTAACCCGTGCTATTAAATCGGAGATTTGATATCCGAAGCATTCTCGAAGCCATTTAATAAAAATTTTAATAACTTCGGGGTCGCTATTGGCTAGTCCGACTTGTTTATCCTTTTTGAAACCTTCACCCCAATAAAGAGCAGCTCCAACCAAGAAAAGTTCTCTTTTTGTTAGTTTGCCTACTTTTTTTGCACCCATTTCTTTTAGTCTAGAAATCTTAAGGTCTTTTTTTCTTTTTATAGAGGCTAAATAAAATGCCCTTCTCCCATAAAAGGGATCTCTTGCCCGATTTTCCAAGATAGTAATTTGGTCAGGTGTAAGCTTAATTTCTCTGCACCATTCGCTAACGGAGCTTGTGGATACGTTCAGTTTTTTCGCAATTTCTTTTATGCTTTGACCCGATCTTCGAAGCTCCCGTGCTTTTATTTTCTGTACCGACTTAGACATAACATATTATACACCCATATCGGGTCATTGTTAATGGCAGATTTAGCATGGTATAATTGCATTGTTCTTTACATGCGGGGTAGTGTACGGCTGCACGGAAGGCTCAAAGTATATGGGCTCTCGGATGAGCGATCATCATGAGTAAATCTGGCTATATCGGTGAAACCTAACTCTAATTTGACATGGCAACGCCGAGGAAAGATCCTGAGTTTTTTAAAGGAAATCCGTAGAGACTATACGCCAGAGTCCATGAGATAGAGCTCACAAAGCTCGCTATCTCACGGACAAGACATAGTCCGACACTCTGAGAAATCGGAGCAAACATAAAAAGCATAATCTTCCAGGCCGGGTTCGACTCCCGGCCCCGCAACATAGTTCGGCAAGCTCACTATTTGTGAGGTTGACGAAGTACTGGCTGGGAGGAGAAGTTTATCCTGAGCGAAGTCGAAGGAACTCCCGGCCCCGCAACAAAGTCCGACGCGCCAGCGTAGCTCAGTGGTAGAGCAACGGATTCATAAACCGTCGGTCACAGGTTCAAATCCTGTCGCTGGCACCGCGTCAAACGCGGTAGCCCCCGTTAGACGGGGCACTCTTCCGCCCAGCGGGCGGATTTTTTTGGTAAACTAAACTTATATGGTCAAAAAACGTGTTTTATCAGGAATTAGAGCAACGGGACGTTTGCACCTTGGCAATTATCTGGGTGCGGTGAAGGGTATGCTTGAACTTCAGGAAAACTCTGAATATGAAACGCTTTATATGATTGCAGACCTTCATACCATGACGACTCCTTATGGTATTAAAAAACTGAAGCAAGACAGGCGCGAGGTTGTCTTGGATTATCTCTCCGTAGGACTTAATCCAGAAAAATCTGTTATTTTTGCCCAATCAGATTTAGCCGATTTACACTCACAGCTTGCATTTTATTTTTCGACCGTTACAAGCGTAGCCCGCATGCAACACCTGCCAACTTTCAAGGAAAAAATTAAGCAGCATCCCAAAAACGTGACCATGGCGCTTTTAAACTATCCGATATTAATGGCTTCGGACATTTTAATTTATAAAGCCTCCAAAGTCCCCGTAGGAATTGACCAGGAGCCCCATCTGGAAGTTTCAAGGGAAATCGCAAGAAAAATGAATGAAACTTACGGAACCGACTTTCCCGAACCTTCTCGTTTTGCCACAAAAGGGGAATATATTCCGTCACTCACTGGGGAGGGAAAGATGAGCAAAACCGTCGAAGGAAGCTATATTAATTTAACCGACGAACTTGAGACAATTAAAAAACGGCTTGGCGGGGCGCCTACAGATTCAGGCAAGGCTGAGAAGTTGCCGCAAAGCGGAGGAGTTGCTAATCTTCTAAAGCTGGTTGAGCTTTTCCAAGGTGAAAAATTTAAGCACGAATATGAGAGAAAGTATACCTCAAGCGGAATTAAATATTCTGAGTTGAAGGATGAATTGGCAGAAGCAATTTATAATGAGCTTAAACCGATTCAAAAAAGGCGAAAAGAGCTTGAAGCTAAATCTGCATATGTTGAAGAGATTTTAGAAAAAGGTGCAAAAGCCGCCCGCATAATTGCGAAAGTAACAGTTGAAGAGGTTAGTACTAAGATGGGCCTTATTTAGAATTTATAATTGAGTAAATTTATAATGTCTAAACTTGTTTCTTTTGAAGACTTCCAAAAACTAGACATACGCATTGGTACTGTGGCTTCGGCCGAAGTTCCGGACTGGAGTCACTGGGTTTTGAAAATGAAGGTGGATTTTGGCAAAGAAATTGGTCAAAAAACGGCATTTGCCGGAATTATGAAGTTTTTTAAGCCTGAGGAGCTTATCGGTCGGCAATTTCCATTCATAATCAATCTTGAACCTAAAAAGATAGGCACAGAGGGGGACGTTAGCGAGTGTATGATGATAATGGCTGTTCCCAAGGATGACGAGGAGACACCGCCGACTTTATTTAATCTTGGGAAAAAGGTCGAAAACGGAACAAGAGTATTCTGAAACTGGAGAATAGTTAATATTTACTAATTTCTAACCTCTAATTTCTAAAATCTCTAGCGTGATATAATCGATAAGTCAATATGGATGAAAATAATTTAGGTACCCGTTTAAGCGGAAAACTTCCCAAAAAAAGATTTGTATTCAAGCTTAAATTTAACCTCTGGACGGTTGTCTTGGGTATATTTTTGATAATTTTTTTCCTTCCTTTGTTTCTTTCCTTTACCGAGATAGGCAAAGAGGATAGAAGGGTTGATATCTCTCAAGTACTAGTTGATGTAAAAGAAAAAAAGATAAAAAGCGTCGAGATTGAAAATGACAAGTTGACACTAACTTACAATGACGACTCCATAAAATACTCCACCAAAGAAGAGGGCGAAAGCTTCACGGAACTTTTGGAAAAAGCAGAGATTGACCCAACGAGCGTTAACTACACAGTTGTTGACCAGACTCTGGCAAAAGCCTTGGGTGAAATTTTGAGCATAGTTTTGCCATTGGGTTTAATGGCCGTCTTATTCTTTTTCATTATTAGATCCCAATCCAGGGGAGCCCAGGATATTTTTTCCTTCGGAAGGAGCCGGGCCAGACTTTTTGCAAAAGGCAGACAACCCGTCACTTTTAATGATGTGGCCGGAGTAGAGGATGCAAAAAAGGAGCTCGAAGAAGTTGTGGACTTTTTGAAAAATCCTGCAAAGTATCGCAAGTTGGGAGCACGTACACCCAAGGGAGTTTTGTTATTTGGCCCTGCGGGTGTAGGAAAGACACTTCTGGCACGTGCCGTTGCAGGAGAAGCCGGAGTTCCCTTCTTTAGTATGGCTGGAAGCGAATTTATGGAGATGTTGGTGGGTGTTGGGGCATCACGTGTGCGTGATTTATTTGCACAGGCCAAGGCATCGGCCCCTTCGATAATTTTTATTGACGAGATTGATGCAATTGGCAGACAACGTGGTAGAGGTTTTGTTGGCGGACACGATGAGCGTGAGCAAACCCTAAACCAAATTTTGGTCGAAATGGACGGATTTACACCAAACGATAATGTTATAGTTGTTGCCGCTACCAATAGGGGGGATTTATTGGACCCTGCGTTACTTCGGCCCGGACGTTTTGATAGAAGAGTTGTTTTGGATATGCCCGACAAGGAGGGACGCGAGGAGATATTAAAAATCCACGCAAGAGGTAAAAAGCTCGCAAAAAATATAAATTGGGGAAGAGTTGCCGATAGAACCGTAGGCTTTTCCGGAGCTGATATGGAAAATATGTTAAACGAAGCTGCAATTTTGGCCGCAAGAGAGAACAAAAAAGAAATTGTAATGGAGGATATTGAGGAGGCTGCAACCAAGGTAAAGCTTGGTCCCGCCAAAAGACGTTTGCAGTCCGAAGAGGATAAGAAAATAACCGCTTATCACGAAGCAGGCCATGCTATTGTTACCCATTTTCAAGCAAAGATGGACCCCGTTCACAGAATATCGATAGTAGCCCGTGGAATGAGTTTGGGCCATACTCTAATCCCGCCTGCGGCAGATAGAACTCATGAGACAAAAACAAGAATGATTCAGCAAATTACGGCCATGCTTGGCGGTCGCGCAGCAGAGGAGGTAGTATTTGATGAGATGACCTCGGGAGCTTCGAACGATATTGAAAAAGCATCCAAGCTGGCGCGCGCAATGGTT
>Ga0209541_10011728_pt1 | contig 13668 bp, 20 predicted proteins | sample RifCSPlowO2_01_FD_184027 | JGI IMG/M metagenome (GOLD analysis project Ga0209541, IMG submission 184027) | Groundwater microbial communities from Rifle, Colorado - Rifle CSP2_plank lowO2_0.1 (SPAdes) (version 2) | ecosystem: Environmental > Aquatic > Deep subsurface > Groundwater | place...
ATACGTGCAAACTGCTAAGACTGTGCCGACATCGACGAACTTCTCGGTTTACTCTCTTTCGGAGTTAAACCTTTACCACGTTGCACTTTCACTTCGTTCAAAGCGTATAACCAGCTATTTTACGGCTCACTGTATTGCACCTATTTACCCCCACCATCCTTGAAAGAACCACTCCGACCATTCCACATAATATTCTTGCTGCTGCAATATATCACAGGACACTCCAGTTTCAGTCTTTTGGCAATTAGTATCAGTGATTCGGCCAAAAGGCTTGATGATGATCTCAGCCTTCGCTCCCAAAGCTTCCAGATCAACATTCACTAATTTATCCTGCTTCTCACCCGGTAATCCTAACGAGGTGAATTCAATCCTATACTTGGTCTTAAGAAATCCTTTTTCTCGGATATAGGTTAAATCCTGATACGGTGATTGTTCTCCTAAGCCTTCATCATCGGTATAGACAACGTTCTTCCGGGTGCAGGTTATGCCGTGCTCAATCTGAGTACAAGCAGTATCATCAGCAGAGGTCTCTGGAATCTCACTGATCATGCCCTGCAGCAGGGAATTGTCTGACGTCACGGTAAAATCCAGGTCAAAAGTCATATCCCGGTGCGGGGTAAGAGTGATGGTGATAGCCACACAGCCCGTCATAAAAATGGTGAAAAGCAATAACAGCACTAACAGTATTTGTTTCATCCTCGTCGTGAAAATTCCGTGTAGTGGCACTTTCCGCAGACGGTTCGGTCCTTATGCAGTGCCATGAAGGACCCCGGCCCGCATTTGGGGCAGAACTTGTTCTTGCGCTGGATCTTCTCTCCAGACATAAGATATAATGAACCTAAGCTTTTCCCTGGTTTTTTAGATTTCGGTGCGGGTCCTTTGGATTTTGCCGGAGCAGCCATGATCATCCACCTTTCTTGGCCGGGGCAGCAGCTTTCTTCTCAGCTTTGTCTTTCTTCTTGAGATGGCTGCTCACCGTCTCGTATTTTAGTTTCGCTTCGGGAGTGGTATAGATGACGGCAGTAAAACCAGCTTTCTGCTGGCCGTAACGGGTATAGATGTGACGCAAGGCCACCACGGCAGGATCTCCACTGAACGATTTAGCCACCGCTTCAATCACGTGGGTATTGCTGGGGGTGGTGCCGGTAAAGACCAGGGTGCCCTGCACTTCTGTCCTTGCTAACAAGGTATTTTCTTTCTTTTCAATGATAGTGCATTCCATAGTTATCTCACTTTGATGGCATACTCGCCTTTTTGGGTTATATTGACTTTGGCAGCAATCATTGATTGAGCAGGATCATGGATGAACAAACGCCCCTGCCAGCTGGTCGTAAAGGAGGTGGAAGTGCAGGCTGGACAGGTGCCGCCGTCGCTGAATAATTTGCATCGTTTACAGGCTTGTTTCTTGGCCATTATCCCTTAGCCTCCTTTTTAGGGTTAGTTTCAGGCTTACTGCCGGTTTCTGGTGCTTCCAGCCACTCTAATTTTCCTAAGCCTTCCTGGCGCATGCTCAGGCCAATCTTAGGATTATTTAAGTCTTTGAAGCTGATGGCGATGATTCGGGCCTTACATTTATCGCCTACTTTTAAGCTCTGCCCGGTTTTCCTTCCCTGCAGCACTTTATCTTTGCTGAATGAGACAAAATCATCCATGCTCTGGGAGATATGCACCATGCCTTCGGTCCCGCCGATCTCCAGGAAGGCGCCGAAGTCGGTGATGTCCCGCACTTTGCCATAGACCAATTCATTCAATTCCGGCTTAAAGACAAGCAGCTCGAATTCAGTATCATAAAATCCCGCTCCGTCACCCGGCACGATGACTCCTTCTTTGACAGTTCCGACGTCGATGATATTCACCACAAAACCTAGTTCTTTAGAGATATAGCCTTCATAAGTGGATTTGATATTTTGCAGCACGGCCTCTTTCTTACTTAAGTTGAACATAGCCGGAGGCACCCGGATATAATCTTTCACTTTGACTGCATAGAACATAGTGAATAACTTTCGATGGTTATTTATAAAGGTTTTGGGGAGATTTGAAAAAATAAGACCATTATGTCCGCAGAGAGAACATTTTATAAATAACCATTTATTTATACCCTTACCACGATGGATTTACGGGAATTAAAAAAAGAGGTCGCCCAGTTGCCCAGCATTGAGCAGAATCTGCAGCGATTTCAGGATCATTGGATCAAGCCCCTGCGCACCAATACTAATTCTCATCTGCCCTTCATCCAAAATTTGGATGCCGCTACCAAGAAAGAGTTGAATAAAAGGCTGGTGCAATTGCAGGATCATCTGGCCAGTATAAAATCATCCCAGGCCCTGAACCATAAGCTGCAGCAGTATTCCCGATATCTGGTGGAATTGAAGCTGACCGGCTTCAATGGGGATAGGCAAAAGTCTACCATACTCACCAATCAATTGCAGCAGGATGAATTTTTAAGCTTAACCACCATCGCCAAAGAGATCCAAGCCTATGAGGAGAAAGTCATCAAACTCTCCGAACACTATGAAGAGATCAATGAATTATTACGGAAGAAATTATCATTGGAAGAAACCTTGTTTTTCTTAGAGCTCCCCCATAAGCAGTACCTGTACAATCTGTTACGATTATCGACCACGCATAAGAAGATTGCCCGGGATCTGGAACGGCACTTCCTCACCATCTCCGCGGAACAGGGTTTAAAGAAAGCAAAATTATAGAGGGGCTTGATTAACTTTATAAATATACTTCAATCCCCTCTAAGAATGACTTTGAACTCGATGCAAAAACGGGATTATTCAAAGTCATCTATAATATGATAAACGCACTGAGTATGGGGTTAGTAGGGATGCTCTGCATCCTGACTGCTTTTATATTAGATGAATTTGTGAAAAAGTTCAATCAGAATACCATCAGATACAATCTGCTCAATGTGGTAGGCTCAGGATTGCTATTATATTATGCCTTTTCATTGAAAGGCTGGCCCTTTGTGGTTCTCAATGCCGTATGGCTGGCGGCCGCTCTGTTTAAGATGGTCAAGATATGGCACTATCCGCGCCATCTCACGCTGACGGTTCGCCGAAGAAATTAACCGTAGAATAGGATGCAAACGATTCAGTTGAGAAATAAACTTTTCTCTCTAGATCAGCCAGAGTGTCCTTCACCAAGAGGTGTAATTCAGCTAGGGAGGGCCGTTTCTGGAAATCAAAGGCGGTCATTTTCCACAAGAGCTTTCGGAAGGAATGCGGCAGACGTATTCCATACAAAGATTCGATATCCTCAATAGCCTCCCGGGCAGTAACTGCGTACTGACCCGTCAACAAGTATTCCAGAGTTTTTCCGGCACTGTAGATATCCGTCGTTTTAGTGATGAGATTATTATGTCTCATTTCCGGGGCATTATAAGGTGGAACATGATGCACTCTTTTAATGATGGTATGCTCAAGCGGAACCGCTAAGCCGAAATCCAACACCTTGATATGATTATCAGCAAATCCTATATTAGAGCTGCTGAGATCAGCATGGGCCAAGCCTTGCTCATGGAAATGCTGCAGAACTGCAGGCATTTGGCTAAGATAATGGATGATAGTGTCTTGAGTGATTTCGTTGCGCTCTACTTTATCCTGTAAAGTGTGGGAAATATATTCCAATATTATATAAGGGTGGGAGAGAGCCAAACTATAATCCAGACACGTTATGACGTAAGGGTGGGGAGCGGTCTTCAGCAAGGTCACTTCATGAGCTACTTTTCCCCGCTGATCTTCACGGCTGTAGCGCAGTTTGGGTATCTTGAGAGCAACTGGGATGTCTTCATGCTCATCAAGATGATAAGCTTTATAGACGTAAGAATAGTAGCCGGAGTTGATCAGTTTTTCAACTGTATACTGCCTTCCGGAAAATGATGGTTCAGTGATGAAGAGCGGTTCGGTGTCCATGGTGAACAGTTCCGTCCAGCCCGTATTTATAAGTTTTTCGGGGTATTACTTGTAAGTGGGTGTATATCTCTGATTATTCATTCTGCTCCGATAGATTTTTAATATATTGCTTCTGGGGTAATATTATATGAAAACAGCTTATGTGTTTGGACCAATTCATTTGTTTGGACTTATGAAACCATAACTAAAAGTGATTTATTTATTGGGGAAATTTCGAGTCCCTCAATGGGTGTAGGTATGGAATTCCAAATGGCTCAAGAGCATAACATCCCAGGTATCGCTCTTTGTAAGAAAGGTACTAAGCCATCTATGATGATTACTGGAATTCCCTGCACCAAAAAAGTCATTTTCTACAGAAACTTTGACGACTTATCCCAGAAATTAGAAGAAGCAATTAAAGAATTTAGGTAGAGATCAGAACTGCACCGTCCTGGTCAGTTGCCGCGCCCCCTTCTTGATCTGACAGGACTCACTACCACCAGGTGCAGGCCAGTGAGGGGCTAAGTATCACCACAATATTAATAAAGAAGATAATTCTCTAAAAAGATATGAATGAAATCTTACAACGCCTAGGCTTAACCAAGATGGAAGCCCGGATCTATCTGGCACTCATCGATCTGGGCAAGGCCCAGGCTGGAATCTTATCGCGAAAGACTGGTATCCACCGCCGCAGCGTGTATGATGCGCTGGACCGGCTGATAGAGAAAGGATTGGTGAGTTATATCCAGGAGAATGAAAAGCGCTATTATGCTGCGGCAGATCCCCGGCGCCTGCAGGAAATCATCGAGCTGCAGCAGCAGGAGATGAGCATTATCCTTCCCGCCTTGCAGGCCAAATTCCAGGAGTACAAAGGCCGGCAGGAAACTTTGTTTTACCGCGGGGTTGAAGGGATCAAGACTGTGTTTGAAGATCAGATCAACCAAGGAAAAGAAGTATTGATCATCGGTGCATCACGAAATGCCCGGGAACTGCTGAAATTTTACCTCCCCCATTACACTAATAAAAGAATAAAAAAGAAGATAAAACTAAAAGCTATTTATGCCGGAGCAGTCATCAGAGAAGAGGTCCCTTTCTCCACCATCCGCTATCTTCCGGAGAGTTTTGCTTCTCCCGTTTCCACTAATGTGTATGGGGATACCGTCGCGATCATGGTCTGGGGTCCGGAACCAGTAGCCATCGTGCTTCAACAAACAGAGATTGCCCTGGCCTTCCGGAACTATTTTGAAGCGCTGTGGAAGATGGCGAAAAGATAAGATCATCTCTCCCGCAGCCTTTCCTGATACTCTTCAATTAATGAATCTAACTCTTCTGATGGTAGGGAGGTATAAGTATATTGGCCTTCCGTTAATTCTCCCGGTAAGGTCTGGAGACGATATTCTTCTTCCATCGCGACAAGCCGCAGCAATATTTTTTCCAAACTATCACCGGAGAAGCTGAAGATGCTGTGGGGATTAAGGGCTCGGCGATAGCTTACCTTATATCGTTCTTCCAGGCTCTTAGAGAGAGCGGTACTATTGAGAATCTCTTTATACGCGAGAGCTTCTCCTGGTCGAATAAGTTCATATAATTGTCTCATAGACAGAGCACAAAAAATCAGAGTTATTTAAAGCTTGTGCCTACGTTCTGTTTACCAAAAGTACAATGCTTCTGAATAGGGCAGATAGTGCATCGAGGATTTCGGGGAAGACAGAGACGCTGTCCATGGTTGACCAATAACATATTAACTTTGAACCATAAAGGCCGGGGAACAATCAGCTGTAAGGCCAGCTCAGTTTCTTCAGGAACGGTAGTCTTCACCCAGCCCAGCCGATTGGCGATGCGATGCACATGAGTATCGACGGCGATAGCAGGTTGGTGAAAAGCATAATTCAGGATACAATTGGCAGTTTTTCTTCCCACGCCGGGCAGAGAGGTCAGTCCCTCAAAAGTAGGGGGAATGTTCCTATTATACTTTTGTATAATTATAGCGCTTAGTTTTTTAAGGTGTTTGGCTTTCACACGGTAAAAACCGATGCCATATAATTCCTGTTCCAATTTTGTTGGTTTAGCGCGTAGGAACGCTTCCGGAGTAGGATACTGGACAAATAATTTTTTAACGATAGGAATGGTAGTAGTATCTTTAGTGCGGGAACTCAAGAGGGTGGCGATTAAGAGCTGGAAGGGAGTATAATCCTGGAACTGCTCCAGCATCGTCGGCTGATGAGAGGGTTGCAACAGCAAAAAGACGGTGCGGATTTCCGAAGCAACGGTCATGAGAGAGGAAAATGAAGTTGATTTATAACTGTTTCTGGGGGTGGTTTGATTAAACACTCGGGCTGGTGATGTTAAGCAGTCTGCCCCACCAACAATGAAGCGACTACCGTAAGATACAGCCACTAAAAGTCAGCAGTCATATCGTAATCTCTTGCTGATAAATATTCGAAGCCGTTCCACCTATACTAAAAGACATAAATATTTATACAATTATAGTAAATCTAATTAATATTCTTTTTATTGAACATTTCTTTAAGTTTTTTAATCATAATCTTTAACTAATAAGTGTATTTATATAGATTTTGCCCCTTGCTTCTTTAATCTGATGTTTCGCATTCGCTCATTAGAAAACGCACCGATTTCTGACTTTTCGGTCGAAATTTTCCCCCACTTTGTAGGAGAAAAGGATATAACAGCGATCGCATATGATATCCGGTCAGAAATAATTGATTATATAGATAATTACGGTAATTATGTTGTATACATTAGCAATTATCTATATTAGAAATGCGTTCTTGATGTATCATTATTAACGCATTTCTTTATATATCCAAATGACACCACAAAACTGATCAAATATTTGTGTCCTTAGGTATAGAATAGACACTCCTCTTAATTCATAAACTCTATCCCCAATTCGTTCTCTATCGCTTTGTGTTTCTGGACAAAATACTTGTTCCCTTCGCCGAATATCTGCTCTGATTTCACTCCGGTGATGATCAACATGGTCCGGACAGTCTTTTCCAGGTCTTTGTAGATCTGCGCCCCCCAGATGATCTTGGCATGGGGATCCAGCCGCTCGCCGACTGTCTCCACAATCTGACGAGATTCATCTAAGGTCAGATTCTCTCCGCCGGAGATGTTAATCAGCGCCCCGGTGGCATTAGAAATATCCACAGTGATCAAGGGGTTTTCCAAGGCTCTATGGACGGATTCTTCCGCCCTGTTTTCAGCATCGGATTCGCCCATGCCGATTAAGGCCACTCCCCCTTCACTCATGATCGTTTTGACATCAGCAAAGTCCAGGTTCACTAAGCCGGTTTTAGTGACCAGTTCAGCAATCCCTTTAACGGCATTGGTCAGTATTTCGTCGGCAACCTTAAAGGCAGTCTGCAAGGGCAGGTGGGGCGCCAATTCCAATAATTTTTCATTGGGGATGACAATGAGCGTATTGATGCTCTGCTCCAGCTTTTCCAGGCCGATCATGGCATTTTCAAAGCGATGCGAGCCTTCCATCATGAAGGGCATGGTGACAATAGCCACAGATAATATTCCCATCTTCTTGGCAACACTGGCGATGAAGGGAGCGCTTCCCGTCCCCGTGCCCCCGCCTAAACCGCAGGTGATAAAAATCATGTCTGTATTTTCCAGCACTTTCTTGATTTCATGCTCACTTTCCTTAGCAGCTTCTTCTCCGATACGGGGATTGGAGCCAGCTCCCAAGCCTTGGGTCAATTGCCGGCCGATCAATATTTTATGATCAGAAGTAGTATATAATAAGTCCTGGGCGTCGGTATTGATAGCGATGGTGCTGATGCCTTTCACGCCCACTTCACCGATGCGGTTGATGGTATTGTTTCCTGCTCCGCCGCAGCCGATGACTTTGATCCTGGTCTTTTGATTGGCGATAAGGCGCTGCAGTTCTTCATCGATATCCATATTGGCTTTACTATGAGAAATCTCTTCCGTCCGGATGGAGGGCTGAGGATAGGCAGGCATCACTGAAGCGGGGTTCATAAATCGGGGTTCAGGATTGTATTCGGAAACATAGGCAGCCATAGTAACACACTTTTTTATTGGATTTCAGAATGGGTGCTGGTTTATAAATATTATTATGATGGAGAAGTTGCTTGTTTTCCAGCTGCTTTCTGGAAGACGACTGCGTTCAGGTGAGTTAGAGCAGCAAGTTTCTTCCCCACTATTTCCACCATCGGAGCAGGAAGATCTAGAGGCATCTCTACCGTTGCTTGTCCATCCTGTATCTGCACCTTGATCTTATTGCTGGGCACTTGTAAAGTGGTATGCAGAAAGGCAGTTATCTGTTCAGAAGGATTGGTGATTTTCCGTCGTACGGTTACAGTATACACCACTTCTTTTCCTGATAAGGGATGATTAAAATTGACCACCACCCGGCCGCCAGAAATACTGGTGACCGTCCCTCGTTCCCCATCCATATCTATCTGCAATCCCGGATGCGGTTCCAGGTCGTGCTCTCGGAAGGTGCTCATTGGAACGATTTTTACCCGTTTAATATCACGTTTCCCAAAAGCATGTTCGGGAGAAAGTTTTATAGTATATTCTTGGCCCAGGTCTTTATGGACTAACTCTTTATCCAGTCCGGAAAGGATCTGCTGCTCGCCCACGCAGATGGTGACCGGCCCGAATTGGCGGTTTTCAGCATGGAAATTATGTTTTTGGGCTATATCTGCCTGAGTGGTGTCAAAGACCGTGCCATCAGCCAGCATGCCAGTATAGTCTACTTCTATGAAATCATGCTCTTGTATTTTTTCAGACATGAAAAGGCAGGTTTTAGAGGCTCTTTATAAGTTTTTCTTTGCATTTTTCTTATGCGCTTGTACAAAATCCAGAATTTTCTGGGCGGCCTGTTCCGGACGCAGCGAAGTGGTATCAATGATCAGATCATAATATTTCTCGTCGCGATGGTCAAATCCATAATATTTGGTATAACGCTGGGTATCACCATCTTCCCGCTCCGCCAGGCTGCGCTTCAATTGTTCCAATGAAACGATCTTCCCTTCATTACGCTGCTGCTGCAATTCCTGGTGCTGTAGGTCATTCCAGATCCGACGAGCGCCTTCTTCCGGGCTCACGGTGATATAGATCTTGATCGATTCAGGCAGGAAATGAAACTGGGTCCGGCCTTCAGCAACGATTATGTTTCCTTTTTTCTCCAGCTGGCGGGCGTGGGCAGAAGCTTGCTGATCAATATCAACATCAGTTTCCGGATGGGTTTGGGCATATTCATTCAACTGTTCCAAGGTCCAGCCCTTCTGTCGGGCCAGTTCCCGGCGGATGCCGCCGACGTAGATGCGTTCTGCTCCCAGTTTGTTTTCCAGGATCTTGGCGATGGTGCTTTTCCCGCTTCCCGGCGTGCCGGAGATGGTGATGATCATTTTCTTATCAAGAGCAAAAATTCTTCCCGGCTTAATTTTAAATCATGTTTGATTATTTTATTTAATAATCCCCTATCTATTTCTTCCCCGCCATGATTTGGAATAACAGTGGTTCGGCCATCAAGGTGCTCAAAGAACATATGGCTTCCTTCCTGTCGTTTACAGTTGAAACCCATTCTATTGAGAATTTTGGCAAATTCTCGAGCATTTAAAAGAGGGAGTTTCATGGAAAAATAGGAAAATAACTAAGTATATAAAGTTAATTAAAAAATGTATAGTCTATTCTATGCTTCTACTTCAATCCTCTGTAAGCTTACAAATTTAGGCAATGGTTCTTCAAATTCAGTGCTTTTAAGATACAGTTTTATTGCTTCTTTGGTTCGTTTTATTAACTCATCGTAAGTCTTTGCTTGCGTATGGCACCCAGGCAAACCAACTACCTCGGATATAAGATAACCATCTTCTCCTTCTTCAATAACTACGTCAAAAGTATGGGTCATAAATGTAGGATAAGAGCATTATTATATAAATTTACCGTATTTTCTCATATTCCGTATTCTTCAGTCCGGAGAACGGGCCTTGGAGCCATTGTTTCATCCAGAAGAAAAGCGCTTTGCCCATCCCCCAGCGCTGATACCGCCGCATGGAAGTTATGACCTTGGTATTCAGGCATTTATATTTCCCACGATGGGTCAATTTCCGGCTCAAATAATAGTGTTCCCTTACTTTTAAAGTGGGATCATATCCGCCGACGGAGTGAAAATCATCTTTGGTGCAGATCAAGGCGCCGCTACAGCCGGGATACAAGTGCAGCGAAAGGTAGATATTTTTCAGTCTGGTGAAGGAAGTATAATTCCAGTGCCGGATATCGGGAAGCACTTTGGTCCCGGCGACCGCATAACCAGCAGTGAACTGCTGAGTGATGCTATGTAGAGTATCGGGAGTGAGTTGGGTATCGGCGTCAAGAAATAAGAGGATTTTTCCCTGTGCTTTCAGCGCGCCGGCATTTCGGGCGACACTGACATTCGGCTGGGGCAACGATAATAAGCAGAGTTGAAGATTAGTGTTCTGTTTGACCACCTCTTCAGTCTGGTCAGTGCAGCCATTAGCGACCACAATCACTTCAAAATCACGGAATTGCTGCTGTTCAAGAGAATGTAAAGTCTTTTCAATATATTTTTCTTCATTACAGGCAGGGATGATGATGGAGATGGAAGGGGGCATAGGTATATACATGCAGAGCGGTTCTTTTTAAAGAATTGTTATACTGGAAAATATAGTTTATAGCACCTGTTTTACGGTTAAGTGCGAATAATAATAATATTAACCAAAAAGGGTAACCAGAGCTAGGTGATTATCATTATTAACGATAAATGATAATTAAGAACTATAGTAAATGACATAAATAACTTTACAAAAGATTCATTTATTATATACAAAAGACATAACTAATTGTATAAAAATTTATGTCTTTTGGTATAAGAGATACCCGGAATACGCCTATCCAGAACCATAAAACATTTAAATGTAGTTCTGTTTTAGCTGAATATATGGCTTTCACAGAACTACCCCTAAAAAACCCCTACTTTTGGAAAGACTATGCCAACAGTTGGAATCTCGGGAAGAAGATTCTAAATTTAAGCCTTATGTCTGTGGAACACATACGTACATTAAACCATACTCTAAAATAGAATATTATTGTAAACTTACCAGAAAGAAATGCGTGGGAAGTGTTCCGGAACAATACGCTCGCCAAATTCTCCTCAATGAAGAAACGGTCTTGCGCTGCCCAAGCTTGAAGTTGTATGAAGATAAAAAGGAAGGAGCATGACACCTAGGCAATAGTATTTCTACCTTAGAGAGAGTCTTTCAATACATTTGAAGCTACAGCATCAAATCCTATAGTGTCAGATAATTCGCCGCCCACAGCATGCCCCGGTCAGCATAATAAAACGGCGTCTTAAACGGTGTTTCATCCGGAAAGAAGACCTCCACATAATTGCCGTTCTTCTCGATGAGGTCAGTATATTTCTGGTGGTATTTTGCTGCCAGCTCTTTATTCACCTGCTGCACTAATTTGATATACAACGGCCCCATATGGGTCCAGATGCTGGTGCTTTCATAATCGCGCAGGAAACGCTCTTCAGCGATGAATTCGATCTGTTCACGGGAATTAGTGTATTTCAATGGAAAGGGAAAATCCAGTCCCGCTTCCTGTATTTTCCGGATAGCGGAGAGAATCATCTCTTCTTCTTTAATTATCCCCAAGGCCAAGGGGAACAGATTGGCATCTCCCGCTACATACTCAGATTTGCTCAAATCATCATAGAAATACTCTCCATTCCAAAAATGGTGTGGTAACAGCTCCCGGTAGTTATATTTATGGAAAGGATTATCGAGCTGTTTCATCAGCTTCAGATCTTTAGCTAATAAAGCCACCACGCAATTATCATAGCAAGAGCTTTTCCGCACGGCAAAATCCTTGATGGAGGAAAAATGGACGTACGGCTTCACCAGCCCAGTGGTGGGATCAATCACTCTCTGAAAGAATTTATCAATCTCCTGATTCAGGAAATTACGGTAGGAATAGTAGGGGAATTTAGACACCAGCAGGCTATGGATGAACCAAGGTAGGGAGTCAACAGCATAAGTGGGGAAATCGTAGGGCTTCCCGTGGGGAGTGATAGTAGTGGTGATAAAGTTATATTTGTAAAAGCGATTGAAAGCATACCGTAAGGTCTGCTGCACTTCCTGCTGGTAGCCTAATTTTAGTAAGGAGCTTACGCACCAGCCAAAATCCCGGCTCCAGAATTGGGGAAAATTGCCGGTAGAGGTCTGGAAGAAAGTGCCGTTCCAGCAGTCTTTCACGACCTGCTGGCAGATTTCCTGGGCATGGCCAGTGTATTTTTTGGGAAAGAAGCGGTTTTTGGAACTGTTCAGGAATATCCTGCTGCCTTCGGTGAGATAGTGTAAGGGAGAGGCCATACTTATATTTAGTTGACGGTGATTTAAATAGTTATGGGAAGTGCAGTAGAGAAATAAACACGGACCCGGTGAGATTTGAACTCACAACACCCAGCTGACTCACCCTCTGGTAACTCTCTTTCTCTCAGTTTGAGATCAGTATGAGATCATCATCGGGTTAGGAGGCTGGTGCCCTATCCAGGTTAGGCGACAGGTCCTGAATGAAGAACAGTACCGGATGGATTTAATAATATTCCGCTTTTTATTTAGATGGAGAGGGATAGGCAAACTTATTTCATGATTGATAGAAAAGTATCTAACTCCAGTTTCATAAAGCAGGTAATAGGAAAATATCATTTAAAGCAAGAAATAATGGTAAAAAGTAACCCCTATTATGAAACATATAGCAACTGACATTAATTTTTAGACAATTATTAGCAGTTGTTATATCTAAAAGACATAACTTTTGTATAATTATTTATGTCTTTTACTATAGCTTAATTGTTCCCCTTAAGCTCTGGTCTGACTCTGCCAGTAATTTTATAAATAAGAGTAATCAAAAACTACGCCAAGTCCTGTGCTCAGGAGAATTGGAAATTACGCCTAACTCCTGTTTTTAAGAGAAATGATTAGTGCGAATGGACTTACAGCTTCCCGACTTCTTTCTTGAACTCTTCCGCTTTCTTCTTCAGCGCTTTCAGGGCTTCCTGCAAGGCTTTGCGGGGCTCGATTCCTTTGGTCTCAATCAGGAACTGAGGTATCCCCACCAACGGATGATCTATCTTATAAGTAGCCAAAGATACTCCTTTCACCTGCAGCAATTCCTGTTTCAGGACATTACAGAAAGTATGGGTTTCTCCCGGCAATTGAAATACCAGCTTGGTCTTGCTCTCTTCCAGAACTTTGAATTCCATAGTACTGCTGATTTGGGCAATTTATTTATAAACATTACGGTAGGATTTTAAGGAAAGAGTGTTGGAGTTAGTAGAATATGCCTTCAGCAAAGCTTTTAAACTTCCTCTTCTCCCAATAGAACTATGCCTCCTCGTAACCTGGATTCCGCGGTCTATCAGGCCTTCCTGGAATTAGAACATTGGCAGCCCCTTACCAAAATCCTCCCTCCGGAAGAGCTATTGGATTCCAAAAGAGCTCTTTTTCCCCTTTTTTCTCATCTTTACTATAAAACCAAGGAGCTATACTATAAATTACCTCCGCGCAAGAATGGTGAAAATCCCTTTCTCCATCCCCTCAATGTAGTGTGGAACCTCAAAAAAGCACAGGTGCAGGATGATATTGCTTTCGGTGTCGGATTGCTGCATGATTATGTTGAAGAGCTGGTCGATCTGTATCGCCAAGACCAGCATATTCCAAAAGGAAGAGATGGATTTCCTTTCCTA
>Ga0209541_10011729_pt1 | contig 13667 bp, 17 predicted proteins | sample RifCSPlowO2_01_FD_184027 | JGI IMG/M metagenome (GOLD analysis project Ga0209541, IMG submission 184027) | Groundwater microbial communities from Rifle, Colorado - Rifle CSP2_plank lowO2_0.1 (SPAdes) (version 2) | ecosystem: Environmental > Aquatic > Deep subsurface > Groundwater | place...
CGGATGAACCTCGCAAAGAATTTGCTGCATGCCAAAACCAAAGAATCGCTTGGCGGCACGCTCGATCTTTTTCCCTCAACCGATATTTTCATGTCAAATCTCGCCCAAGCCATTGAAATACTCCATTGCCTGGATCACGCCCTTGAGATTCTGCAGACGAGAACATTTGCGCCCGAGCCGGTCATACAAGCTACGCCGCGCGAGGCGGTCGGCATTGGGGTAGTCGAGGCGCCCCGCGGCACGCTGTATCATAAAATTCATCTCGGAGCAGACGGCATGGTGAAGGACGGCGAAATCATCGTGCCGACCGGTCAGAATCAGATCAATATCGAGGAGGACGTTGCCGTTTTGGTCAACGGCCTCCTGCCAGACACACCCAAGGAAAAAATTCACTTTGAAATCGAAAAGCTCATCCGGGCCTATGATCCCTGTATGAGCTGCGCAGCCCATTTCTTGAAGTTGCGGTGGTCGTAACGGAGCGCCATTCGGGGAGGGATGACTTCCAAAGGCCTACATGAACGCTTCCAGCAGCGCTGAAACCGTTTCAAAAGCCCGATCCTCGGAGAAAGACGGCGGTACGGCTAGTATGTTGAACTTCGGCAGCTTGCCGAGTTTTTCGAGAAACCGCAAATTGGCGTAGGCGTCAAAATCGTGCAGAGTGAGACGCGGGGCCGGCAGGAACGCCTTGAGGTCGGAGAACAGTTTTGTCTGCTCGATTCCTTCGACCGTGTCAAGAATCAGGAAATCGCCGTCGAGATTCCATTCTTCGTTCGGGTCTTTGACGCGAAAGTCGGCCTTCGGGAAACGCTTTTCCAGCCGCGGCAGTATCCGGAGCGGAAGTGAATCGAATGAGAGATCGGGGTTGCCGAAGACGATGATTCTCATGCGAGCGCACGGCGCGGATGTTCCCCGTTTGCCAGGCGGATGCTGTGGAGCGTGTAGCGCCGGAGGAAATTGACCTCCTGCGGCAGGAGAACTTCGCAGGGGACTCCCCAGTGGATTGATATGACATCCCCGGTTTTTAATTCTCCGATATCGCTTGATGCTTCAAGATGTCGCACGATTCTCCGTTTGATCGAGTCGTGAAGCCCGAGCTTGCCGTCGCTCATGGCCAGCGCCTGCGTTTCCACATCAAGGTACGGGCCGGCGACAGAGGCGACCCTACCCCAGCTGACGCGGCATTCGTTCATGCTCTCGAGCGTGTGTTCTCTTTCAAGATGCCCGGTTCGCTTCCAAATATTGAGAACATGGAATGAGTGGTGGGGCAGCGCTCCCTTGCCTATCCGTTCCCCGATTGCGGAGAATGACGCCGATCCGAGCTTCTTTTTGAGCCGATGATCATCAACCAGGTTCTCGTAGAGCTTTTGCTTGCTTACGTTTTCAAGGAGCTCATTGCCGACCCAGTAGGCCTCGACCACCCGGCTGTCGAACGGGTCTTTGATGCTGTTTGCGCGCGCGATCAGACGGAGATAGGGGAACAGGGTCTGGAATTGACGCAGGAGCGTTTCCAAGCCGAAATCACTGACGCCCTCGTCCAGGTACGCAAACATTTCCCGATTCGCATCCGGGCCGCAATAATGGAGCCGGTTCGGGCCGAACGAGTAGCGGCTGCAGCGGAGCACCCCGTCCTGTTTATGGGTAGGCCTCTCCGCTTCGGCTACGAAGTTTCGAGAGAATGTTTTCAATTCGTTTGGCAATGAGAGCTATCCCGAGAATCATCAGGAGGGACGGCAGGACGAGTTTGACCGGGAATCGGTGCGTCACGAGAAGGGCTTCGAGAGAGGCGGTAATGGGCGCTCCCACCACAAGGATGGAGGTGACCACCGTTGCCGGGGCGTGCTTCAGCGCCCAATACCAAGTCGAAACATAACCAAAGAGCACTGCGCCGCTGATCGCCAACCATCCGGCCTCGGCGTAGGAAGCGGGCAGGAGGTTTTGCGTTCCGCCGGTCGCAACGAGGTAGGCGAGGAGAAATAGCGATCCGAAGAACATTCTGCCCCAGCCGACGAGCACCGGGGAAATTTTGGCGAGGACAATCTTTGCGATGACGGTTTCTGCGGTCCACAACAATGTCGCGCCGAGCATAAGCCAAAATCCGATGCCGAACGACCAGCTGCCTGGCGCTCCGGAGATGAAAATACCTGCGGCAAAAAGTCCGAGCGCCGCTATCTGCCAGGAGGTAAGACGCTCGCGCAGGAACGGATAGGAGAATAGGGCAACCCATAGAAACAAACTCTTGTGGATAAACGCCGCTTCCGAGGCCGGTATCAGCGTGAGCGCCTTGAAAAACATGAGAAAGGGGATCGACCCTCCTATGAAACCGAGCAACACGAGATTCAGCCAGTCGTTTCTCGAGAGCCGCCTCATCTCCCCGAATTTTTTCAAAGCCGCGACGAGCCCAATGAGGAACATAACCGTGACCAAATTCCGGGAAGTCGTGAAAGCGGAGGAATCCGCCCAGCTGCCCGCCGCAAATTTATTCAGGAATACGGCAGCGCCGCTGATGCATGCCGTGACCAGCGCAATGTTCACGCCCCGAACAAAAGATGCATTCATGGGTGAGGTTGGTATGCGATAAAGATGCCGCTGATGCCTTCAGTATGGTATAAAAGGCAGGTTGAGAGCAAACAGCGAATGCAGCACCAATGTCCATGTTGTACGTCATCGAAGTGGAAAATCTCGTGAAGCGCTATCGGAAGGCCGAGAAGAACGCGGTTGACGGGGTTTCGTTCCGCGTGCGGGAAGGGGAGTTCTTCGCGTTCCTCGGGCCGAATGGCGCGGGGAAGACCACGACCATCTCCATTCTCACCACCATGCTCGCCAAGTCCTCGGGCGAGGCGACCGTCGCGGGGTTTGACGTCGCGACCGCGCAAGCCGAGGTGCGGCGCCGCATCGGGGTCATCTTCCAGGCGCCGAGTTTGGATAAGAACCTCACCGCCGAGGAGAATATTCGTTTTCACGCATCGCTCTACGGTCTTTTCGGGTTCCGGCCGCTCTACGCATTGATGCCGCGCGCGTATAAAGCGCGCGTCCAAGAGCTTGCGGAGATCGTCGGCATTCGCGACGCGCTCTTCAACCCCATCAGCACGTTTTCGGGCGGGATGAAGCGGAGGATCGAGATCATTCGGAGCTTGATGCATAAGCCGCGGGTGCTCTTCCTCGATGAGCCGACGACCGGTCTCGACCCCTTGAGTAGGAAGAATGTTTGGGAATACCTCCGTACCGTGCGGCGCGAGGAGAACACCACGATTTTTCTCACCACGCATTACCTCGAGGAAGCGGAGGAGGCGGACCATATCTGCATCATGAATAACGGCCGCATCGTCTCATCCGGGACCCCGTCGGAGATTGGGAGCGATATCATCAACGCGTACCTGATGCTCGACGCGAAGAGCCGGATGACGCTTGCGGCGGAGCTTGCGGCGCACGGGTTTCCGTTTACGGGAACCGGCCCGTTCCGCGCGCCGCTTTCAAAGCAGCACACCGCGCAGGATATCATCCGTGCGATCGCGACCCCGCTCACCCTGCTGCGGATACATGAGCCGACGCTCGAAGAGGCGTATATCGAGATCATCAATGCAACCTCGGGTCCGCAGGCAAATCCCGCGTCCGCAGCCGCATGACCCGCCCCTCCGCTCGAATTATTTCTCGCGAATGTTCGGCGATCGCCACGATCGCCTATCGCGACTTTACGAAGCTCCTCCGCGACCGGCCGCGGATGCTCGCAGGCCTGATATTCCCGGTACTTTTCATCGGGGTGCTCGGCACGAGCTTGAACGCCGCCATCGGGCACGATATCGGGTTCGATTTTCTCGCGTTCGTGTTTACGGGCGTGTTCGCGCAGGTGCTTTTCCAATCGAGTGCGGCGGGGGTGATGTCGCTCATCGAGGACCGCGAGAACGACTTCAGTCAGGAGCTGTTCATCGCGCCGGTCTCGCGTTATTCCATTATTTTCGGGAAGATACTCGGCGAGACGCTCGTGAGCTACGCGGCCGGGGTTGGCGTGCTGCTGTTCGGGCTCATCATCGGGGTCCCGTTCACGTCGCTCCAGCTTCTCCTCGTGATTTTGGCAGGATTCGCCGCGTGTTTCTTGGGGGGCGCCTTCGGCGTGCTCGTGCTTGCGAATTTGAGTTCGCAGCGCACCGTGGCGCAGGTGTTCCCGTTCATTCTCTTTCCACAGATATTCCTTGCAGGCGTGTTCAACCCGATCGACAAGCTGCCGCTCGTGCTCGCGTTCCTCTCGCGCGCGACCCCGCTTACGTACGTGGTGGATCTCGTCCGGAACGCCTACTACGGCGCGACACCGAGCGGCGCCATGGCGCGCGCTGTTGCGTTCAGTCCGCTTGTTGATATCACGGTCATCGGCGTTCTCTTCTTCGTGTTCCTTGTCTTCGGCACGATGCTCTTCATCCGGCGGGAGCAGAATCGGTAGAGAGTAAATGGCGTTATCAGGAGCATAACCAAGTTCGAAACACAATGCCGAGGAATATTATGGTGAAGAGATCGAAGATCAATAAGAGAGGGGTTTTTGCCGCTCGTGATTTTAAGAAGGGCGACATAGTGCTGAAATGGCATCCCAAGATCTTGACCAGGGCAGAGGTTGCAAAACTTCCACGACGCTTGAAGCACGATGTTGATCAGGTGGGTAAAAATACATATGTCCTGCAGAGGCCTCCGGAAAGATTCGTGAATCATTCCTGCGAAGCCAATACCAGGGCGAGTGATCAAGCCGACGTTGCGCGTAGGAATATCAGAGAGGGAGAAGAAATTATGTCCGACTATGGGAGGGGGATACTTGTTGCTTTCAAATGCAATTGCCGTACTAACAAGTGCCGGGGGGATCATTAAATGACTCTACCCATTACGGAATAGCATTCGCCGTCTCGTTGGTGGCGAGGATCCGCCCAGATGCTCTATACTGGGCTGGCTCGCCATAGTGGTATGCACATGACTGAGGCGATTTTAGAGGTAACGCGGCTCGCGAAGATGTACGACCAGGCGCTTGCCGTGGATGCTATTTCGTTTTCGGTGCATCGGGGCGAGATCGTTGGTCTCCTCGGACCGAACGGCGCCGGAAAGACCACGACGCTCAATATGCTCCTTGGCGTGCTCGAGCCGACTGCGGGAACCATCCGCATCGCTGGATTTGACGTGCACAAGGAGCGAAGCCGGGCGCTCGCCCGGACGAATTTCGCGGCGATATACGCGCAAGTTCCCGGGAATCTCACTGTTTTTCAGAATCTTTATATTTTCGGCCTCCTCTATGGGGTCGCGGATCTCCGTGCGCGGATGCCCGGTCTCCTGCACGAGTTCGAACTTGATGCGTTCCGGAACACGAAGTGCGGGCTCCTCTCCTCCGGGGAGCAGACGCGGGTGCATTTGGCAAAAGCAACGATGAACCGTCCGCGCCTCTTGCTCCTCGATGAGCCGACCGCGTCGCTCGACCCGAGCGCCGCGCGTATCATCCGCGAAAAAATACGTTCGTTCGCGACCGACGACGGGATGGGAGTCCTCTGGACATCGCACAACATGCACGAGGTCGAGGCGGTCTGCGATCGGGTGCTCTTCCTCTCACACGGGAAGGTACTGCTCGCGGGCGACCCGCGGACGCTCCCCCAAGCGCACGGCAAGCAGAACCTCGAAGAACTATTCATCACGGTCGCGCGCGAGCCGCTTTCACTCGAACTCGAATAAGTTTCTATGGACCCCCGGCGCATCTACGCTATTTTTCTTCGGCAGATGTTCCTCCTGCGTCACAACTGGACGCGTTTTTCCAATATTTTCGTCTGGATCATCCTCGACGTGGTGATGTGGGGATTCATCACAAAATATCTTAATGACGTGGGCAACGCCGCATTCAATTTCGTGCCGATGTTTTTGGGCGCGCTCATCCTCTGGAACTTCCTCATTCGCGTCCAGCAGGGCATCATGCTCGGGTTTTTCGAGGATGTCTGGTCGCGGAATTTTATTAATCTTTTCGCCTCGCCCCTCACGATCGGGGAATACATCGTCGGGCTTATCCTGACCTGTATTGCGACGAGCGTGCTGGGTCTTGCCGCGATGTTTATCCTGGCGAGCGCGGCGTTCGGGTTCGTGCTCTTCCAGTTCGGCACGCTCCTCGTTCCGTTCATCGCCATCCTCTTCGTCTTCGGGCTTGCGCTCGGCGTCTTCACCGCGGGCATCGTACTGCGCCTCGGACCTGCCGCCGAGTGGATCGCCTGGCCGCTGCCGTTCTTCCTACAGCCCTTCGCCGGGGTGTTTTACCCGGTCGCGCTCCTTCCGGGCGCGCTTGAAGTTATCGCAAGGTTGGTGCCTCCCTCATATGTCTTCGAGGGGATGCGGAGTTTCCTCTTTTTCGGCGCGGTCTCGGCGCCTTCGCTTTGGATCGGCTTTTGTCTTTCGGTGTTCTATCTTATCCTTGCCTACCTCTTCTTCACGAGCATCTATCGCCACGCGGTCCGGAAAGGGCGACTCGTCCGTTTCAGCGCGGAGGAGTAGGGGAGCACGGGGAATAACGGAGCGCGGGAGCGCGACGACAGGAATGAATATGCACACGCTTGAAGAACTTATTGATTCGCTTCGTGTCGAAGGCGTTCTTTCGTCGGCGCGCTTCGCGCAAGCGCTGCGGCGCGTCGATCGAAAGGATTTTGTGCCAGCTGACCTTGCCGAACGCGCCTATGAGGATACGGCGTTGCCGATCGGCGAGGGGCAGACGATATCCCAGCCCTACACGGTTCTCTTCATGCTCGGGCTCCTCGCTCCCGAGGCGGGCGGGCGCATCGTGGACATTGGCTACGGGTCCGGATGGCAGACGGCGCTCCTTGCCGAGCTCGTCGGCAAAACGGGAAGGGTCTACGCGATCGAGGTCTTGCCGAATCGTTGCGCGTCCGGAAAAGCGAACGTCGGCACGTATCCGGCTTTGGCAGAGCGGATTGATTTTTATTGCCAGAATGCCGCGCCCGGGCTTCCTGACGTTGCCCGCACGGTCGGCGGATTCGACGGCATCATCGCCGCCGCCGAAGTACGCGACGTGCCGCTCGCGTGGCGCGAGCAATTGAAAATCGGCGGCCGGCTCGTCTACCCCCGCGCATCCTCGATATTCCGAGAGGTGAAGAAAACCAATGGCACGTTCGAGATGAAAGAACATCCGGGTTTCGCGTTCGTGCCGTTCGTTGACGGGGGAGAGAGACAGGAACGCAAACGCTCCGCGTGAATCCCGGCTGCCCGCTGGCCGTTCCGGCGCGCCTATGCTAGGATGTTTTCCGTTGGGCGAAGCGGGCCGAGCATCGGCCATTTTTTATTCCTCTTTTCCTGCGAACACTCCCATGGCGCACGGCGACCTCATTGTCCGGTTCGATGCGGTATCATTCGAGTACAGCCCCCAGAGGCACATACTGCGCGAGGTGGATTTTTCCATTCGCCGCGGCGCGAAGCTCACCCTCATGGGACAGAATGGCGCAGGCAAGAGCACCATCTTCCAGCTCATCACCGGGGCTCAGAAACCGGAATCCGGCGCCATTCATATCGCTCCCGGGCTCACGATCGCGACCGCTCGGCAAGCAATGCCGCGCGATCAATTGGATCTTTCGGTGCGGGAATTCTTCCAACGCTGCTTCCCCGGGAAGGTCTACGACATCGACCCCCGCATCGACGGGGTCCTCGACGCGGTGAACCTCCACGCACCGAAGGACCGCGTCATCAAAGCGTTCTCGGGCGGACAGCAGGCGCGACTCCTTCTGGCATCCGCCTTGATCCAGGACCCCGAACTCCTGCTCCTCGACGAGCCGACCAACAATCTCGACCGGGAGGGCATCCGGCATCTCACCCGGTTTCTCGTCGAGTATCCGAAGACCTGCGTCGTCATCTCCCACGACGCCGATTTTCTGAATGCGTTTACCGAAGGGGTGCTGTATCTTGACATCTTCACCCGGAAGGTCGAGCAGTACGTCGGCAACTATTTCGATGTGGTGGAGGAAATATCCCGGCGCATCGAGAAAGAGAACCGCAAAAACGTCCAGCTCGAAAAGACCATCATCGAGAAAAAAGAGCAGGCGAACAAATTTGCGAAGAAAGGCGGGCAGATGCGGCTCGTTGCCACGCGTATGCGCGAGAAGGCGACGGAGCTTGAGGAAGCGAAGGTGGACGTGCGGCGGGAAGACAAGACCATCCGCCGGTTCATCATTCCCTGCCAGCCGGAGCTCGTCGGGGAAATCGTGAGCATTGCGTCGTTCTCGACGGTGAAGAATCAGAGGATTGTTTCGCATGCCGTGAAGGTATCGCTCCGGAAGAATCAGCACCTCCTGCTCGCCGGGCCGAATGGCATCGGCAAGTCGACGCTTCTCGAGTCCCTGGCGCGCGGCACGGCGAAGGGCGCGCGCATTACTCCGGGCATCCGCGTCGGTTACTATCGTCAAGATTTTTCTACGCTCGACTTCGAGGATACGGTCCGGGATGCCCTCATGGCGGTGATGGACGAGAAGGTTGAAGAGCGCATGCGTTCTGTCGCATCGGGATTCCTGATAACGGGCGATCTGATGCATACCCGTGTCGGCCATCTTTCGGAGGGTCAAAAGGGTCTCGTCGCGTTCGCGCGTCTGGTGCTACAGCAACCGGGGCTCGTCATTCTCGATGAGCCGACGAACCACATGAACTTTCGCCACTTGCCGGTCATCGCCGCCGCGCTCGACGCATACGAGGGGGCGCTCGTGCTCGTGAGCCATGTTCCTGATTTCGTCCGCCGGATACGGATCGACGAGGTGCTGGACCTCGACAAGGGGTGACCTCGCGTGCCGGCGTCCGCTCCGCGACGGCAGAGAGGAGGGTTCGAAGCCCGGCAACTATGCTATAAAGAAGTCGTGGCCACCAGCGAACGGAATCGAACAACGACGCCGACGCGATACCATCGGGTCCTGGTCTTTGCGCTGGCGATAATGCTGCTTTGGACGAACGGGAGCGCGCGCGCGGCCGAGACCGCCCCTCCCTCCGCATCCCCCGCCCGCGAGTATCTGCGGGTGCTCTACTATCGCGAGGGGAAAAGCGCGCGGGCGTCGTTCCTCGGACATCCGAAATCCGTTGATGTATTCGCGCCGCAGTCGTATTCCATCAACCGGAGCGGGTCGCTCGCGGGGCGCGTTGATCCGGCGCTCCTCACGTTCGCGCGGAAGAACGGGATCAAGGTGATGCCGCTTGTGACCAACAGGGGATTTGACCGGGAGCAGACCCAGATATTCCTCATGAGACCGGCCAAGCAGGATGCCGCGATTCGCGCGCTCATTCGGGAAGCGGAGAAAAATACATTCTGGGGTTGGCAGTTCGACTTCGAGCAGATTGACGTTTCGTACCGTGACCGGTACTCGGCGTTCATCCGGAAGGCCGGCGCGGAGCTCAAGAAGAGTAATTTCGCGATGAGCGTTGCGGTGATGGCGCAGGTCTCCACGAATCCGGGCGATTACCCGAACACCCTCTGGCAAGATGTCATCGGCGTGTACGATTACCGAGCGCTCGCGGCGAGTACGGATTTCGTGAGCGTGATGTCATACGACGACCCCGGCTCAAAGGGTCCGATCGCGCGGTATTCCTGGTTGCAGCAGGTGATCGCACATGGTCTCAAGTTCATCCCGAGCGAGAAGCTCTCGCTCGGCATTCCGTTTTACTATTGGAAGTGGGACGACGGCCGCGGGAAAATCGTGGGCATCGGCGGGTACGAAGGCATCCAGATGCTCCGCGAACGGCATTTCCTCACTGCGGGCTACAGCGAGGAGGAGCAGGCGCCGTTCCTGCAGTACGCGACGAGCAAAAAGCGGTACACCATTTGGTACGAGAACGGGAAAAGCGTGCAGCGGAAATTAGACCTCGTTACCGCGAACGGTCTCCACGGGTTCTCGGCTTGGGCGCTCGGTCTGGAAACGCCCGATATCCATCCGGTGCTGCAGGAGTAGAGCGGTTCGGCTGTTTGCGGTATCATGGAACGGCATGGTGCTCGATATTGTTATTTTGCATTATGATGGAATCGCGTGATAATGAGACAACCATGAGGAAAGGGTTTTCGCTGCTTTGGATTATTTGGATTGTTGTCGTGATATTAGTCGCGGTCGCAATTTTCCTCTATTTTTCGCGCATACGGCAAGCCGCGGTTCCGCCGCCTCCCCCGAGCCCGATTGAGACGCCGAGCCCCACGCAGACGCCGGTGACGCTGTCCGATGACCGCTTCTACGCCATCGGTGCGCTCGCGAAGGACAAGCCCGGCATGAAGGCAGGGGTGTGGTACCTTGTATACGACGCTGCGGACGGCTCATCCCAAGACATCGAACTTGTCTTTACCGCGGAGAGTCAGTGCACCATCGGGTCGCGGACCGAAGCGTGCGCCCTCCAAAGTTTGGTGCGCGGCGCGCGCGTGGAGGTCGTCGGGAACCGAACGGATTCGCAGGTCCGGGTGCGGACGCTCGTGCAGCTCGACCTCGACGAGAAGGGGTAGATCGGGGAGGAAGTATCCGTACCGATGCCACGGATTTTTATGAAAGGATATCAGGGCAGTATCGAAGCGGCCACGCTCGCGAACAGCACCTTTCGCACCGTGCTTTATACTTCGAAATTCGCGCAGCTCGTGGTGATGCATCTCGAACCAGGGCAGGAGATTGGCGACGAGGTGCACGATGTCGACCAATTTTTCCGCTTCGAGCAGGGGAAGGGGCGCGTGGTTATGGACGGCGCACCGCAGGATGTCTCCGACGGCGATGCCGTCATCATTCCGGCCAGCATGCGCCACAACATCATCAACAGATCCGATATCGAGTCCCTGAAGCTCTACACTCTCTACTGTCCGCCGCACCATCGGGACGGCACCGTTCACGCGACCAAGCAGGATGCCGTGAAGGACACGGAGCACTTCGATGGCGTGACGACCGATCGCGTCGCATAAACCTTCTCCCTTGCTCACGCCCGAAGCACGAGCTCGATGGGGAGCGTATGCCGCAGCGATCATCGCGATCATCGCGCTCGCTGGATTTGTGGAGTGGGAAATGGGTCGCATACTCATCTGCAAGTGCGGCACCATCAAACTCTGGCACGGCGTGGTCGCAAGCTCCGAGAACTCCCAGCACATTGCCGACTGGTATACGTTCTCGCATATCATCCACGGGTTCGCGTTCTACGGCATCCTCGCGCTCATCGCGTCGCGGTTTCGTCGCCGTCGGGGGATTGATCTTTCCATCGGGCTACGGGCGGTTTTCGCGGTCGTTGCCGAATCGGTGTGGGAGATATTTGAGAACAGCTCCTTCATCATCAACCGCTACCGCGAGGTGACGATATCGCTCGATTACTTCGGGGATAGCGTCGTCAATTCGACCGCGGATATCGCGTTCATGGTGCTCGGTTTTTGGCTCGCCCTGCGCCTCCCCGTTTGGGCGGTCATTGCGCTCACGGTGCTCATGGAGGTCGCGGTCGGCTACTGGATACGGGATAATCTCACGCTCAATATCATTATGCTGCTCTATCCGTTTCCCTCGATTTTGCGCTGGCAGCAGGGGGGATAGGCCTCTTTGGCAGGGGAGAGCTGTGGTATCATGGTCATATGCTGAAGAGAGGTGACAAAGCGCCGACTGCCGTCAACGTTCTTGATAGCGACGGAAAGCGTATCTCGCTGGCCGGGCTTTTGGGAAGGTACGTTGTCGTATACTTCTATCCGAAAGACAACACTTCCGGCTGTACGAAAGAAGCATGCAGTATCCGCGATTGGCGGGACGAACTGAAGAAGCTCGGCGTCGAGGTCGTCGGCGTCTCGAAGGACTCCCCGAAATCCCATCAGGGATTCAGCGGCAAGTACAAACTGAATTTTTCGCTCTGGTCCGATCCCGACCACAAACTCATGGAAGCGTTCGGCACGTGGCAGAAAAAAAAGTTCATGGGGCGCGAATATAAAGGTGCCACCCGCTCCACCTTCGCGATCGATCCGAAGGGCACAATCATCCGCGTTTGGGAAAAAGTTACCCCGGATGGACATGGCGAGGAGATCTATCGATTTTTCAAAGAACGCACATAGTTGTTGCGTCGCTTTCCTATGGATCAAGAATTGCTTCAAAAACTCGACGCCCACGAGCAGAAGCTCGACCGAATACAGCGATCGGTAGAGCAGATGCGCCGTTATTTCCTGTGGACGCTCATCATTACGGTCGCGGTCATCGTCCTCCCGCTCCTCGGACTGATGATCGTGATTCCTCAATTCGTGAGTACGTACACTAGCGCGTTCGAGGGGCTGTAGGTAGCCCCGCGATGGGGGTTGGGACGTGCCAGGAACGGGTGAGGCGGGTTTCAATATTGGCGTTGTTCGCGGAGGGGACATCGATTTTTTACGATGAACGGTCCGAGAACAGAAATCGCGGCATTTGGCGGCGGGTGCTTCTGGTGCACGGAGGCCGTATTTTTGATGCTACAGGGAGTGCAAGCGGTAACCTCGGGCTACGCCGGGGGAACGACGCCCAGTCCAACGTACGACCAGGTTTCGAGCGGGACGACCGGCCACGCCGAGGTCATCAAGGTTGCCTACGACCCAGCGGTGATACCGTTCCGGCTGCTTCTTGACGTGTTTTTTGCGGCGCACGACCCGACCACCCCGAATCGTCAGGGCGCGGACGTCGGAATACAGTATCGCTCGATTATTCTCTATTCGACTGCGGAGCAGAAGGCGGATGCCGAGGCGGTCATCCGTGAATTCACCGCGGCGAAAAAGTTCCCGTTGCCTATTGTTACCGAGGTGAAACCGCTCGAGCGATTCTGGCCGGCCGAAGGGTATCATCAGGATTTTTACGCGAAGAACCCAGCCGAGCCATATGCGGCCGCGGTGATCACGCCGAAAATTAAGAAGACAAAAAAGGAGTTTTCCAGGTTGCTCAAGGCGACACGCTGAAGGCCGTCGCCTCCGATTGCGGAGGCGCGTGCGGTGCGCTAGAGTAGGGTCCTATGCGAAGGACCGACAAGACGATTCTCTGTGTCTTCGCGCATCCCGACGATGAAGCGTTCGGGCCGGGCGGGACCATCGCGAGGATCGCCAAACGCCACCGCGTTTATTTGCTCTGCGCCACGAAGGGCCAAGCGGGGAAAGACCGCGGCAGACGCGCCAAGCGCGACCTTGCCGAACGCCGCGCTCGTGAGCTTCGCGTATCGGCGAAAATTCTTGGCGTGAGGAAGGTATTTTTTCTCGGATTTGAGGACGGCACGCTTTCCAACAACCTCTATCATCGGCTCGCCGCGAAGATCGAGCGGTACGCCAAACGTCTTCACCCGGAGATATTGCTCACGAGCGAGCCGCGCGGCGGATCCGGCCACATCGACCATATCACCGTCTCGATGGCGACCTCGTATGTTTTCGACCGCCTGCCGTTTGTAAGGGCCATGCTGTATTACTGCATCCGCGAGGAGCGCGCCCGCGCGCTCCGGAAGGGCTACTTCATCTATGTGCCGCCGGGATACCGCCGGAGCGAGATAGATCTTGTCGTGAACACGCGCGACGTCGGGGAACAGAAGCGGGACGCGATGCAGGCGCATGCTTCGCAATTCCATGATTTCCGGCGGATGCTGCGGTTTGCCGAGCGATTCCCCAAGGAGGAGAATTTTCTTGTTCGGTTGAAAGGCGTGGAGAAGGGGAGAGGGAGAACGGCGCGCGGCGCGGCCGC
>Ga0209541_10011730_pt1 | contig 13666 bp, 10 predicted proteins | sample RifCSPlowO2_01_FD_184027 | JGI IMG/M metagenome (GOLD analysis project Ga0209541, IMG submission 184027) | Groundwater microbial communities from Rifle, Colorado - Rifle CSP2_plank lowO2_0.1 (SPAdes) (version 2) | ecosystem: Environmental > Aquatic > Deep subsurface > Groundwater | place...
AAAAGAAGATATTGAATTAATCAGAAGCTCAAATTTTACAATTGTCACAGATCCAAACGGCGGCCCTGCTATATTAATTTTAGATGAATTATTAAAAAAATTAAATATCAAAAATATAAAAAAAAATTATGAGCTTGGAAAATTCTCAAGGTTGGTTGAGCCTAATGAACAATCTTTAAAATATCTTGTTCCGATAATAAATGAAAATAATGCTGATTTTGCAGTTGGCTTTGACTGCGATGCTGATAGAGTTGAGATTATGACTAAAAATGAGGTTATAAGCGGAAATTATATCTTAGCTTTATTGGTTGATGAGGTATTAAGCTTTAGAAAAGGGCTGGTTGTTACAAATGATGTTACAAGCTATGTTGTAAGGGATATTGCCTTGAGATATAACTGCAAGGTTAAGGAAGTTGAAACAGGAGAGGTAAATGTTGTTGATGAAATGATAAAAAGCAAATCTGTTGTTGGAGGAGAAGGATCTTCATCAGGAGGCATATTTCCTCCAAGCAGGGTTAGAGACGGCATCTTGACAACAGCTATTATTTTAAGATTGTTGGCTAAAAGAAAAGAATCAATTAACAGCATCATTAACTCTTATCCAAGATATTATGCTGAAAGAATAAATGTAAAAACAGACAAAGACATCATTAAAATAAAAGAGGAACTAAAAGAATATTTCTTAAAAAAATACAGAATACAGGAAACAGGAGATTCCTCAGGAGGCCTTAAGATATTGATAAGCAAAAATTCTTTTCTTTGGTTCAGGCCTTCAAAAACAGAGCAGGGAATTTTAAGGATAATATCTGACTCTAATGATAAAGAAGAAGCTAAATCCCTTGTTGAGTTGGGAAAAGAAGCATTTGATAGTATCGTTGGATATTATCATTACTAATCAGTAGTTCTGATAGAAAGGTTTATATATACTGAGATTTTCCTATTTTTCCGGGGTTATAAAAGGTTTTCCGTTAAAATGGCAAAAGATGAACTAGATATGGAGATAGAGGAATTAAGCAGAAAATACAAAGAGGCAGATGATATATTTAAAGGGCTGTCAGAAGCTAAATTAACCAATATCAAAGGGGTTATAGATGATATTAACGAGCTTATAAGCCAGAGAGAGTCTCTTTCTAAATCTTTAATGCAGGATTTTGAAAAGATGAAGATAGATATTAATAGTGTTCTTTTGGATAACCAGCAGCACATAAAGCTAAATCCTGAACTGATAAAGGAAAGGCTTGAGTTAAGGAAGAAATTAATCGAGATTGACGAAGATAATGTAAATGAAAGGGTTAACTGCTGGAGAGATATTGCCTTGTTAAAAAAAGAGTTAAGAGAAAGAATCAAGGAATATAAGGAAAAAGAGAGCAGCGCAAGCATGATTGATAAGATATTAGAGTGATAAAATGCAGTCAATGATTAAGATTGAGGATTTGTGCAAAAAGCTGAGACCTATTTTTGGCAGCAAGATAGACAGGCTTTATCTTCAGTATACACTGGCAGATTCTTTGGAGAAAAGGCTTGAGATTGAGAGAATTGTCAATGCATTGTTCCAGAGATATATCAACAGCTCAATGCTTACTGAAAAAATTTTGTTAGAGCCTCCTGAAAAAGAAACAATAAAAGGAGATTATCCTCTTGCATTGGTAAGTTATTCTGACAAAGGGCTTTATCCTTTTAGCTTGAGAGAGCAGGACTGGATAAGGCATGTCTGCGTAACAGGAATGTCAGGCTCAGGAAAAACAAATTTTGCATTTCAGGTGCTTGGAAATATGATTATCAAGAAAAAAGCTTTTATTGTATTTGACTGGAAAAAGAGCTTCAGGCCTTTGATAAAAATTGATAAGAACATAATGCTGTTTACAATAGGGAATAATGACATAAGCAATCTGTTTAAGTTTAACATAAATAAGCCGCCGAAAAAAGTAGATCCAAAAGAATGGCTGAATTTTTTATGCGATTTGATAAGCGAATGCTTTGATACAAGCTTTGGCGTCCACAAGATTCTGGTTAATGTTATAGACAAGGCATTCAAAGATTTTGGAGTTTATGAAGGCTCTGGAAATTATCCAACATGGCTCCAGATTAAAGACAGATTAGAAAATATGAATGTTGAAAGGGGAAGAGAATCAGAATGGCTTACCTCTGCCCAGAGAATAGCCCATGTCCTGACATTCGGCAGTTTTGGAGAGTCTATAAACTACAAGGGATTTGACTCAATGTCTATCGAGGAATTATTCAGTAAAAGAGTCATATTTGAACTGGATTCATTAAGCACAATAGAGAAAAAATTCTTTTGCGAGTTTATCCTCGGATATATCTACAAGTATATGAAAAAAAACAGCAAAACAATTGAAGATTTTAAATATGCTATATTGGTTGATGAAGCGCATAATATATTCTTAAAAGAAAGGCCTAATTTTGTAAAAGAAAGCGTGACAGATGTTATTTACAGGGAGATAAGAGAATATGGAGTAAGCCTTATCTGCCTTGACCAGCATATTTCAAAATTAAGCGATGTCGTTGCAGGAAACAGCGCAACAAATATTGCATTCCAGCAGATCTTACCTCAGGATGTAGAAGTTGTATCTGGATTGATGGCATTAAAGGATCACAAAAATTTTTTTTCAATGCTCGCTGTTGGAGAGGCAATTGTCAAAGTTGCAGAGAGGTTCCACACTCCTTTCACAGTTAAAGTTCCTTTTATCAATTCAAAAGCAAAATCAGTAGAAGATAATGAAATAAAAGGGCTTATGAAAAATTACATTATAAAATACAGGAAGATAAAGATGTTTAAAGAAGATGCCCGCACAGATAAACTGAAAAAAGAGATTGAAGATTTTAAGAAGATGCAATACATTTTCAGGCAGAGCGGAGTAGATATCAGCAGCGAGGCTGCATTAAAGCAGGCAAATATTAAAAGAGCAATGGACAAAGCCTATGAAAAAAAGACAACAATAATAAATCATATTCAGGAAAAGATATATAACGAGTCTAAAGAGCTTTTAAAGACTTTTAAAGATGTCAGCGCTATTAAAAAATACATGTTTAGCCAGGGATTTAAGCTTAATGATATTAACAGGGCCCTTAACAGATTAGTGGAAGATACTAAAGACAAAGAAGAGTATAGGTATGAATTGAGCAATGATGAGAAAAAATTCCTTAAGTTTGTATATTCAAATCCTGATAAAAGCATATCCCAATTATATTCTGCATTAAAATTAAGCGCAAGAAAAGGCAATTATCTTAAGAACAAATTACTAAGCAATGGCATGATTAAGATTAATGAGCTTAGAAATGATAAAGGCTGGAAAAAGACAGTCTGCCTTAATGATTCTGTATTAAAATCTATTAAAAATTAATAGGACTACTTTTAAGTAGCTAAAATAGAAACATTTATAAATAGGATTTATATATTACCTAAGAATCAAATGAATTATGGAGATAATGCTCTTAACACTTGTTTAAGCATATCAATTCCATTAATTAAATTTTGTTTTTGTTTTAATAGCCTATTTGGTTTTAAAACATTTCCTTGTAACAGGAAAAATATTGGGTATTATAAATATCACATCGATAAGTTAAATATTAAATTTTAAATTTAGTGTTTAATAAGGTAGGATATTTTATAATAACGGCTGAGTTTTGATTAAGTGAAATTTAGTGAAAATACGCATATTTTTGCTTGAATTTTGCCTCTTTGAAACCAGTCTGGGAAAACCCAAATCCATCGATGGAAAAATGCTCGTTGATGACGGAAAACCATATTTTTATGTAAAGATATTTCTGTAAAAAAACATTGATTTTTGTTGATTTGTATGGAATACCGTTGGAAAAAGATATATTTGATAATCCTTTAATTTTAATAAAAATATAAAATATAGAAAGAAGGTTGTTATGAACACGTCTAAAATTGAAGTTTTAGTGCTTATACCTGTTTTTCTGTTAATGACATATTCTGCAATCGATGATTTTCTTAATCACAAACTTTTTGAAGCTGTTACTTCTGGTATTATGGCAGCATGCGGCATGGTTTATTTTATACTAACTCTGAAAATGAAGAGCTTTGCAAAGAAAGAGATTGTACAGAACTCTTGTTTATTAGTTGTTATTCTTATCGCTGCAGTAATTTTTTATTATAACGTTAATGGAGATATCCCCTAGGCTATTATTTCTTCTATTCTAGCCTTGATTTCTATAACTAATATATTCAATAGCTGCCAGAACGTGATTAGAGCGTAGGCGCAAAGCCATCTGGCAGCGCTAGTTATAGTTAAAGAAACAAAGAACTTATTAAAAAAATATAGAAAGAAGGTTTATTATGAACAATAAAATTAAAAGTGAAATATTAATGGTCATACTAGATATGTTTGTTCTGGTTATTATAACCTATTTTGCAGTCGATGAGTTTCTTAACCACAACATTTTTGATGGAATTATTTTTGGTATTTTGGTAGTATCTTATGTGATTAATTGTATTTTAATTAGGATAATAAAGAATCCTATAAAGAAGGGTATTGCAGAATACTCTTTTCTATTATTCTTTTTTTTATTGTTAGCAACAATTCTTTTCCATAATGGAAAAATTTTCTGGGCTATTCTTGCTTCGGTTTTAGCACTGCCCTATGTGAGAAGGATATACTATAATGCAAAATACTACAATCAGGAAATAAAATAATTCTTGAGATAATTTTGTTGCGATGTACGTTAAATAATAAATTAAAATTCTATAAAATCTTTTTAAAAATAAGAAAGAGGTTATATGAATAAAGATATAATTGGATTAGTATCTGGAGTTATTGTCATTATCAGCGTCGTTCCATATGCTATTAGAACATGGCAAGCAAAGATTCCACCAAATCCAACTAGCTGGGGACTTTGGACAGTGATAGGCTTGGTGCTGCTATTGACTTTCTATAGCTCTGGCGCAAAGGCCAATTTGTGGCCTGTTGTATTTGGTTTCACGAATCCTCTTCTCATTTTCATTCTTCTTCTGCGAAACAGGGCAAAATGGAAAAAGTTTGAAAACCTTGAGTATGTCTGTCTTGTTGTTACACTGATCTCTCTTTGGATGTGGCTGCGCATGCATGATAAGGAAGAATTAGCGCAATATGCATTATATGCAGCGATATTAGCAGACATATGTGCAGCAATTCCAACAATTGCTTTTGTATGGCGTTTCCCCTTGGAAGATAGGCCATTTGCGTGGGTATTATTCTCAACAGGCTATGGACTTTCTATATTTGCCATTTCCGAGCACACGTTTTCAAATTACATTTTACCAGCTTGTATAATTATTGTATGCAGTTCTATATCATTCCCCCTTATCATTTACAGGATAAGAGCAAGGACACCGCTCAAAGAATGGATGTAAACTTGCTAACAAAAGTTGCCGCTGATTTTGCGTGTTTTTGTTGTTTTATATTTATAAATTTTAAATTAAAGGAGCCTGTCATGAGAAAGATTATGTATTGTATCCTCTTCATTTTTGTAATGATGCTGCTTCTTGTTAGCATCTGCTGCGCAGAATCATTTGCAAAATGCAGGATTGTTCTCCAGAACAGCGCAGTCATTACTCCAATCCCTGCTTCGATAAGCATCAGCGGCATTGCATTCTCTGACCTGCTCAGAATAAAATATCCTGATTTCAGCATCAAAGCAACAGAAACGATGATCTATAAAAACGAAAGGGAGACTCTTTCAAAGGTAGTTACATGCGGTCTTGTAATCTTCTTTATTTACTCATTGATTAATGTTTATTCATAAACAAAACAAAAAAGGGAGTATAAACCATGAATGGATCAAAGAAGGTATCAAAAGATGACCTGATGAAAGAATTAGATGGTCTCCTTACCGAGATGGGAATGCGGAATGCAATGACAAATATCACAAAGTGCTTTCTCAGGGGGAATTTCGGGCCTTTAAAAGAGTATATGGGCCTATATGTCGGAAACAAAAAAAAAAAAGACAGAACGCTTCAAATCATCATCGAGCTTGAAAAAAAATAAAAACCGCGCGTTCGTAATATTCTATAATCCCTTAAATTAATGATTTGATGAGATGTGGTGATAAATTTTATTCTTGGACTGGTTTTTGTTATTAATTCTCTTAAACAATATAATAAATAACTCTTAAAAAAGCCAGGAGAAGTCATGAAAAGATTAATTTATACCGAAGTCATTCCAGCAATATTGCTCACATCGCTCATCTCATTTTTCTGCGGGTTTGAGGGCATGATAATATTCACTCTTTTCATTGGAGGAGTATTGGGGTTGGTTCTGTGGGCAAGTAACTCAAAATCATTCCGTATATTTGCAGTGATGCTCATAAATCCATTCTTCATCATATATCCTGCTCTCGCTGCCTCTTTCACTTATTTTATCTTATCAGAATCAAATATTGTAAATGGTCTTTTGCTGAGTATTGTCAGTGGAGGGGCAGCAATATTCACATTTTGCTTATTCACCTTATTGCCTTCTGCCTGGGCAGGAAAAGAATATTATTGCCTACCTTGGAATGATCATGTGTACAAGTCTTCGAATCTGTTTTTAATCATTACTATGCAGAGTATTTACCCGGCCCTTTTCAGCGTTTTGAATTCAGCTTTTGCATACGGAATCCAGTATTTCTTCCATTATGAGGATGTAAAAGATTTCATAATCTTTCAATTATTTTGAAATTTCAGAGCCCCTGTTTCTCAAGAAGAGAACAGCAGATATGGGGGAAGCAGTTCTGCTGCCATTGAATTGGGATGCATGACTTTCATCTAAAATATGGGCAGGGGCTTGTTTTTGTTTTTGTTGTTTAAAATAAAATAAAAAGGGAGTAAATATATTAGTAAAAAAAAAAAAAAAGAATGATAGGATTTAAATTTAAAATTTAAAAGGGGAGAAGAGAAAAATGAAAGCAATTAACTTGTTCCAGATAATCGTCCTGGTGATATCAGTCATCCTGATAATTATGAGTGTTTTTATAGTAAATGAATATTTCCTTGCCGGGACTGATAAAACCGCTGCTTTGATCTTGGCATTTCTCTTTTCGTATGCCATTGTATGTTACTATTTCCTAGTATGCTGGTCAATCAAAGCGTGGCCAAAAAACGGGTAGGCAACAAACAACAAATCATAACTAAATATTTTTTCTTTTTTTTTTTTTTCCCCACACACTCATCACATTTAAAAGAAAGGATACTGCGATGAAACTAAGAATTTTTCTCGTGTTGGTCGCGCTGTTATTGGCTTTTAATTCAATATCTTTCAGCCAAACCATGAACAGCGTTACTCCGACGATAAGCAACGTTACAACTGATACAACCGGTTACAATATCAACATAACCACCACTCTTACCATTCCCGCAGGAGGATATATTGACATTGATCTTTCAGCTCCTGATGTCAATATTTCTCTCCTGAACGGAAAGGCAGTTACAGGAACATTCGCCGGAACAATAACTTCGGTCGCAGGCGATATAGTGCGGATACATATAACAAGCCAGATAACTGCAGGGACATATAACATCGACCTCCCTGACTATATCATCAACGGCACAGCAGGAAATGATAGCAATGTTGACTGGACATCATATGGAACAGACGGCATTACAGTAATTGAAAGCCCTGTAGCTGCAGGAGTATTTGACATCACAGACCATGTCGATGACTCTAAATCAGGATTTTCAAATACCCAACGAAGCTTTACAACTGATATGTTTGCCAAAATCGATGGTGGCACCGGTGCAGTACTTCCAGCTCTTGTCGCAGGAGATTATGTTGATATCACATTTCCTGCGGGATTTGATGTTTCCTCGCTGGCCTCAACCCAGACAGGAGGAACTGCAGTAAAATACATCGGAGCAGCAGTCCAGGTCAATGGACAGATAGTGCGCGCTATACTCGCAAATGCATTTGCACCTGCTGACAATGATTTTCTGCTCCTGTCCAGGAAAATCATAAATCCTCCTACGGTCACAACCTACACAATAAAAGTCCGTGTATATGATGTCAGCGCAGGATATTATGTCGGTGGCGGAAACTTTGATGTTACAACTATTGCTCCTTACAATGTTCTTAACTTCATATCAATCGAGGCTCCAGGAGATGCAGTAGCTTTCGGAGATGCTGACAGTTTAAGAGGCGCGACAACAAACGGTGAATTTTACTTTGACCTGAACACTCATTTTGAAATACCAGGCAATGGAACAGGCGCAGTTGATTATAAATTAAAGCTGACCTTTCCAAACGGATTTGTCCTTGCTGATGGCGCGATTATATCTGCTGGAACTGAATTTCAGGAAGGCGCTACGGATGCAGATGCAACAGGCCAGGTATATACGCTGGTGGAGAATAATGAAGACCTTGCAATAGGGACACATGCAATTGAACTGGCAGATATTGTCGACTATCCGAAAAAGCCCGGAACATATTCAATACAGACAGCAATATATGTCGACACCCTCGGCTCAGATGTTCTTATTGAGGAAGGTTCTGCTTTATTCACAGTCTACAGAAATATGGGAATTCTTGCAGGAACAGCTGGCAATGATTCAATCAATGGTAAGAGGATAAAGCTGGATAGCTATCAGGAAGGCGCGACAAATGTGAAATACACCTTTGAATTGGATCTTAGCCAGGCTGTTATTTCTGACGGACAGATCGAGATAACATTTCCAGCAGCCGCATACATCAATGATTTCGCAGATGTCTTTGGCACTGACGAAGTCCTGGAAGGTGATTTCGCAGGAGCAGGCATTGCGCAGGAAGGCGGCATCGGCACAACTGTCCTCACCATAGATTTAACAGATATCGGCGGCATCGGTCCAGGAAGAAAGCAATTAATCCTTCCAGCATTGACAGATAACGGAGCTGCCTCAGGAGTCATTCCAATGTATATCCGCGTTGATCCTCTTGGCGCAGACGCAAATTATGAACAATTCGGCAAGGGAACATTTGACTTGACAGAACCATTGACAATCTCCTCTTCAAGCGATTACCAGGATGCAACAGCAATTTACACATTCAGCATGAGCTCAGTTGCAGATCTTTCTTCAGGAGATTATGCAATAGTGATGTTCCCGTTCGAATTCAATGCAGGCAGCCTTGATGGAATGACAGCAACAGGAACCTACGGCGGCGCAATCACAGCTGAAAACGATACAACATTGAGAATTACGATCTCAGGCAATCCAAGCGCAGGAGCAAATACAATCAACCTGCCTTTAGGAGTGCAGAATCCAGCAGATACCTCAAGCTATTTCATAACAATAATGACTGAAGATTCTGACAGCCTGCAGCAGGATATGTTCGGAGCAAATGAGCAGATAACAGCGTCTCCAACCGGCGAGCTTGAGATAACAGGAATAACTCCGACATCAAACCTTATTTCCACGGCAAACACATCCTACACGATTACTGTCAGTACCCGTATTGACCTTCCTGTCAACAGCTTTATCGAGATAAAATTTCCATCAGGATACAGCGGCTTCTCAAATCTCGACAGGGGGACAATAACAGACGCCGGCAGCGAGTTCAAGGGGATGATAACAATTGTTGACTCCAGCTCATCTGAAGTAATCGTGCGGATGAAACTGAATGAAGAGGTTGCAGCAGGAAATAATGATGTAATTCTTCCTTCAGGTATTGTAAACCCGGGCGCCGCAGGAACATATTCCATCAGCATGAGAACGCTGAACTCTTCTTATGTGGAACTGGAGCGTTACGGCTCAAGGAGCGTGTCAGTTACTGCTGATCCGACAAGCTTTTTGCTTTCAAGCATATCTGCCAGCAGCGCAGTTGCAGGCGCGGCAAATGTAACATACACCTTGAATTTTGTAACTCAATTTCCGGTTCAAAGCGCAAATCCTGATTCAATCCAAGTAATCTTTCCTTTTGGATTCAGAATAAGCAGCGCAGGCAAAGGTGTCAGCCAGTTTGCATCAGGCGATGTCAACCCTCCGAAAGTCAGCGGAGATTCAATGCTCTCTTTTGAAGCGATTTCAGACATTTCCTCAGGCCAGCAGATATTGAAGATAACAGGCATTACTAATCCGATTAAGACAGGAACCTACACAATCAAGGTAAGAACAATCGACGAGGCAGGAATACTTCTCGAGAGCAATCCGTCAGTTGCATCCAATACAATAACTATGACCTTCACCGGCCAGACAGTCAGCGCGTCATTCCAGCTTGACAGCACTGCAACAGATTTGCAGGGAGAATCCTTCAATTTCAAATTCAAGGCAGCATATTCTCCTGGCTTTTCAGGAAGCGCGGGATGGAGCCTTTGGATGCACACTGATTCAGATCTCCTGGCAATTGATTCGTCAAATGGAGGAATCAGAATAACCTCAGGACTGAGTACAGGTTCTGGAAGCAGCTCCTTACAGACAACGCCGGTTACTGCTGACACCAAAATTCTGGCAGAGGGTGTGCCTTATTACCTCTATGCAACATTGCCTGCCAGTCCTCCTTACGGCGACAGCACAAAGGTTGCAGTCAGCAGCCAAGCATTTACAGTAAGGCACCAGCCTATTGTCGATGTTGCAGCCAAGCCAATAGAGCCGATCGTTAATGCAACACTGAACTCAGGCACTGCAACTCCATCCAATACATATACAATTGAATGGAAAGCAGTTGACTACAACAACTCCTCAATTGATGTAAAGCTTTGGCTTGCTGCAGCAGACTCTCTGGGTAAATCTCAGATTACGCAAAGCAACAGCGTTGTTACAGCTCTTGCCAGTGCCGTAAGAATCGGAACAGACGCAGCAATTACAAAAAATACAGCCTCCTACACCTTGAATATCACCTCTCCTTCGATAATTTCCAGGGGAACATATTATGTCTATATCACGGTTCATGACGGCACGAACTACAACATTGCCAGAAGCGCCGGAACATTGATAGTGAAGCATGCTCCTGCAATCTCCCTTGACAATCCAGGCTCAACCGGCGCTGAAGTGGATACAATCAAAACAAATGACCAGCTCGCTGTTCCGATTTTCTGGGGTACAAGCGGAGCATATGATGTTGACAATGCCGAGCCTTCGATAAGCCTGTATCTTTCAACAACAAACACAACAGATTACAGCACATTGACCGGCCATGAATCAACGATTACTCTAACGAGCAATATCAGCCTTGATCAGGCAGTAAAGAACTCGAAAAGCAGTACCCTGTTCACAATGCGGCTGGATTTCCTTAAAGAATCTGGAAATCTTCCGACAGAAGGCACAGAATATTTTGTCTATGCTGTAATCAGCGACGGAACAGATTACGTGCTATCCCAGTCAGAAACAAAGCTGATATTTACCTATACGCCCAGCTTCAAGTTCAAGGCAAGTTTCGGAGGCTCTGCTGCAAAGGCTGCCAAAACAGCATTAGGCGATGACAGGATCAAGCTGCGAAAAGGCGATAAGTTCCAGGTTGATTTTGAAGCATATGATCTTGACGCTGATCAGCAGATAAGGCTTGTCGCCTGCCAGATCTCGAATCTCAATGCAGAAGATTTTGATCCGAGTTTTGGCGGAGCATATAGCTACGGCGCAAGCTCATGGCTTATCAACAGCACAGACGGCACAAAAGGAATAGGTCCGACAGATCCCAACACCATAACGCTCACGACAAACGACTCTTCGTATGTGTGGGATACAGGAAACATGACTGGAATTGTTGATGGCAATTATTACATTTATGCCCTCGTAACAAACGATGCCTCTCCGTACGAATGGTCTGAAGATTCGACAGAAGTATTTGTCTCTGGCAGCACAATCAATCTTTCCGGAGCAACAGGAGTCGGATCTCCTCCGTCATTCAGCATAGCTCTCTCGCCGAATGTTGTGGCAGTAACAGAAGGAGAAATAATTACATTTGATGTCGCGGTAAACACCGCCGGAGCATCTGCGAATGAGATTTCCTTTTTCATAAACATCGACGACTCACTCTTCACAGTTCTCGACAGCGATAACAAGCCGTTCATTTATACAGATGCAACATTCCTGGACGATGTGGCTGCGTTGAAGGATACAATGTATCAAACATCCAACGCAACATATCTCGGCTTCCGCAAGTTCAGGGTTGCCGGCGGGGAGATCGCTGCTGATGATATTGTCGCGAGCTTCAAAGTGCAGGCAAAGGGAAATTCGCTCATTCGGGCAGTTGATCATAGCGTATCATTTGTGCAGGATGCTTCTGCAGACCGTGTTACTCAACTGAGCGAGAACGGCATTACGCTTCCGCTTCTCCTGCCGTCTCCTGCGCTGAAGGTCCGCACTCTGCCTATGGCGCGCATAGCAGGCAATGTCCCTTTGGAAGGAAGAACTGATTTTACTTCCAAAGCTACAATTGAGCTGCGAGAAACAGGTTCGTACGACGCGATTTCCGATGAGCTGTACATTAGCTCTAACGACGTCGACGCAACAACAGAAGGAGTGCAGGTAAACACAAATTCCAGCGGCGCATTTGAGCTCATAAACGTCCCTCCTAGTGAATATTCCCTGGTAAGTTTTGTAACTAACTACCTGACAGGACAGGCAAGAGGAATATCTGTTGTTCCAGGAGACCTATACACAGGAGCAAATCCTGTATGGGGCGATGACAACGAATTAGGAGGACCGTTTAACTATCTTGAGCTGCGCGGCGGAGATGTATCTTCTGGAAATGAAGTTGGAGTCCCGGATAATGTTGTAGATTCCGACGATATCCAGTATCTCCAGAATAATTTTGGCAGTGTTACAAATGAAGGTGATCTTGGAGATATTGACGGAGACAGCGATATTGACTTCAGGGACTTCCTGATTACCGCCGGAAATGTCGGTGAAGAAGGAGTTGAGCCTACATTCAACAAAGAATCAGGAAGGGACAACAGCAGCGCTGCCATTAAGCTCGCAGGAATCCCGGAAATGGTTTCCGCAGGAGCTGAATTCGAGCTGGTCATCAGGATAGAGAATGTGAGCGACCTCAAGGGCTACATGTTTACGCTCATTTACGATAGGAATATGGTCGAACTTGCCGGCGACGATGCGCTTACCGAAGGAGATTTTCTGTACTCCGGTGATGCGTCCGCGCGCTCATCATTTTTCACTATCGATGACCGCAAAGGCCTGATAATAGTAAACAGCCTGCTCGGCAAGCCGAGAACAGCAGAAGGCAGCGGAGAAATAATGTCTGTAAGATTCCGCGCCATTGCTGACAGTCCTCATCCCGACATTAGACTCGCTGATGTCCAGCTGGCCAACAGCGTATATGAAATTACATTCATCAATTCTGTCGCTGATGTGCCGACGGATTTCGCGCTTATGCAGAATTATCCGAATCCGTTCAATCCGGAAACCAAAATCCGCTTCAACATTCCCGAGGCAAGCCGTGTTGTGCTGAAGATTTACAATATCCTTGGCCAGGAAGTGCGGACAATGGTTAATGGCCAGATGCCTGCCGGTTATCATAACCTTATCTGGGATGGAAGAAACAATGCAGGAGTAAGAGTTGCCAGCGGCGTCTACATCTACCGCATAAAATCAGGCAAATTTACTGCTGTCAAGAAGATGGTTATGATAAAGTAAATTTAAAAGAAGAATTAATATGCCCGTCTTGGCTATTAACCCGCGAGCTAAATATGATTATGAAATTTTAGAAACCTATGAAGCAGGCATAGTTTTGGCCGGTTATGAAGT
>Ga0209541_10011733_pt1 | contig 13665 bp, 14 predicted proteins | sample RifCSPlowO2_01_FD_184027 | JGI IMG/M metagenome (GOLD analysis project Ga0209541, IMG submission 184027) | Groundwater microbial communities from Rifle, Colorado - Rifle CSP2_plank lowO2_0.1 (SPAdes) (version 2) | ecosystem: Environmental > Aquatic > Deep subsurface > Groundwater | place...
TGTATCTGTCATTTCATTGCGAGCCGTATATCGACGATGTGGTAAAGGCGATGGAAACTGTTGATTACCCAAAAGAGGCGCTTGAATTTTTGATTGTTGATAATCCGCACCCGCAACATGGGCCGAGCGTGGCCTATTTGGAGCAACACGTCATGCCAAAATCTGGCGTCTCGCTTCCGCACGTCACGATTCTTGCGCAATCAGAAAATTTGGGATTTGCCGGCGGTAATAATGTTGGCGTGCAATGGGCGATTGAGCATGGGTATGATTTTGTTTTCTTTTTAAACAACGACGCCTATCCAACACGCAACACGTTCAGCGCGCTCGTCGCCGCATTTGAAACAGATCCGAAAATTGCGATTGCGCAGTCGTTACTCATGCTCCATCCGGAGCGCGAATTGATTAACACGAGTGGGAACGTCATTCATTTTTGTGGATTTGGGTACTGCCGTGATTATCGCGTGCCGCTCAGCGAGCGCACGTTTGCCGCGGTCGAAGATGTGCCGTACGCATCTGGCGCCGCTTTCATGATTCCGACCGTGCTCTGCAAACAGTTCGGCGGTTGGGACAATGATTTTTTTCTGTACCATGAAGATATGGAGTGGTCGCTCCGTTTGAAATCACTCGGCTATCGAGTCGTGATGGTTCGCGATTCAGTTGTGCATCACGCATACGAATTCGCGCGATCAATCACTAAGTTTTATTGGATGGAACGAAATCGCTTTGGTGTTTTATACATGTTTCTGAAATTGCCAACGCTTGTGCTCATTGCGCCCGCGGTGCTTGCATACGAATTCGGAACCTATTTGTTTGCACTGAAGGGCGGTTGGGTGAGTGAGAAACACAAGCTGTACAAATATTGGTTCAATCCAAAAAATTGGTCGCTGTGGCACGACAAACGTGTGGCAATTCAGCGCCGACGATCTGTCAGTGACGCAGCGCTCACTCGTGATTGGGTGGGGTATGTGAAATTTCAAGAAGCGCGCGTTGAAAATCCGATTTTGCGGTATGTCGCAAACCCGGTGATGACCGTCTACTGGTGGCTTGTCAAACGAATCCTTTTTTGGTAAGGTTGGCGCGAGAAATCATCACACCTATGAAAGCTCTGATTGCCGCTGGTGGCAACGCGCGCCGGTTGCGCCCTATCACCTACACGATCAACAAACACCTGATTCCGCTTGCGAACAAGCCGATGATTTTTTTTGCAATCGAGCACATTGTTGAAGCAGGCATTCAAGAAATTTTTATTAACATCAATCCGGGGGAAAAAGAATTGCAACAGTATGTGGGTGACGGCGGGCGGTGGGGCGCGCGCATCACCTATGTTGAACAGACCGGCGGACCAAAAGGCGTGGCGCACATCATCAAAAACGCGGAGCACTTCATGCGAGGGGAGCCATTTTTGTTTCACTTGGGCGACAACATTGTGCTCGGCGATTTACGCCGTTTTGCGCAGCGGTTTGCTGAAGAAAATTTGGATGCGCTGTTTGCATTTGCACGCGTGCCAGATCCGCAGCGGTTCGGCGTACCCGTCATCGAGCACGGGAAATTAGTGCGCATTGAAGAAAAACCAGCGGTGCCAAAAACAGATTTGGCGCAAACGGGAATTTATTTTTACAATGATACGGTGTTTGAAGCGGTCAATTCGATTGAACCGAGCAGTCGTGGAGAATATGAAATTTCTGATGCAAACACGTTTTTAATTCAGGCTGGTCGGCGCGTGGGTTGGGAAGAGATCACGGGTTGGTGGAAAGACACGGGAAAGCCGGAAGATTTGCTTGAAGGGAATCAGCTGTTGCTCAACGAAGTGTTGAGCAAAGAGGCGATCAACAACGGCATGATTGGGCCGAACGTCAAAATTCAGGGGCGTGTGCAGATCGGAAAAAACACAAAGGTGTGGGACAATGTTCTGATTCGTGGGCCGGTGTCAATTGGCGAAAATGCCATGATTAAAAATAGTTACATCGGACCCTACACTTCGATTGGAAATAATTGCGTGATCGACAACACCGAAATTGAACACTCGGTCATCATGGATTACGCCGAAGTGCGCGCTGGCACGCGCATTGTTGATTCGATCATTGGAAAAAACGCGATCATCGAAAGCTCAAAAAATTCGTTGCCGCTTGGCCATAAATTGGTGATCGGTGATAATTCGCAAGTTGAGGTTTAAGATTGACGTTTAATAGAGTGCGCGTTCAAAAATTTTCGTGCGTCCGTCGATGCGCGTCGTGAATCGAGCAGATTTTTTTTCTTCATCAACCGTGACGTTTGATAACTCCATACCTGTCGTAAGCACCAGCGGAATGTGGTGCGAGTCCGTAACGTTAAACGCAACGAGTTCATCGGCGAGCGCCACTAACACGAGTGTCGTATCATGAACGGGTATCACCGTTGCGATTGGCTTGCTGAATCGATAGATCAACGACGCTTTTTTTTCGCGAGTCTCATACTGCCACAGCTCAAATGTTGAAAGTGCGATGATTGCCGGCGAACCAGTATCTTCTGTGGTCACCGCAGCGTGACCGGGGAGTGTTGCCTCAATGTGATCAGGTGTATTCCATGATCGAAATTGTATTTCGCCAGTATCAAGCCGCGCGAGTGCGACCGTTGATTCGGTAACTGCGGCGATGCTCCACGCGCCTGCGCCGAGGTCGCGCGTGATTGGCGTCATGCCGCGTATGACCCGCGTGCCGGTCGTGCCGCCACCAGAAATCCAGACGCGGTCGCCGTTCAACATTGGTTCTGATTTTTTTTCCGGCATCCCCTCAGTTGCCGTGCTTGTTGCAACAAAAACCGGCGTCGAATCTCGAACCAATTGAATGCTATTTACGAACGTTGTTTCGTGCGGTTCGATACGGATGACACGGTCATAAGAAAGATATCCATCAGCGCGAATGCGAACGTGATGCGTTCCGGGAAACAATGCACGCGCGCGCGTGGGCGATGACGCGCCAACCGTAATTCCATCAATGAGAACATCTGCATTCGTTGGTTTGAACGATGCGTGAACATTTCCCGTTCCCGAGATGGTGAACGGAGAAAATTTAATGCGGTAGCCATTTGCAAATAAAAGGAGCCACGTCGCTGCAAAAAAATAGAGGACAACCAGTGACCGAAAGACGATTTTTCTTGTTTTATGGCGTAACAGCAACATGGGGTTGAACAGATGGTCGCCGTAGTGTACACTAGATACCAATTGCACTCAAGTATGGCACACTTTCGAATTAACGGACAACAGCCGCTCGATGGCGAAATCAGCGTGAATGGCGCAAAAAATGCGGCGTTAAAATTTATCGCTGCATCGCTTATGTTTGACGGACCGGTAACGCTCACCAACGTACCGAACATTGAAGACGTTCGTCGCATGTTGTCGATCATCGCGGAGCTCGGCGCCACGGTCGCGTATGAACCGGAAAAAAATTATGTGCGCATTGATCCGTGCACGGTCACCAATTTTGAAATCACGGAAGAAATGGCTAAAAAAATTCGCACATCAATCATGCTCGTCGGTCCGCTACTGTGGCGTTTTGGGAAGGCCTGCATTGGGTATCCGGGTGGGTGCGTGATTGGGCGGCGGCCAATTGATCTTTATCTCAAAGGGTATCAGCGCTTTGGCGCGGAATTGCGCGTGGATGGAGACACATTTGAATTTGTGGCACCCGAACTGCACGGCATGACATTTATTTTTCCAGTCATTAGCGTTGTTGCAACCGAAACATTCATGCTCATGGCATCGCGCGTGAGCGGAACGACGGTGTTAAAAAATGCCGCGCAAGAACCAGAAGTTGTGGCGCTCGCTGAATTTTTAAATTCCTGCGGCGCGAATATTCGTGGTGCCGGTACGCCGACCATCACGATTGACGGCGTCAGCGCGCTGCAGACCGGATCCGTTGCCATGATTCCTGATCGCATCGAAGCTGGCACGTTTGTGATCCTCGGCGCACTCACGCGCAGTCGTATTCGGGTGACGAATTGCATTCCTGAGCACATTGAAAATATTTTACTGCATCTCGAGCGAATTGGCGCGCCGGTTGAAGTCGGCGACACATGGATTGAAACAAAACCATACGAACACACGCTGCATGCGTCAAACATCACCACGCATGAATATCCCGGTTTTGTCACTGATTTACAAGCACCGTTTTCCGTGTTACTGACGCAAGCGAGCGGCTCATCACTCGTGCACGAAACGATTTTTGAGGGGCGGCTTTTTTACACCGACTTGCTAAATCGCATGGGAGCTGAAATAATTCTGTGTGATCCACATCGCGCGTTGATTGAAGGGCCGCGTGAATTGGTCGGACGAAAATTGGAAAGCCCGGACATCCGCGCTGGCATCGCCATGGTGCTCGCCGGATTGGTTGCGCGGGGAGTCACCATTATTAATAACATCGGGCAGATCGATCGTGGATATGAAAACATCGACGCTCGTCTCCGTTCTTTAGGAGCTGATATCACTCGCGTGAACGACTAGTATGTCCTCACCAGAAATAGTTCCGGTAACGCCAGCAGAACGCTCAAAATTTACGATGCGTCGGTACACCTGCTCAATGCTCGTCGTCATCATTTTTGTGTGCGGTGTATTTATTGGCCGCACCACGGTTGACGATGGCAATGCAAAGAGTGTTAAGAAAGCAGCATCGGCAATTAAGAACAAGGAAGCGCGCTCCACAGCTCAGCGCAACATTGATTTTCAACAATTTTGGAGCGTGTGGTCAAAAATTCAGGAAAAATATGTAAAGCGTCCGGCGGATGAGCAGCAACTTTTTTATGGCGCGATTTCCGGACTCGTTGCGTCGCTCGGTGATCCGTACTCTGTGTATTTTACGCCTGAGATCGCAAAACAATTTCAAGAAGAACTGGACGGATCATTTTCAGGAATCGGTGCCGAGGTTGGCATGAAAGAAAATCGTGTGGTCATTATCGCCCCGCTGGCTGACAGTCCGGCAGAAGCCGCTGGCGTTTCGTCCGGCGATTACATCGTTGAGATTGATGGAAAGTTGACGACTGGGTTGAGCGTCGAGCAGGCGGTGAAACAAATTCGCGGACCGCAAGGCACAAATGTGGTGTTAACGGTTGAGCGCGAAGGAAAACAAGAGTTGATTAAAATTACGATTACCCGTCGAAAAATAGAACTGAAAAGTGTGACGCACCAGTTGATGCCGGACAATACGCTGCTCATCACTATCACCAGTTTCAATGAGCAAACAATGGGACAGTTGAACGCTGCAATCGCAACGGCGCAATCAAAAAAAGTGAAGGGTATTATTGTTGATCTGCGCAACAATCCGGGCGGTTACTTTGAAACGTCGATTGCAGTCGCAAGCGAGTGGTTGGCTGCGCGCGAGGCGGTTGTTGCAGAACGTGAAGGTGCCGATGCGACACGTCGCGAATTTTACACCACGGGCGCACATCGATTGCGCGGCATCAAAACAGTGGTGCTCATCAACAATGGATCGGCAAGTGCGTCTGAAATTGTTGCGGGTGCATTGCAAGATCATGGCGTTGCAACCGTGATTGGCACAAAATCATTTGGCAAGGGATCAGTGCAGGAATACGAAGAGCTGCCGGACGGTTCTGCGCTCAAATTGACGATTGCACTGTGGTACACCCCGAAAGATCGTTCGATCAATGAGCAGGGAATTCAGCCTGACATTGTGATTGAGGAAAAAAAGGCGGGCGAACAACCAGAGGACGCGGCAGCGATTATTGCTGCCCGAAAAGATCTGAGCAAAGATCAATACATTCAGCGTGCGTTGCAGTTTCTCAAAACTGGCAAATAAAAGAGTATGCACGATGCGCTGGTAGTTGTGGATGGGCGTATCGTGCGCGGACTACAACAGGGGCGTACCATTGGATTTCCGACAATCAACATTGCATATGAAGGCGAGCTGCGCGCACCAGCGGGTGTGCATGCAGCACGAGTGACACTTGCTGATGGTGTGCTGAATGGCGCAGCAGTTGTTGGCGGCGATTTTGTGGAAAGCGTTGCCCCGAAATTAGAGGTATATCTACTCGGCGACACGAAGCGTGAGCGCTACGGAGAGCTGGCGCGGGTAGAACTGCTCCAGCAGGTGAGTGAATTGCAGAAAATTGTAGATGTTGATGTGCTACGACAAAAAATTATCGCTGATGTGGCAGCAGTCGAAAAATATTTTAGCTGAAAAGAAATATGTTTACCGGCATTATCACCGACGTCGGCACGATTGCCACGCTTACACAGCGTGACGGTTGGTTGCGTTTGCGTGTTCATGCGCCTGAAACGGCGCGGCGCGTGAGCGCGGGTTCAAGTGTGGCGGTGAATGGCGTCTGTTTAACGGTGAATGAAATCAGTGCGGGTGCGATGGATTTTTCTATTCTTCCACAAACAGTTGCGGTCACTCATATTGGCTCGTGGCAGGTTGGCGAACGAGTTAATCTTGAGTGTTCGTTGCGTGTTGGCGATGAATTGAGCGGACATTTTGTGTATGGTCACGTCGATGGCGTCGCGCGGGTGATTGACGTGCGGCGCGAGGAGGAATCAGTGCGCATCAGATTTTCACTCGCTCCAGAATTGATGCAATTCACCGCGTCAAAAGGAGCCATTGCAATTGACGGAACGAGCCTGACGATCGCTGAGCGCGGCGCTGATTGGATTGAAGTTACACTCGTCGAATATACACTGGAGCACACAAATTTCTTGGATCGAAAAATTGACGATACGGTTCACATTGAATGCGACATGATTTTAAAATTTATTGATAAAAAAAATAATCCGTAGCTCTTTGAGGGTCGTCTCGGAGGCGAGCGAGCTTGGTGTTTTGTGCGACCGCACAAAACGAGCGAGCCGAGAGACAGCGCGCGCCGTCGCAGGAGCGGCGCGACGCGTGACCCGAAAAGAGCTGCGGATTATTTTGGTTGCTAATAATTTTAAATCTTTCGCAGCCAATGCGCATCAGTCTCAACTTCGAGATCCAAAAACACCTGTGTTTCCAAAATTCCCTCAAGTTCTTTTCGTGTGACTGAACCAATTTCTTTAATTGTCCGCCCCCCCGCGCCGATCAACATTTTTTTATAGCGATCAGCGCTGACCAAAATGCGCGCCGTCACCACAAACATATGCGGCTTATTTTTTTTTGCATTCGGCGCTTTCTCTTCAATCGAATCAACAACGACGGTCATTTCATACGGCAATTCTGCACGCGATTCGTGCAGCGCTTTTTCGCGTATCAACTCCGCGATCCATTGCTCTTTTGTTAGATTGGTGCGCTGTGTATCCGGATAGAGCGCCGGCTGCTCGGGAAGTGCTTCGACGGCGGCGCGCAGGAGAGACTTCACATGCGTACCCTCGCTCGCTGACAGCTCGATCACCGATGAAAATTCGTCCGCGCCAAGCGCGTGATACTCTTCAAGATACGGCCTGCGTCGCAAGTCGCTTTTGTTAATCACCAAAATTTTTGGAACCGTTGCACCACGAATGAGTGACAGCGTGTAGCGCTCTTCGGAACCAATTGCCTTTGTTGGGTCAACAACATAGACGATTACATCAATACCGTGCAGCGCTGTTTTGACTCGATCAATCATTTGACCGGACAAACCGGCATGCGTCCCTTTCAAAACACCGGGCGTGTCGACAAAAACAATCTGACCATCCTCAGTGTTCACGATGCCGTGTGTGTTCACACGGGTTGTTTGCGGCTTGTTCGTGATGATGGAAAGTTTGGTGCCAACCAGCGCGTTGAGCAAGGTTGATTTGCCAACGTTCGAGCGGCCGATAATTATCGCGAATCCAGCTTTAGACATGAGCCGAGGATAGCACAGCGGTAACAATAAAGCAAGGTATAGACTTCGCTTTTGCACGAGAGGCCAGCAACGTGCACGCGAAGTCTATACCTTGCCATTAAATGATACGATGCTATTTTTACTTTGTTTTATGTTCGTAAATATCCGCAGTCTCAATGACTCATAAAAAAACATCCCACACACCTGCGCATTCGCTCGAATGAGGTGTGTGGGACAGGGATGGAGCTGAACGCTACTCGTCGTCGATTTCAACTTCGATGAGCGTCTCTGACGGAAGCTCAAACGCTACCACGGCAGCGACAGCATCATCAATTTGCCGCAACTGTTCTGCCATCGGCAGCCCCTCGGTTCCGTGCGCCGCAACGGAAAATGCAGGTTCCGCTTGCAAATGCTGGAATGCATCGCACGTTTCGGCGAGGCGCAGTTCGAGTTGTCGAATCGTCTGAAACGCGAGACTTTCGGCCTCGGCTATATCTGCCGCCGCCGCGTCTTCCAGCGCGTGTAAACGCTCGAACAGTGCGAGCTGACGAACGGAACTCGACGCGCCGACTGCGCGATTAAAAAGCTCATCAAGAAACGCGTTGATTTCCGCGATCCGCTTCTGGAGCCGACCGTGTGCTGCGCTCAACTGTTCGTGTTGCTGCGTTGCGCGTGTCAACCCACTCACGATCAGCGTGCGCTGAGCACTCTCGGCTGTCGGAATGCTGTTTACCTGAACTTGAAATGCTGCCTCGAGGTTTGCCGCTTCCTGCATCCGACGCTGGAGCTGAACGAGCATTTTTCCCATGGGCGACGAATCACTGATTGCAGTTTCGCGGACACCGTTGATCTTGTGTGAAACCCATGCCGCGATGAGATCTGCATCTGATTCACTGATGAGCTTTGGCGTCTTGCACGATGCGTGACGCTCATGGTCTTTGGCGACGATCACGTTGAACTTCTGCCTCACGCGAGGAATGCTCTTGCGCGCGATCCAGTGTCCAGTAAACCCGGCAAGCATTACGCCGAGAATTAAACCGGTCAGAAGGCCGAGTGCGTGATGAGAAAGGATAAAGCCGGTCGGCGCGCCGACGCACATGCCCGCGGTGACTGCAGTCAATAGCACCTTGTCGAAAAAAGTATCGAGGCGCTTTTCCACGCCAACACGAATCTCTTCGACGGCGCACTGATCATCACCCGCCATCTCGCACCCCTCGGTGCCATACACGGTGAGATGGGCGATCATCAGCCGAGTCTGACTGATTTCATCTTGCAAGCGCTGCGTGTATTGCGCCTTGGCTGCATGATCAGCCGAGATTTCCTCCGCGTGCAGCGTTTCCTTGAGGTACGCGATTCGCCGCTCGCACCACAGAAGCTTGGCCTGCACGAGCACGTCCTGAAAGCTGTTCGTCACGGTAGTGATGCCGCTCGCCATGTGGCCTCCTTCCTCGTTTGTGAGTTGCCTCAAGCGGCAACAACAAAGAGTATCACTGCTGACACAAAATGTCAATGCAGCACAAAAAGGTGCGTATTCTTCGCGTGCACGTTGCTGGCCTCTCGTGCAAAAGCGAATGATACGCACCTTTTGTTTGTTGATTTGTATTTATTATTTCGCCTTCACGTTCGCGAATGTTCGCAGTCTCAATGACCCGTCAAACGCCGTAACCTTACGTCGGGTAAACGAAACAAGCCCGTCGATCGCTGCATACAACGTGTCGTCTTTACCGCGACGCACATTTTTGCCCGGATGGACTTTGGTGCCGCGTTGGCGAAAAATGATCTGTCCGGAGCGCGCGGTCTGGCCGTCGTGGAGCTTAGCGCCCAATCGTTTCGACTGCGAGTCGCGCCCCAGTTGTGTGGAGCCGGCTGATTTTTTTGTTGCCATAGCAGAATAATTGCCAAAATATAGTGAGGGGAGTATACTCCAGCAACTGAACCTATGTCAAGATCGCAGGCTGAAATTGAAGCTGACATTAAAAAAGCGCTCACCGAGCGCATCGCCCCAATGCTCGCCGTCCATCGCGGCGGCGCCGAAATGGTGTCATTTGACCATGAAACGGGAATTTTAATGATACGCTTTTTGGGAACATGCGTTGGATGCCCGATGTCAACGCTCACGCTCAAAGCTGGTGTTGAGCAAGAGCTGCTCGACGCCGTGCCAGAAATACAGGAGGTGCGCGCCGAGGGCGTTGAAGAAGAAGATCTCGAGTTTATTGGCGAAGAATAATTTCGTATACACATGAACTTCTCGTGGTATCCGTGGCAACTATTTGTCCGCAAAAAAGAAGTGGTGATTCCGGTCGCGCTTGCGCTTCTGGTTGCGTTCGTTCTGACATTTTTGCTTGAGTATAAATTACAGCGCGTGCCGCAACCAGTTTTTTTGCACTACTCCGTTGAGCTCGGTGTCGATGCGCTCGGTAGCCCACATCTAGCGTTACTTCTCCCCGCCGTGTTGCTTGCATACGTATTCATCAATACGTTGATTGGAAACGTGTTGTTGTTAACGTCTCGCACCGCTGCGCTCATCGTGGTGTGGCACCTCGTGCCACTCGCCGTTGCCGCCTTGTGGTTTGGACTGCTTGTCATTCGCGCGAACGGCGCGTAGCACGCGTAAGAAACTATGGATCCACGCTCAGCGCTCATCACCATTGCCACACTCTCCCTCGCTGGTTTTTTGGTTGCATTGAGTGCCGCACCATTCGTTGCAAAAATTTTGTTTAAATATAAATGTTGGAAAAAAACGGTGCGCACCACAGCTCCTGACGGCAGTGCGACGCCAATTTTTTCCGCGCTTCATAAAGACAAAGAAACATCAACGCCACGCATGGCTGGCATTTTGATGGGCGGCGCTGTCATCATCGTCGCGGTGCTCGCGTGGCTCGGCGCGCGTCTGTTTCCAGACACCGCACTCGCGCAATTTGATTTCATGAACCGCTCACAAACATGGATTCCAATTTTCACTTTTGTCGCCGCTTCGTTGCTCGGTTTGCTCGACGATCTGCTCGTGGTCGGCGGTTTCGGTGATTCTGGCAAAGGTGGTGGCATTAAATTTCGCCATCGTCTGCTCGTCGTGCTGGCGATTGGTCTCGTCGGTGCATATTGGTTTCACTTCAAACTCGGTTGGGACATGCTGCACATCCCGCTGGTCGGTGACGTCTTCATCAACGGCTGGTACATTCCAATTTTTATCGTCGTGCTGCTCGGTGTGTTTAGTTCTTCGGTCGTTGACGGCATTGACGGACTTGCGGGTGGAATCTTCGCAATTTTATTTGCAACTTTCGCCGCTATCGCTTTTGCGCGCGGCCAATTTTTTTTAAGCGCGTTTTGCGCCGTACTCGTCGGAACGCTTCTCGCTTTTTTGTGGTTTAACATTCCGCCGGCAAAATTTTACATGGGCGAGACGGGCATATTGGGGCTTACCACCACACTTGCGGTCGTTGCTTTTTTCACCAACACTGTTTTATTGTTACCAATCGCCGGTATTGTGCTGGTCATCGAAGCGGGATCAGTCGCCATTCAATTGTTTTCAAAAAAAGTTTTCAAGAAAAAAGTTTTTTTGTGTGCGCCCTATCACCACCACCTTGAGGCGCTCGGCTGGCCAGCACATCGCGTCACGATGCGCCTGTGGCTCATCACCGGCGTTGCGTGTATGATTACACTCGTCATCGCACTGCTCGACATAATTCACCTATAAAAAAGTATGCACGACGTGCATGAGCAAACAGCAGAACATTCACACACGCTGTTTGTCATTGCCGGCATCGTGTTGTTGTTTGGACTGGTGATGCTGGGCAGCGCAACAGCGCCGATTGGCGCTGAAAAATTTGGGAGCGCCTATTATTTCTTGGTTCGACAGCTACTTTTTGGCCTCGTTCCTGGCGTCTTACTTTTTTTTGGGTTGCGACAAATTCCCCTCGCGTGGTGGGAGCGGTCATGGAAAATAATGCTCGCTGTATCATTCGTGATTTTGGCACTCGTTTTTATTCCCGGCATTGGGCTCCGGATCAACGGATCGCTGAGCTGGATTCATGTGGGGCCGTACTCACTGCAACCGGCCGAGCTCGTTAAATTTACCTTTATTATTTTTTTGGCAGGTTGGCTCGCTCATCATCGTCGACGCCTGACGCAAAATTTTTTTGACGGCCTGCTGCCGTACCTCGTGTATCTTGCAATTGCCTGCGGGTTGATGCTCCTGCAACCTGATCTCGGCACGGCACTGGTGTTTTTTATCACTGCCATGATCATGGCGTTCGTCGGTGGCGCACGCGTCAAACACCTATCCTTCATTGCACTTGCGGGAATTGTGGCGATGGTCATTTTGATTTCTATCGCGCCCTATCGCATGGATCGCATCACCGCACTGTTTGATCCGGATAAAGATCCGTATGGCAGTGGCTATCACATCAAACAATCGCTCGTTGCTGTGGGGAGTGGCGGCGTGCTGGGCATGGGTCTCGGAAATTCACGCCAAAAATTTCAGTATTTGCCTGAGGTGAGCGCAGATTCAATTTTCGCCGTGATCGCAGAAGAAATGGGCTTCATTATTTCTGTGGTGTTGGTTGCGGCATACGTTGCTCTGGTGCTCAAGGGTTATCAGCTCGCGCGACGAGCGACGAGCGATTGGGCCACCTATTTTATCGTTGGCACGGTGAGTTGGATTGGCGTGCAAACGGTTTTAAACATTGGCGCCATGCTTGCACTCGTGCCGCTTACTGGATTGCCGTTGCCGCTCGTGAGTCACGGCGGGACTTCGCTCATGGTAACGCTTGCGGCGTTTGGGGTGATTTCCGCAATTGTTTCGCCACCTGAACAGCGCAAACGGTCACGCCTATGAAAATATTGTTGTCTGGCGGTGGAACATTGGGTCCGGTGACACCATTGCTCGCGCTTGTTGAAACGGCGCGCACGTCCGGCGAGAGCCATGAATTTTTTTGGATCGGTACTGAGCGCGGCGTTGAATTGCCGCTCGTGCGAAAAGCAGGCATACAAACATACACGATTCCGTCGGGCAAAATTCGTCGCTATTTTGATTTCAAAAATTTTTCGGATCTGTGTAACATGGTGCGCGGATTTTTTGCGGCGCGCCGATTGTTAAAAGAGTTGCAGCCAGACGTGGTGATGAGCGCGGGTGGATTTGTTTCCGTGCCCGTGCATTATGCTGCGTGGATGCTCGGTATTCCGAGCGTCGTGCATCAGCAAGATGTGCTGGTGGGTTTGTCAAATCGATTGATGAGCTGGATAGCGACGCGGGTGACTGTTTCGCTCGAGCAGCAGCTCACGCAATTTAATAAACGCAAAGTCGTATGCACCGGAAATCCGGTTCGGCCGTCGGTCATGCACGGGTCACGCGAGCGCGGTGTTGAAATTTTTCATTTAGATCCTGATCGCGCAACGGTGTTTGTATTTGGCGGTGGCACAGGCTCAGATGCAATGAATCGAGCCGTCGCGCAGATCGTTGCAGAATACGATGATGGACAGCTTCAGATTATTCATCTGACCGGTCGTGATCGCAGATTCTCTGTGGCGCCAACACCGTACTATCATCCGTATCAATTTTTTACCGCTGAGATGGCCGATGCCTATGCAGTGGCGGATGTCGTGGTGAGTCGATCTGGGTTTAACGCAATCACAGAAATTTGTGCGTGGGGCAAGCCGTCGATATTAGTGCCGATCAAGAATTCTCATCAGGAAGCGAACGCGGCGTATGCTGCGGCTGCGGGTGGTGCTTTTGTTGTTGACGAGGGCGAGCTTGATGGTGCGCGGTTGTTTGGGAAAATTCGCGATTTATTAGCGGATGAGGAGTCGTATGATCGTATGGCGAGGGCGAGTTTTGGGTTATTTCGTGGGGGAGCCGCGGGAGAGATTTTAGGAGTGCTGGAATCGGTGCAACAAAATTAGAGC
>Ga0209541_10011734_pt1 | contig 13663 bp, 20 predicted proteins | sample RifCSPlowO2_01_FD_184027 | JGI IMG/M metagenome (GOLD analysis project Ga0209541, IMG submission 184027) | Groundwater microbial communities from Rifle, Colorado - Rifle CSP2_plank lowO2_0.1 (SPAdes) (version 2) | ecosystem: Environmental > Aquatic > Deep subsurface > Groundwater | place...
TAACATAACGCCGGAAAAAGAAATGAAGTTAAGGCAATTCATAAAACAGCAGCCAAATATAATTTTTGACAATCAGGTATTAGGCGGCAATGACATAGAAATAGAAGTACAGGTAAAGTCGCTGCTGGAATTAAAAAATGTTATAAATGAAATGAAAGAAAGTTTTTCAGGCATAATAAAAGATTACAATCACATGTGGTTCTATAAGGAGCATAAGTTCATTTTTATGCCAGTCTAGCCATTTATTCATATGCGCTTCCCGATAGTAACGCTGATTGTCCTGCTCATAACATTCCTGCTCATTTACTCCTATGCAAACAACCAAGCAAAAGAGACATACAGGAAAGCATTTGATTCATGCCTTTTGCAAAACGACACGCAAAATCCAGAATGTACAGAAAAAGGCGGATGTTTTAATCCTTGCGGCTCTGCCTGCTCAAGGCCGAAGCAGTACTTTGACTTCAGTGAATTTTTTAATAAAAAGCAGTGCTTAGAAGCCTGCGTGCCCTACTGCATGCAAAAGCCTATAAATTAAACCTTTTTATACTTTATTAAACAAAATATAATAATGACAGAAATAGAATGCAAGACGGTAAAAATTGGCGGGTCAATAGGCATAATTTTGCCAAAAGAAATAGTTAGAAAAGAAGATATAAAGGCAAACCAAAGCATAAAGCTTGAAATAAAAACTCACCCGAAAGCAAGGGAATTTTTCGGGATATTGCCAGATTTAAAAACACCAACCCAACAGCTTAAAGATGAGGCGCGTAAAGGATGGGATTAATATTTTTTGACACGTACGCTCTAATAGAGCTTACACAACGAAATCCTAATTATGTAAAATTTTTAGATATGACTGCAATAACAACAAGGTTCAATCTAATTGAAGTGTTTTACATACTTCAGGAGAAATTAGGGGAAGAAAAAGCAAAAGAAATTTACTTTAAGTTTAAAGAGTGCGTAGAAGAAGTTCCTGATGAAATCCTTTTCAAAGCCATGAAATTTCGCCTGCAAAACAGGAAAAAAGGATTTTCATACATAGATTGCATAGGCTATATTTTTTCGCTGGAAAATGAAATAAAGTTTCTTACAGGCGACAACGCATTCAAAGGCATGGATAACGTGGAATTTGTTAAATAATTATTCAATAACAGCAACAGCCCTGCATTGGGCTCCGTCTATATTTCTCAGGGCTAAAGGCAGTGCAAAAACCTTGCATTTTTTGCCAGCTAACTTATCTAAGTTCATGAGATTTTCAATAAGCAGCACATCCGCACCAAGCAATATTTTATGAATTTCAAAAGGCGGTGCATCAGGGCTGAACGTGTCCATGCCTACCATTTTAGGTTTTAGTTTTGCCAGCTTCCAAGCAAATTCAGGAGGCATGAATTTTGCGCCTTCAAAATAATTGTTGTGCAAATTCTTACAATGATCTGTAAAAATTAATACAATAGAGTTAGTTGTTATTTTTGCATCATCCAGACGTTTTGCATCAAACCCTTTTCTAACGTCTACAACAACACCATCACCAATGAATCTTTCTAATGGATACTCGCTTAACTTTTTACCGTCCTTAATCATGTGCCAAGGAGCATCAATATGCGTGGAAAAATGAGTGTTGAATGTCAGCCTGTGTTCATTCCAGCCATCTTTTTCTACAGAAGAAATATGAGTAATCTCCTGTTTTGGATCGCCTGGATACACAGGAGTCTTGTCATCAATCGGCACAGACAAGTCTATAATTTCCATTTCAATCACCCTTTGAAAGCATCATCCATTTCAAATTCTTCTGGATTGATATTCAAATCCTTTCTTTGCAGCATGACGACCCTGCTGTCTTCCTTCTCGTTCATTATCTTGTAGGAAGGCGCGTGTTTCTCTATCTCTTGCGCGAAGCGCCGTATTTCCTCATGCGTAACCATGGCTTCTGGGCCGAGTTTTGCGCGTGCGCCGCCGACAGCCATGTAGCTTTTGCACTCTATGACAGAAGGCTGTGCTGCTTCAAGCATCTCAGAATATTTTTCAGGAGCAAAGAAGTTATGGGTTTTGTTCAGCGTCAGTCTGACAACAGTATTGCACCTGAAAAGCTTGAACAATGAAAGCGTTTCCTGTATCTTTTCCCATCCGTCTTGTATCATTGGAGCGCATTCTTTCATGTAATGTTCTTTGTCTGGCGCAGGCAAAGTCATGTAGAGGTTTGTAGGCTGGTGGTCAACAAGTTTTCTGACCATTTCAGGATGCGTGCCGTTTGTAACAATATAAGCAGTCATATCCCTGCCAATAATCTCGTCTATGAACTCAGGCAAATAGGGGTATAATGTAGGCTCGCCTGACAAAGAAATAGCGACATGCTTGGGTTCCATTGCTTCCATGACCTTGTTTTTGTTTGCACTGTCGCTTCCCCAGAATCCCTGCAGTATTTTTCTTTGTTCTTCTATGCAGCCGTCAAGTATGAATTTTGGGTCGTCCCAGAGAGGTGAAATTGAGCCTTCAGTACTGTCCCATTCTTTTCCAGGCAATGTGTAGCTCAATGAACGCCAGCAGTGCTTGCAGTTGAAGTCGCAAAATTGCACAGCAGGGCTCATTTGTATGCACTGGTTGCTTTTTATTCCATAAAATTTGCATTTGTAGCATACATTCTTGTCCCGTATAGATTCCCTTGTCCACTCGCATATTTTTATGGCGCTGTGCCTGCCTACAAACCTGTAGCCAAGATTGTACATCTTCTGAGCTTTCCATAGGGGTATGGCGACTTTGCTCAAATCAGGCATTTTTTGAAGGACTGTAGTGGTATTAACAGCTACAATGTTGCTCATAGCTATCATAAGTCCGATGCATTTTAAAAGATAATTCTGCACTTGTTTCTATGAGCCTAAAGGACAAGGTGTCGGAAATTACAAAAATAGAAAAAGAAAAAATACCTTCTTCGCCGCAAATTATCGGCCACGTGTTGCTTGCTAAATTTACAGCCTCAACAAAAAATGAAAAAACAAAAATAGCAAAAGCCTGGATGCAACTTTTGCCAAAGATAACAACCGTGGGCGAGATAAAAGGCGTGGAAGGCGAATTAAGGCAGCCAAAAGTAACGAAGCTGTTGGGCAATGGATTTAAGACAATGCACAAAGAACATGGAATATCTTATTTATTGGACGCATCAAAAATAATGTTCTCGAAAGGCAATCATTTTGAACGACAGCGCCTTCTCAATCAGGTAAAGTCAGGCGAAACAGTCGTAGACATGTTCGCAGGCGTAGGGTATTTTTCGCTGGGCATAGCAAAGCACGCTAAGCACGTAATAGCCATAGAAAAAAATCCTTTGTCGTTCAAATATATTGTTGAAAACGTCATTTTGAACAAAATAAAAAACATAACTTTGATAAACAACGACTGCAGAAGCATAGAGTTGGAAGGTATTGCAGACCGTATTTTGCTTGGCTACTTCCCGCATACAGAACAATTCCTTCAGTATGCAAAGAAATTTGCCAAAAAAGGCGCAGTCATCCACTACCATAACATTTACAAAAAAGATGAGCTGTGGAACAAGGCGGAAGAACAGCTAAGCGGAATGAAAATCCTCAACAAAGTCATTATAAAATCCTACGCGCCAGGAATAGTTCACGTTTGCGTAGACGCTAAAATAATGTAAAAATATTCATTCAAATTCTTCTCTTGGCTTCCCCGCCTGCCTGATTATAAAATGAATAACAAATAACGAGACTTCGTTATGATTTGGAACCCATGTCGTAAGAACTTTACCATCGTGCGTAATTTTCTTAAAAGTTATGTGCTTTCCCTGCCTAATCTCTTTGAATCCATTAGATTCTAGAATTTGTATAACTCTACTTTGCGGAAGAGGACGCAGTTTTCCGATACAAAACACCCTCTGATATTTTTACTGGTATATTTGTCAACGACACAGACATTATAGTGCTAATGTCAGGCTTTTGAGTATCAGGGTCATTCAAAAAATCATGTATAAGTTCCTGCATATTTTCTTTTACTTCTTTCTCTGTAGTCCCCTGCGTAGCTATATCTAATACAGGGCAAGAAGCAACAAACCACTTGCCTTCTTTTGCCATATATATTGGTAAAGGTACTGGTATATCATTCATAATAACCAGTTAAGTAAAAAAGCATTTATAGGCAAGGTAATAAGAAAAGAATACAAATTTCTTCTCACAATCAAAAACAGCTACCTCTTGCTGACATGAATATCAGCCCTGTATTTCCATATCTTAGGGCCGTATGGAAGCACCTTATGCACGTTTAATGTGCAATGCGCGTTTATCTTGCCTATTATTTCTTCCTTTTTCTTTTCCAAATTTTCCTCATTGCAGAAAAAGTATAGATGAATAAAACCCGTGTCTTTCAAGCATCCAACTGCATAATCAATATAGTCTATTGCAGTTTCAGGCAAAGGCATTAAGACCCTGTCGCATTTCCCGTAATATTTCTTTGCCTTTGTTTTTACGTCGCCAAGCACCGCTGTTGTATTTTGCAATTTATTCAAAGCTATATTTTTTCTGAAATATTTTATGCCGTATGGGTTTTTCTCTACGCCTATGACATTTTTGACTTTTTTTGCTATTTGAACTGCAAAAGGCCCGGCTCCTGCAAAAAACACCATGACAGTTTCTTCAGGCCTTACAAGTTGAAATATTCTTTGCCTTTCTGTGCCCTCGCGCTGGGAAAAATAAACCTTCCTGGGGTCCATCATCAGCCTGCAGCCGTTTTCCATCTGCACAACATCTGTGTTCTTGTTGCCGGAGATTATCTTCATATTCCTTATGCGAAATTCGCCCTTTCTTGGCGTTCCCTTGTCCAGAACAGTTTTCACATTCTTGTGCTGCTGCATAACGCCTTCGGCAAGAATTTTCTTCTTTTTTTTAAGCTCATCGGGAATTTCTATTATAGCAACAGCCTTATCCTTATTGCCGATTACGTCAAAAGAAGACGGTACATACTTCAGCTCCTTCCTTGTAAGTTTTCCTCTCAGCAGTTCTCTCAACGCCATAAGAATAATCCATCTCAACAGTAATAAAGATTCAAGATGTTTTTCTTTTTGAATTACAAGGCTTATTTTTCAAAATTTACTTTCTTTCCATGAGGGATTTCCTAATAGTGTTTTTCTTTGGATACGGTAGCCTTTCTTTTTACAAAAAGAAAGGGCTCATAGGTGCTCCCTTGCCCACGTATCAATAAACTTGTCAACCATTTCATCAAGAAAGCTGCTTCTGTGAATGACAAGGTACTTTATTATATTGTCCTTGTCAACGACTTTGTATTTCCTGAACCTGCCACGCTTAACGTGCTGTATAATGCCTGTTTCTTCCAGCTTTTTCAAATACCATGATAAGGTAGAAGGGCTTACTCCTATTGTAGTTGAAATGTCAGCAGGGTTTGCGCCGTTCTTGTCTATAATGTGTATAAGTATGCGCCTTACGTTTTTCTGCCTCAACAACGACAAAAACTTCTTTTCCTCATCTGTAAAGTTCTTTGTCAGCGGATAATACCTAAGGTATTTGCCGTCCTTTTCTGTTCTAAGCAGGCCGTGCCTGTGCAAATAGTGAAGATGGTAGTCTATAGAACCCGTTGCCATGCCAACCCTTCGTTGTATTTCCCTGAAGTGAAGGCCAGGCGAAGCTGTTATGCACTCATATATTCTCTTTCTGGCTTCAAGATTGAGCTCATACATATCATCACAATCAATTCTTTCTAAAAAGTACAGCAAGAAAAGTCAGTAATATGAGAAAGTTAATTACCTTTTCTATTATGCCTATAGCACTGTAACTGCCCGGGAAAAAATTGTCTATAAGCTCCAATACGCCCATTATAGTAAATAATAAAAAGGCTAAGCCTATCATTAGCATTCTTTCATCAGGGTGCCTTCTGTATGCAATAAACGCAATTACAAGCAATGCAAGAGCAATAATGCTTATTGCTATTGTAAAAACATCAAACGGGCTGAAGTAATTGTCTTCGCCGCCGATGTTGATTGTATGTTTTGTGCCAACACCTTCAAAGTAAACAAGATATACAGCTGTAATAATTATAACTGCGATATAAATCAAAAACAAGCTGTTTTTCCTCATATTATCACATACATATTGTTAACTATAAAAAGGGTTGCGGAGCATACGCTTTCACAAGGCATATGCTCCGCTTTCGATGGCAGGTATAGGAGCATTATCAGAAATATGTTCACGGCAAAGCGAAACGCAAAAACTATTGTCTCCAACAGCTATGCACTTCTGGCATACCTTAAGAGATCCGCAGACAATGCAATCAAACGACGCCTTTGAGCCAACGCCTTTGGCGTCAGTTCGTTCATGCATCTCTACGCCTATCATACGTATCACCTTTTACAAAATTGCCGCGGATATTAAATACGTCTTGTGGTACACATGTTGAAAATTAAGTCATTTTTCAAAATATTATTAAAGCTGGAATCTATAAGAGTATTATTGCTATAGACATGCGTATTTTCCAGAGAAATTAGTGCATTCTTTGAACAAGTAAAAATCCTTATTAATTATGTTGCTTACTATAATTTAACATGAAAATTTACATAGCAGGCAATATGCTTGTAAAAGAAGACAGTATACCGCTAAAATTAATGGGTAAATTACAAGAGGTTTTTCCAGAGAAAAAGTTCATAGAGCTAGAGCCATCTGACAACATGCCAGAAGAAAAATCATTGATAATAATAGACACAATAGAAGGGATAAAAGACGTAATGGTTCTAGAAAATACTGACAACATTGAAACAGGAAAAATTTATTCCCTACACGATTTTGATCTTGGATTTAATCTAAAGCTTATGAAAAAAACTGGCAAACTAGAAAGCGTAAAAATAATAGGGGTGCCGCAAAATATTGATGAAAAAGAAGCGCTAAAACAAATTTCAGACGTTATAAATTCCATTTGACTTTCAGGAAATGCGAAGCACAGCTCATGCATGGATCATAAGCACGTATAAGCTTTTCAATTTCAAACTCTATTTTTTCTTTAGGCATTTTGTCAAGGTTATCTTGAACAAGTTTTGCAATGTCCATCTCAATGTTTATCTGGTTTTGAGCAGTTGGAACTACAACATTTGCTTTTTTGATTTTCCCTGATTTTCCAACAGTTAATTTATAATAAAGAGTGCCACGCGGCGCTTCAATAACGCCAACACCTGTCCTATCTTCTGTTATTTCCTTATGCTGCAAGTCTTCCTTGACAAATTTAGTGTTTTGTAAAAGCTCCAAAGAATGGTCTATACAATGCAAAATTTCTATGGCCTGTGCAACATTATTGAAAAAAATATTATTTGATGGGAAATTTTTTAAGTACTTCGAAGCATCTCTCTTAGTATCGCTATGCAAGTTATACTTGTTAAGGTTTAGGCGTGCTAAAGCGCCTACCATAAATTCCTGCCCTTCAAACTCAAAGCCAGAAGCCTGTGAATAGGGTATGACGATATTGATAAGATGCTCTAGATAATCCTTTTCCCTGATGCAAACGCCCCTGCTGCTTTTTATTTCACCATCAAGAAAACTATAATCTTTTGTAGCAAGCCCGACAAAATCAGTCTCCCTTTCAAACTTTTCATCCCATGTATGAAATGTTTCTATAAGGTCTATAGCTAAAGGTCTTGCCTTTTGAAGCTCTTGAATTGTTTTAGCTATGCCATCCGCGTCGGGTACTTTAAGAAATCCTCCAACAGCCGGAAAAGGCGCATGAACAGCCCTGCCTGCTATTAGGGTCGAAAGCATGTTGCCTGCACGTTTTACATCAAAAGAATCGTGAAGAAGCTTATGTTCTCTTTTGTCAGACTCATCAAAATCTAGTATAGAATCTTTGCCAACAAGGTCAGGCAGGCTGAAAAAGTAAAGATGTAAAGCATGGTCTCTTATCATAAGGCCATAGATTGCAAGTTTTTTCATTATTTGAGACTGGACAGTAGGCTCTATTCCTAATGCATTTTCAGCAGCTTCTATACAGCACGTCAGATGAGCAATGCTGCAAGTTCCACATATGCGAGACATTAGTTGCGGAGCGGTAAATATAGACTGCCCAACTACAGACTGTTCATAAAACCTCTGGTTTTCCGTTATTTTCAGCTTTACAAACTCAACCTTGCCATTTTTAACGCTAACATCAAGATTTGCATGACCCTCCATTTTTGTTAGATTCTCAAGATTTATATCAAAATTATGCATCAATACCAAACTCCTTCAAGTGCTTATTCAGAACAGCCAAAAAACTTGCTTCAGCCATAGGGCAGCCTGGGACAACATCATCAACCTTTACAACATCGTGCAAAGGCACAACGTCTTTCCTGTAACTGAATTGTTCAAGAATACTGCATATTTCTTTTTTCTTCTCGTCATCAAATTCATTTCTTTGACCAGACGGCATGCCTATTATGGCGCAAGATCCAATAGCTATCAGCAACTTGCAATTATTTCTTATTTCTTTCAGCTCTTCCTCATATTTACTGTTAGAAATTGCCCCTTCTACAAACGCAATATCCAAATTTTTCATATCATTGTTTTTTTTCATTGCACGTATATATCTTATATCCAGAATATCCTTCCATTTATCGTAGTGGTCGTTGAACATTTCTGTAAAAATAATTGTACTATCCTCGCAGCAGCTAAATGAAAACCAGCCTATTCTAACTTTTTTCTTTTTGTCTTTTACATCGAATATTTTTTTAACAAAATCATTATTGTTTATTACATTGTCGCTGGCTTTTGCTTCGTGGACGTAGTCAAAGTATAGCTCTTTTGAGCGCAGGTATCTTATAACATTTATCGCCGCATTGCAACCATCGCCAACATTTTTTGCAATTTGTCTGCATCTGCCTTCACAGTTGCCAGCAGCAAAAACGCCTTGCAGGCTTGTCATGTTATTTTCATCGGTAACTAAAATATTATTTTTTATTTCAAGGCCAAGGTTCGCAGCAAAATCAAGGGCGCTGACAATGCCGGAAGCCATAAAAACGCCGTCAAAAACCATTTCAGTGCCTTCCCAGAGAATTATGGATTTTAAAAAATTTTCACCTTTGAATTCTTTTACATTTTCTGGAACAAGCTTAATGCCGTTCTTTTCTAATTCGTTTTTATAGTCGGAAGAAAATGTAAAGCCTTTTGCATTCCCTATAATTGATATATCTTTTGTATATGAAAGCGCTTCTAATGCAGATTCGGCAGCATGATTTCCATTTCCAACCACAGCAATTTTTTTGTTTTTATAAAGTGGCCCGTCGCAAGAAACGCAATAAGTTATGCCCTTGCCAGTGAATCTGTCCTCCCCTTTTATCCCTGAAAGTTTTATAGGCGTGCCTGTAGCAATCAAAAGCGCATGGCAAACAAATTCTTGCCCATCGCTTGATTTGAGTACAAAATAGTTTTTTTCATCGTTCTTTACATTAGCAGCAACAACTTCATCCACAATAATAGTAACGCCGACATTTTCAGCCTGCTCGATGCCTTTTTTTATTAAAACAGGTCCATCTACACCCTCTGGAAACCCGAAATAGTTTTCGATATGCATCGCCATCTGAACTTGGCTTTTTTGCGGCAGTCCTATTACCACAGTCTTTAGATTTGCCCTGCCGCAGAATATTGCTGCAGAAAGGCCTGCAGGTCCGCAGCCAACAATTACAACATCACATTCTTGCATAGTCAGACCTCTGCTCGCTCTTCATGCCAGTTATTAGATAAGCGCCTACAAGTATAATCACAGAGCCTGCAATCTGCAAAGCAGGTGCAGGCTCTCTCAAAAATATAATTCCTAGTATGAGTGATATAACAGGAGCTATAAGCAATAAAACAGTGGCTTTTGAAACATTTATCATTTTTAGCGACATGTAGTAGAACAGTACATATGCAAACAATAGCGCTGTGGAAATAGCTATGTTTATAATCTGTTGCATGCTAAAGGACATCAAAACGCTTGTCTTCCCCATTAAAATAACAGCTCCAAAAAGTATCAAGCCGCCAAAAAACATTCGTGAAAAGGAAACTACAAAATTAGTCTCGCCTTTTTTCATGGCTTTCTTTACGATCGTATTTTCAACAGCCCATAGTATTGCAGCAGAAATAACAAGCATATCCCCTAGCTGCGGGTTTGACCAAAGGTCTGTAGGGTTTATGCTGGCAGAATATATTGCAATTGTGCCTAAAAACATGACAAATATTGCAATAGTGTATTTCTTTGTTATCTTTTCTTTCAAAAAGGCAAAAGCCAGTAAAGCAGTGTAAAGAGGCAGCGTTTTATGCAAAAAGGCCGCTCTGCCAGCTGTTGTAAGTTTAAGGCCAGTAAAATAAAGTGCAAATGCAATAGCTCCCCCTATTATTGCTATAGATGCAAAATATTTCCATGAAACAGAAAAGAATTTTTTGTTCTTATTAGTAGCCAAAGACAGCACAAGAAATACAATACCTATAATTATCGCACGAACTGCAGTAAAAACAATCGGGTCAATGTTAACAACAAAAACCTTATTTGCAGGTATAGAAACTCCGCTAACTACAGCAGCTATAATAGCAAGTAATGTTCCTGTAATTTCCTTGTTCATATTAATCATTCTGATGTTTCAACTATAAAATCCCAGTGGGTAATCACATTGTCGCCATTTTTTACGTAAGGAACAAAATCTGTCCTAAATCTTCTTTTTCCAACAAAAGCAAAACCGTTTTCGATGCGCTCAGCAATGCATTTTCTAACCCTACACATATCTGGATTAAAATCTCCCATTTCAACATATCTTTTGTCAATAACTTCATCGTGTTTAGACAAAAAATACTTTCTTACAATGCTTTCATCTATTGTTTTCTTGCCGCTATCAATAGCAATCAAAGAGCATGCAGCAAAAGCAACCTTAAACATTTTCTCAGCATCTTTTGGTATTTTTTTATTTAGCTTAACACATTCTATAAGTTCGTCAATGTATTGCTGCCTCACGTTTCCACGCTTAACAAGAGTGCCTGCACACGGAAGTGCATACTTCATAAAAAGAGTCCTGCTGTTTTCATCTATTTCCATTGTTATCACTAGCAACTTCTAAAGCCATTCCAGATGCACAATAAACATAATCACCCACGCCAACGTCAACAAGATCGATGCGGATCTCTTCTTTTTTGCCATCGATTTCAACGATTGCTTTGTTCTTATTAATCGCAATAATCTTTGCCGTCTTTGTTATGCACATAGATATAGCTTAGTTTTTAATTTTATAAGCGCTTGCAAGGAAAAAATAACCATGATAATAGCATTAGTCGGCATGTGCGGTTCTGGGAAAAGCGAAGCCGCAGAACTACTGGGAAAAAAAGGTTTTAAAAAAATACGTTTCGGTGATGTAACAGACGAAGAAGTCGAAAAAAGAGGGCTTTCGATGACTGAAAAAAACGAAAGAATGGTAAGGGAAGATTTGCGCCGCATTCACGGCATGCACGCCTTTGCAAAGCTTAGCATGCCGCGCATAAAAGCCGCGGTTAAAAAAAGCAATGTAATACTGGACGGACTTTACAGCATGGAAGAATATGAGTATCTTAAATCAGAGCTGGAAAAACTAATAATAGTCGCAATTTATGCATCGCCTGCAACGCGCTACAAAAGGCTTGCTAAAAGAAAAATAAGGCCTTTGTCGAGAAACGAATGTGTATCGCGCGACATTTCAGAAATAAAAAACCTGAACAAAGGCGGGCCAATAGCAATGGCAGATTTCACAGTAAAAAATGAGGGAAACTTAAAAGACATGCAGAAAGAAATAGAAACTGTACTGGAGTGTTTGCAATGAACAGCGAGCCTACGCACAAGAGAACGACGCCTTTGGCATCTAAGCATGCGCGTCAAAACATTATAATAATCGGGGCTGCAGGCTCTGGAAAAGGAACGCAGGCAGGCATGATATCAGAGCATTATAAAATACCTCATCTATCAACAGGCGACATAATAAGAGAAACAGCAGCTTCTGGGACTGCATTTGGGAAAAAACTCGAACAAATTATAAACAAAGGCATTCTGATTTCAGACGATGATATGCTTACGCTTCTTAAGCAAAAACTGGACAAATGCAAAAAAGGGTTTGTGTTAGAAGGCTATCCGCGCAATACAACCCAGGCAAAAACCCTTGAAACTATAGCAAAAATAGACAAGGTAATATTTTTAAACGTGACAGACGACGAGGTTGTACGCCGCCTGTCTACAAGATGGCAGTGCAAATGCGGGGAAATATACAATACAGGCGTGAAAAAACCAAAGAAAATGAGGACAGGCGCCAAAGGTGTTGTTTCATTTTTTTGCAACAAATGTAAAGGAGAGCTTTATCAAAGAGACGACGACAAGCCAGACGCTATCCGCAAGAGGCTGGAGATATTTCACAAAGACACCCAGCCAATAATAGACTTCTACAGGAAAAAAGGAACCCTGAATGAAATAAAGCAAAGAGATTATCCAAATGAAGTATTTGCAGAAGTCAGAAAGATTTTAGGGTAAAATATTCTTTCTTTTAATCTCTTTGCACTATCTCTACAAGATGAATAAATATAAAATGTTCTTAGAGCACTGTTTTGACATAGGAAGCTTTCTACAGGAACTGGAAACGTCAGGCGCAGTTTCGCTGCCTATGTTAACAGAAAATTTTCGTCAGCAGCTAGAAGCTGAAGCTATAAAGTTAAAAGCATGGGCAAAAACTGAAGGTTCTGGAGTGTGCACGTTCATGCAATTTTCTCCAACAAGCTTGTATACCTCATTAAAAAGAGAATTTATGAATAGTAGAATAAAAGCAGCCAATATCACAGACCCAAACCAAATGATATTAAAAAAATATTATCCTGTATCTTTAATGAACCCGCATAAAGATTCGCCTTTTGTAAAAGGTGTTGTCTATAATTTTCAAATAAGCGGTTCTGCTTCTTTTTACTTGTGCGACCCTGATGGAACAAACAGGCACAATATAGACACAACACCTGGCAATCTAATAGTTTTTCCAGGGCACAATCTTGTTGGAAAAAAAGGTATAATAGAACCGCCTTATCACGGTGTTGACAATGTAACAGCAGACAGGTATAGTTTGCTGCTTTTTAATTGTATTTGATTTTTAATCCTTTCATTGCATCTCTTATTATGGAAATACGTATTGCGGATAAAAATGATGCAAAGCCAATAGTGGAAATAATAAAAAAACACCACGAAGAAGACTACATGGGATATGTTACATTTGATGAGTCATACATAAAAGGCAAAATAAATAAAAACAATTTCTTTCTCGTTGCCGAAGAAAACGATATTATTGTAGGGTGTGTCAGGGCTTCTTTAGTGGAAATGGATCTTGCAGAAATCAGAAATATGTGCGTGTATAAAGAATATAGGGGCAAAGGAGTTGCAAAACATCTATTGGAGTTTGCATTAAATTTATTAAAAGAAAAGCTTATGAGAAAAGTTGTCGCAAGGGTAAAGGCAGACAACATAAGCGCTATAACTGTCTTCAAATCGGCAGGCTTTGAGCAGGAGGGCTATTTCAAAGAGCATTACAGAAGCGGGATAGACATTGTCCAGCTTTATAAATTTGTAAAGTAAGGAATTTTCTATGAGCAAAAATATCAAGTTCTACATCGGCGTAAAGGCGCTTATTATGAACAACAAAAATGAAATTTTGCTGCTAAAAGCA
>Ga0209541_10011735_pt1 | contig 13663 bp, 16 predicted proteins | sample RifCSPlowO2_01_FD_184027 | JGI IMG/M metagenome (GOLD analysis project Ga0209541, IMG submission 184027) | Groundwater microbial communities from Rifle, Colorado - Rifle CSP2_plank lowO2_0.1 (SPAdes) (version 2) | ecosystem: Environmental > Aquatic > Deep subsurface > Groundwater | place...
CTCAAGCCACAGCGTTTCGTTTCCTCTATCCGCAGTATGCAATATATCGGAATACAGTTGCCTATCTACGTCGTAATAATCATCAAGAATAAAGTATTTGACAACCTCGTACTGTTTTAAAAGAAGATAATACGCGGTTAATATTCTGGCTAATCTTCCGTTTCCGTCAAAAAAAGGATGAATATAAGCAAATTGGTGATGCATAATCCCGGCCTTAATAAGCGGATGGATTTCATCGTCTACCACCAACCAGTTATATAATTCCGACAAGGCGTTTTTTATTTCCGATGCTTTATGAAACGGAGGATTGTGTTTTACGACAATTTCCATTTTCGTTTTATGACCGACAAAAACAGGACCGTTTCTAAACTTTCCTATTTCTTCTTTCCCGTCAACGCCCTTCATTAACTCAATGTGCAGTTTTTCTGTTAGATCGGTATTTATTGGTTCGTGTTTTTTTGAAAGTATAAAAATCTTGTTAAGAACGGCAAAATAGTTTTTTACTTCTTTTTCGGATTTTGTCGTTGGAATTTGATCCCCAAGTATAATATTTGTAACATCCATTGAGGACAGAGGATTTCCTTCTATTGATGTTGAAAAATGCGTCGCCAGTATTTGATTTTCCTGGGATAGCTTTAAAGCTAAAGATGGGATAAGGCTTTCGGAAAGCAACTGACCGTAAAGCCTTTCTATCGAGGAAAGCGTGTTTACCAACTTTGGAGTGAAACTGAATTTAGGCTCAAACATATTGAAAACTACGATTTATTATATCATATCACAAACCGATTGTCAAGTTATTTGTAAAGGTAATTGTAAATGTTAAGGATTGTAAGGGTAATTGTAAACATATATGTAAAGCTGTTATTTATGATAAAACGGGAGATGTCCCAAACACGGAATATTTTGGGTCATTTAATAAATGTAAAAGATCATCTATTTGTCTGCCTGTATAAGTTCTTCTGAATATTTTAATTGCCGCATCAGTGCCAAAATCATTTGCAGCATAAGTTGCATTAACTGCTTTATTAAATGGACCGCCTGGCGGCTCATTTAATAACGACCAATTCCATGAATCTCCCAGTTCTTTTATTTTATATCCTCTTCCAAGAGCGTAAGAGAAAGCACGAGCTATTTCATGCGGTCTGTGTTCAACCAATGATTTTAAACTCAGCCCCCATTTAAGCCCTCTGGGAATAGATTCATGTTCTTTAAGACCGTTAAAAAAAGAATACAGATACTCAAATGTAATTAAAAAATGATTTGCAAAATGAATACTGCGGTCATATCCTTCTGCTCTTGGTTTGTATCCTTTTTTAATAAATTCGAGGTCATGATCCAGCCCTTCAATTTTAAATAATGAAGGTAAAACAAGAGAGCCTAATCCATCGTATTGCCAATAACGTTTAAAGCTAATCATTTGACTTTCCGATAAACCAAACTTTAATAAATCTCTCCTTTCTAATAAGGGCAGTAGAGGAATTGCTACCGCAATAGATGAGGCGTGAACTGCTTCAAGAGAAAGGTTTAACCTGGGATCAACAGCCGAATTATCAAGATTGCGAAGCACTTGATTTGCATTGTTTATGCAGTTTTCGTAAATATCGCCTAGTCCCAGACGGTGACCTCTTTCTGAACTCGCAAAAAGATACTGGAAAGATTGAGCGGTTAAATCTCTTATTACTCTATTTGAAGATGCTGCTTTTATCCAATCTAAATGACCGTTTTCGGAATTTATAAATGGGACGCTTATGTCTTTTTCTATCCATCCTTGAGACACCACAAAGTCGGATTTTGTTTCCGGATAAGCTGATTTATCGGGAACACCTGATAAAATTGCTCCCGCAGTATAAAGTCCTACGGCTCCAATTCCTGCCTTGAGTAAATTTCTTCTGGTTATTTCTCTTTCCAAAAACATTATTAATGAGGATTATATCAAACCAATCATTAATTTATGTATGCTTAAATACAAGTAACTAATTTCCGTGAGAATTTATTCTTGCAGTTTACCGAAGAATTTTACAGATTTTTGCTAAGTCTCCATTCAGAAAAATTGAGTTAAGGCCGTAGATTTCTTCTTTGATATTTAAATCTTCCTGAATTTTGTTGTAAATAAATATCGGTTTTTTGTAGTGAAACGCAATTGTCATTTCCATAAGCCCGTTACCTCCAATATACCCTTTTTGGCCGTTTTTTTCGTAATTTAAGACAAGAACTGCATCGCACTCTATTACTTTTTTAAAGTGTCCCAGTATCAGCTTTGTTTTCTTTTTATAATAAGATTTATCAGTGTGCCAAGGTTTATAATCTTTTACATTAAAATTATTGTTTTTCTGCATTATTTTTGCCGTTATTGGCATTTTTACTTTAAATCCCAATTTTTTAAGTTCTTTTTCTATATCTAAAGATTGTTCGTAAAACGAAGCGCTGCAGCAAATCGTAATTACTTTCTTCTTATTATTAATCATATTCTCGTTCCTCGTTCTTCCTCGTTCACCCCAGGGGTGTATTTATATTTGCACCTCAGAAAATAAAGCCTTTTATTCCATTATCAAATCTTTTATTGAATCTAATTGTCTTTGGTAATCAGCTTGATCGAAAACAAATTTTTTATAATCTTCTATCGATTTGAAAAAACTTTTTATAAATTTGTCCTCAATTAGTATATTAGCAGAATTATTTAAATATATTGGAAAAGAAGTGTAAGGATAAGTATCTAAATCCTTTATTCTGATAATATAAGAAGTTACAGGATTTAAATGAATATATCTTGAGACATGTAAAAACTGTTCGTCCGATTCAATTCTTTTTGCTTTAAAAGAATTTTCGAATAAAGTACCATTGCGATTATTCTTGAGATTAAAAAATTTAGCAAAGCTATTTTGATAGTTAGATATAAATTTAATTATTCCATTCTCATGTATTTGTTTTAACAAAAAATGAAAATGATTAGGCATAAAAGCAAAAGCATAGATCTCAACAAAAGGATTTTTGTTTCTGTAGTTTTCGAAATAACTTTGCTTTTTTTCTTTGGGTAATTTATTAAATTTCGATAGTCTGATTTCTTGAGGAAAACGGTAAAAATCAATAATCTCAAGCACTTTATTTAACATATATTTACTACCGAAAATATTTTGTTTCGCAATTGAGCGGTTAAAGATATGATAAATTTCACTAGTAGTTAAAACCAAATTTCTTCTCGGCATATATCAAAAGTACATTAAATTTCCTAGTGTGTCAATAGCAAGACACCCCTGGGGTGTATAAGTATAAGCATAATAGATATAATAAGCGTAGTAGTTACTCTTGATTTTGTGAAGCTTGTGGAACAGTAAGTTTATCTTTGAGTGTTTGTAAAATAAAGCCCACTGTCTCAAAGTATCCAGGAGTTAAAGTCTCTACAGCTTCTTTAATGGGAACAAGGCTATCTCCTACCTTCTGATAATTTCTAAATACTGGTCTTTGATCATGTTTATCAAGTGGTAGTATTATTGTTTTTCCAAAGTGTCCTTCACGATCAAAGTAATATTCCCCATAAATAGAAGTTTCTGAATCATCTTCTGCAGTTACCATAGGTGATCCTTCAATATCTGGCCTATGAACTGAGAGTTCATAAAAAAAATCTCGAGGAAAATCTTGCGGCAATTGTTTATTTTTTCTTAATGCTTCATGAAAATAACTATCTCTATCCAAAGTACGCATAAAACAAATACTTGCTCCATATCTTCCTATATTGTTCACCTTTAAAGTAAAACTTATATGTTCATCAAAACATCGAAATATTTCTGCTCCTTGACCTATCTTTTCAATTCCAAATTCATCTGATTCTTGTTCAGGATAATCTAATATTAACCGTGTTAATTCATCCATTTGCCCTACTAATTTTTCTGTGCTTTTCTTAACGATTTCCGGATCTAACGGTTATCTAATTAACCTTTGTGGCAGATGTTGCTCTTCTCCATTTGCAGATGGTAAACTGGAATTTTCGAAATTACTATCCATAGTGCTAGTATAGCATTAAGGTGTATCCCTTTGTCAAAACTTTTATTTAAAGTAAAATTGCAAAAGCAGAAAAAGTTTATTTTCTCACGAATAAGACCGCATTGGGGATGGCACGCCCCGGTCCCGCTTTATATCCCTGAAACCAAAAAGCAGTTGAACCGCCGCTATCCAAATTAATGGCATTTTCTATTCCCAACGTTTGCAAAACTTTCGCGGACTCGGCAACAGTTACATTATGCACAACTCCCATATAGGCTTTTGATCCCGTACCACCAATAAAACTGCGATTGCTTCTGCTTCCCTTTTTTGGATCGCCGTCTCCCGAAAACATAACCTGCTTGCCAAAAACAAGAAGCGGCTGATTGGCAATCACTCCGTCCACTCCCGTATCTCGTCCCCATTCTAAAGATTTTGAAACAAATCGAGCCGTGGTTCCATAAAAAATTGCGGCAGGAACCGTGCTATAAACATTATTGTCAGAATTAAAATATACTTTATTTTTATTCATAAGCAGAGTATCAAAAGAATTTGTTCTGCCGGCGCAAGACGGATATTCCGCTGGGCAAAAATAGGATCCGTTAACGCCCGCATATGCTCCGCTCCTACTTACATAGTCTCCCAAGGGTAAAACAGGACAGTTGTTACCACATGTCGAATCCGAAGCCGTATCCACAACAACACGGGTCGATGAAAGATCCGCGGTTACTATATCCACCATAAAACTACCGATGTCTGTATCAACCATTTGTCTTTGATACCCAGATGACGGAGGAGAATTGCTTGATTGAACATTTTGGGGAATCACAAACGAAGAAGCAATTTTCTTTTTTTCTTCATCTATCTGTTTATTTAAATCCGATAAAATAGCTTCTGCCGTCGCGTAATTTTTTTCCGACAAAAGATCCAAAGACTTCGCGAAGAGTTCGTCTTGTTTTGTTGTATTTTTAGATAAAGATTTTAAATCCAAAAGTTTTTCGTAAGATAAAACCGCTTTTTTATATGTACTTTGTATGTTCTCAATTTCTTTTTTATTTTTTTGGTTAATAACATACTGATCTTCGTTTTTTAACTTTTGATATTCTTTTTCAACTCTTCCCAATTTTGTTTTTAGATCTGATTCCGACGCGTTAAGAATAGAAACACGACTTGACAAACGTGACGTTTCGAAAAAGTATAGCGCGGAAAGCAAAAGAAGCAAAACTGTAAAAAAACCAAACGTTAGATATTTAACAAGATCTTTCTTCTTATTTAAAAAATTTTTAAACCTCATTAATAGTAATTAGTATATCATAAAAATTGATCCTGAATTTCCGGTTTTGAAAGCTTTTTATTTATGAGATAATAAAAGCGCTTATGATATTCCCTGGCGAAAGAGAAGGAAATCCACCTGATTTGGTATTAAAGGGAAGAGTGGATTTTAATCTTAAGCCGGAAGAGAGAAGCAGCTTTTTTGAATACGTAACAAACCCGGAAAATGCAAACGTTGTTTTTTCAAATAGACTCTACAGAATAAGAAGTATTTCTCCAAAAGACCCAAACATTTTAAGAAAAGAGGGTAGTGAATTTGCATGTAGCGGCGATGTTTGCATCGGACCCGCAATGATGATGACAACGGCCAACCTAAGAGTTTCAAAATACGTTCTTAACAAAGAGGTCAGAGTAACAAGTGCAAAAGTCGTTGTCCCTGCAATGGAAAGTTTGATTGTTAATTTTTCTTTACATTGGACATTCGAAGATATAAAAGCATCTCTTGAGATTTTAGGTGAACTCCATAGATTGCCTCTTAGATTATCAATGCTCTTAAAAACGTTTCCTTTGCAAAGATTAGTCAGAAATGAAACAGATGATTTAAAAGCCAAAATCTGGGGCGGTTTTAAAAGCAAGATATGAAATTTACAATATCTTTACGTTGAATTTTTTAAGCTCACTTGTTAATTTAAAAATCGGAAGGCCAACAACATTTAAAAAATCTCCTTCTATTTTCTCAACAAAAAGTCCCCCTTTTTCCTGAGCAGCATATGCCCCTGCTTTATCCAACGGTTCTTTTGTTTTAATATATGCATCAATTTCGTCTCTTGTCATTTTTTTTAAGTATACTTTTGTTTCATCGGATTTGGTTACTGTTTTTCCGGATTTTGTGTCTATAATCGTAAATCCTGTTATAACTAAATGTTGTTCTCCGCTTAAAAGTTTTAGCATTTTTCTAGCATTTTTTTCCGTTTTCGGCTTACCGATTATTTTATTTTTATAAACAACAAACGTATCTGCGGCAATAATTAGTGCGTTTCTATGTTTTATGGCAATTTTTCTTGCTTTTTCAAGCGACAAATTTTCCGCAATTTTCCGGGGATTAATATTTACATCTATTTTTTCTTTAACGTCACTTACCTCAACGGCAAATTTTAAACCGATATTTTTAAGAAGCGCTTTGCGCCGCGGCGATTTTGACGCTAAAATAATTTTTCTCATTATCTTTTCCAGCTTTCGAAAACATAATAATCATTTGTATTTCCAACACAGGCATAGTTTGCGTCTTTTTCAAGATTTAAGGCGTGAGGAGGAGAATTTATCCATGTATTCGCAACTTCTTTATAATTGGAATTCATTGCTATGTTTTCCGTAATCGAAGAGTATGATGAGTAAGGAAGCGTTTTATTGTTAATTCTGTTATTGAATCCGTCATGATTAAAATTATTTGATATTTCCAGCGCTCTTAACTTTGCGAAATTACATGTGTATGAATCGCTATTTAGAACAGACAATCCTTTTGAGACTCTGTGATCATTAATTGCTTTAAGGACATAATCTTTATTTGCCAAAATTTGAACATCCGAAAAAGTTGAAATCTTTATTGTCAGAGACGGAGTAACCTCCAACTTCCCGCTTTTTAAGTGAGAACTCGGAATTTTTGAGGGAGTAGGAGTTAAAATATTTGGAGTTGGAGTTATAGATACTGTTGGAGTTACGGATACTACAGACATTATTGATGCGGATAAAACATTATGATTCAATGAACTATTGCTATCTTGGATAGAATAAAATGCAAGAGAAATAACAATTATCGCAATAAACGTAGTTATTAAATGCATTGGGGTTTAATATAAACTCAATTAGCTATTTTGTCAAACCTTTTTAAGGGTATAATAAATAACTATGATTGTTCTAAAAGTAAAAACGGCAAAAAGTTTAAAAGAGAAAATATTTGGACTTATCGGAAAGAAACGAGCCGAACCTCTTTTGATAAAAACCCGTTTTGGAATTCATACGTTTTTCTTAAAATTTCCGATTGATGTAATAATTTTAGACAAAAACTACGAAGTTAAAGACATAAAAGAAAGCATGCAGCCAAATAGAATATTTATCTGGAATCCTCTTTACGATATTGTTATTGAAATGCCGAAAAAAACAATAGCCGAAAAGAAAATAAAAACAGGAGACAAAATAAGAATAATAAGTTTATTCGATAAAAGTTAAAGCAATGCCCTTTTTATCCGCTCTGCCCGTTCTTCCTATTCTGTGAATATAATCATCGTATGTAGCAGGAATATCGTAGTTTATTACATGGGTCACATCGGGAATATCAAGTCCGCGGGACGCAACATCTGTTGCTAAAAGTATGTTAATTGCGTTTGTCTTAAATTGGCTTAAAGTTCTTTGTCTTTGGCCTTGACTTTTATTGCCATGAATAGCTCCTGCTTTAAAACCTCTCTTAACGAGTTCGTTTGCAAGCTTTTGAACACCCCATTTTGTTCGGCCAAAAACAAGTATTTTATCAAATCCCTTTTGAATTAATAGGTCATGAAGCTGGTCAATCTTTTGTTCTTTGTTTATAACCTTTACTATGTCTTGATCAATACTTTCCGGCGCGCCCTGCTGTTCAACAGATATTGTCATGGGATTATTTACAAACGCATGTAAAATTTCTTTGACTTTTCCGGAAACGGTTGCCGAGAAAAAAAGCGATTGCCTATTAGGAGATAAAAGAGATATAAAATATTTAATCTCATTAATAAAACCTATATCAACCATACGGTCTGCTTCATCTAAAACAACATTGTTAAATTGCGATAAGTTTAAAGCTTTTCTTTGGATTAGATCTTTTATTCGACCTGGAGTACCAATGACAAAATTAGGATTTTGTCTTAAATCGCTAATTTGTCTAAACGTGCTCATTCCTCCGATACAAAGCACAGCTCTTATTCCCATGCCTCTTGCAAAAGAACGCAGTTCTTCGTTTATTTGCAGCGTTAATTCTCTGGTTGGGGCAACTATAAAAACTCTTTCAGCTCTATTTTTTGAAACCTTGTCTATAAGAGGAATAAGAAATGCCGCGGTTTTACCTGTTCCGGTATTTGCAATACCTATAATATCCTGTCCGTCCATAATTGCCGGGATTGCTTTATCCTGGATTGGTGTCGGAGTAGCGTATTTTTTATAGAAAATGTTATCTTTAAGCTCCTTAGAAATTGGAAAGTCTTCGAATCCATTATTGGAAATATATGGCGTTTCCGGCTGATTGTTTTCCGTCTTTTTAACTAACTGAACAGCTCGAATTGCCCGAACCAATTCTGTAGCTGTTTGCGTATTATGAGAAAACTTTTTTCTAAAATTTCTTTGGTTGTTAAATCTTCTTTGCATATATATAAATTAAAAAAATAAAGCTGCTTAAATAAGATCTGCGTTATGAGTAGGGGAAAAAGATACTAATATAAATTGTTTCAATGCGGTTATCTTTATCTTGTCTAATCAAAAACTTTTCAAAATTAAGCAGATGCATTTTTTCAATCTGCTATACAAAAACAATTATACCAGACAATTAACAAAAAAGCAAGTAACTATAGGATAAATACCCAATCCACCTTCCAGGTGTTTTAGATTCACACATTTTATTTTTCAATGCTGCGGAGCTAGGGATCGAACCTAGAGTCTATCGCTCCAAAGGCGACCGTGTTACCATTACACCACTCCGCATTATATTCTGCCTTATTATAATACCAAATAAACTAAACACGATCAAGGAAGGAGAAAAATACTCTCTATTCACTATTCACACTATTCACACCCTCCAGGTGAAATAGCTTGACACCCTTTCTTTTATTAGATACTATTTATTCATGGCAACAAATAGAAAAATTTCTTTTAGAGATGGAGAAATTTACCACCTTTTTAACAGAGGCTTAGAAAGAAAATGTACTTTTACCAATAAAAGAGAATTTGAAAGAGCTAAAAAGCTAATTAAATTCTATAGACATAAAGAAATCCCCGTAAGATTCTCTCAGGTTTTGAAACAACCAGAAGACACTAGAACAAGAATATTAAATGATTTATTTCAAAGCGAGAGAGCCGTAGATATATTAAGTTATTGTTTAATGCCTAACCATTTTCATTTTTTGATAAAGCAAAATACTGGAAAAGGAGCTTCTACCTTTGTAGCTAATTTTACCAATGCATATACAAAGTACTTTAATGTCAAACATCAGAGAATTGGACCCCTATTTGAAGGCATTTTTAAGGCGGTATATATCGAAAACGACGAACAACTAATTCATGTTTCAAGATATATACACCTTAATCCCATTGCGTCCAGTTTAATACAAGATGATGAGCTAAATGATTATCCATGGTCTTCATATAGGGAATATTTATCTTTATCTGAAGACGAGATAGCACAAAAAGATTTGGTGCTTGGCATGTTTAAATCAATTAACCACTATCAAAAATTTTTGACTGATCAAATAGATTATGCCAAGAAGTTGGAATCAATTAAGCATTTAGTTTTAGAGTAAAAGAGTATGTGCGAAGCTAGACCACCTGGAGGGTGAGGGTTGAGGGTTAATAAAACTCTATCGCCAAAACCAGAGGTGGCAATATAATAGTTGACAAATCGGTAGCCAATTATTATACTGCCTAATCGTATGAAAAAGGGCGGAGAATTTGAATATAGATTTAGAGGAAACCCGGAAGTACAAGGTTTAACTCCACAAATAGCAGGAAATCTTCTAGATATCGTTAGAAAATTTGGTCAAGTTTCTCCAAAAACAGAAACTGTAAGTTTTAGAAGCGGTCAGATGGAAGGATTAAATTTTCAGCTATATATTACAGGCAGTACTGAACAGAATAATAATAGACTTATTGTTGGTAAACAAGCTGTTTTTGCAGAAGGGACTTATATTATTCGGAACAGAGATGGATCATATATTTTATGGGATAAAACTCTTAAAGCAAAGGAGACACAGGATGCAATTAAGAAAATTGACGAAGAAGCAAGAAAAGCAGGTTTGATAGATACAAGAACTGGTAAAAGATTAGCTTTACCTGATAGACTTGCCATACAAAAGCCACATGAAGTGGAATATCCTGTTGATTCTGTTTTTCCTGGTCGCGGAGGAGGACTTTTTATACCACCAGGAGAAGATCCCATGAAGTATCTTAAAAAATTCGACAGACCAGATGAGTTAGAAATATCGGAAATTCCTGGTGGAGCATATGGAATACGCCGAAAAGCAGACAAACCTTATCTTGAAGCAAGAGAAAGAATATCAAAACAATTAGTCAAAGAAGCAGGAATTGATATTAACAATTCCGATGATATAACAAAACTTTCTCCAGACGAGATCTCAGCGCTAAAAAGAAAAATCGAAGAAAGACTTAAACAAGCAGGATTCTAAAATTTAACTGCACTCTCACCCTCCAGGTTAAATAGCTTGACCGTAAATAATCTGCTAATATTAGGGTATGCCGTCTAAAGCATTTGTGACTCTCCTAATGATAATAGGATCGACAATGGGGGGTTTAGTGCCTCTTTTATTTGGCGCCGATATGCTTTCGTATTCTTCTGTAATTGGAAGCGGTATTGGAGGCTTACTGGGAATTTATCTTTCTTTTAAATTGTCCAGTTTTTTTTAAATGAAACAGGCATAAACCTGTTGTTTTTGATTTAAACAAAGTTATCTGCTATACTTCAGCCTTAATAACAACCTTATTTTATATTTTATAATTTTATGGCAGAAAGAGAACCCGATTATTACACAACATATAAAGAACTTATGCGAAGAACTTGGACAAGAGGAATTAACCGAAGAACGGCTAGTGGCAAAAAAGCATGCGAAAGACTAGAAAGGCTAGACTTAATTGAACCCAATATGCTTCAGTACGCAGAAAGTACAGATGCCAAATTAATAGAGAGAAAACAAGGAGAACTAATCTGCAAAGATCCGGAAAGATTACTTCGACAAGTAAGAGAAATTGCTCAAATGAATAATAGAGCACGCGGCAATCCTCTCAAGAAAAGAACCGTAAAATACTAAAATAGAAATTACCCCACCAGCCACATTTGACCTATAGTCGATAATTTGGTAAAATATGGGACATTTTTATGAAAGCTGTTTTTCGTGCTTTTTGTTCTTTACTCTTAGCGCTTTTTGCGTTAGGAGTCGTGAATATTGTCTTTGTAAAAAATTCTTTTGCAATTGATATTTTATCTCAAAAACCAAAAGAAAAATCAGTTCTTCCGTCTATTAATTTTATTCAAAACAAATCTACAAAAGAAGCAAAATCGTATAGCAAAATGGCTTATAAAGCACTAATTCCCAATTATTTTCCCCAAAATTTAGCTTCGTCTTTAAACCCGGATATAATTTTAAACCTTATAAATAACTACCGTAAAAAAATAAGCCTTCCTCCTTTTGAAAAAGAAGAAAATTTATGCAAAATCGCAAAAGATCGCGGACCGGAAATAAATAATGAAATATTCGTGACAGGCAATTTCCATGAAGGGATAAGGGAAAGAAACTTTCCGTATTTTGTGACAGAAAATCTTATTTATCAAGACAACGAACAAGATGCGCTGAACTGGTGGTTAAATTCGCCAATACATAAAAGAGCCATTGAGGGAAATTCCAAATACAGTTGCGGGGAGTGTTTCGGACTCGTCTGCTCCCAGCTTTTTACAAGCTACATTCCAAAAACAAAAGGCCTGAATTAATCGTTAATTGCATTAGTTTTTTTTCGGGTGTAAGATAGCCTTAGCAACCAATAAGATGAAAAGAAAACCTCCAAACCCAACCTGGAATACCCGCGCATCAACTTATCCAACTTTTCTTCGTTTTGCCATACCTGTCGCAACGGTATTATTGGCTTTTGGAATCAAGCTGCAACTTGAGTCGTTATTTCACTTGGAAACGCCTTATTTAGTGTTCTTCGCATCAATAATGATTAGCGCCTGGTACGGCGGTTTTAAAACAAGTCTTCTGGCAACAGTATTGTCAACCGTTTTAATATTTTATTTTTTTCTCCACCCCGATCATAACTCTTTTATAATCCACAACATAAAAGAAGCAATCGAAATCAGCATATTTTTGATAGAAGGAATTTTGATAAGCGTATTAAGCCAATTTGCTCATAACGCGCTTAGAAAATCGGAAATAAAAAATATAGAACTAAAACGAAGCAGGGAACATTACAAACTTGTTGTTGATGCGGTTAAAGATTATGCTATTTATACGCTGGACCCCGACGGCTACATAACAAGCTGGAATAAAGGCGCAAAAAGAATAAAAGGTTATAAAGCAAAGGAAATTATCGGGAAACATTTCTCGATTTTTTATCCTCAGGAAAGAATAAATAAAAAAGATCCATGGAATGTTCTTGAAATCGCAGAGGAAAAAGGAAGATTTGAAGACGAAGGCTTAAGAATAAAAAAAGACGGATCGGCTTTTTGGGCGGATGTAGTAATTACTTCTTTAATGGATGATCAGGGAAAACTTCAAGGGTTTTCTCAAATAACAAGAGACATGACAAAACATAGAGAGCTTGATAAAAGAAAAGATGAATTTATAAGTATTGCATCACACGAACTAAAAACGCCAATAACAAGCATTAAAGTTTTTAATCAAATAATGCAAAAATTATCTCTTCAAAGAAAAGATAAAGAATTCCAGCATTATTTGAACCGAATGGAAGGACAAATTGATAGACTTAACGAAATTATTACAGATCTTCTGGACGTTTCCAAAATCCAAGCAGGAAAACTTGAATTTAAAAAAGATCTTTTTAATTTGAACGATCTAACAAGAGAAATCGTAGAGGATATCCAAACAACAACAAAAAAACACAGAATAATCATAGAAGGAAAGTCATTAAAAAAGATATTTGGCGATAAAGATAGAATTGGTCAGGTTTTAACCAATTTTTTAACCAACGCAATAAAATATTCTCCAAATACTGATAAAATAGTTGTTAAAATAATTCCGCAAAAAAATAGAGTAATGGTCGGCGTGCAAGATTTTGGCATCGGAATTTCCAAAGAACACCAGGAAAAAATCTTTGAGCGTTTTTATAGAGTTTACACGGAAGATGAAAAAACATTTCCAGGTCTTGGAATGGGTTTATATATTTCTTCCGACATAATCGAAAGACACAATGGTAAAATTTGGGTGGAAAGTGAAAAAGGAAAAGGATCGACTTTTTATTTTACGTTGTTTTATACTAAAACATAGATATTTTTTATGAATAAAAAAGTATTAATAATCGACGATGATCCTACAATTCTTGAGGCAATAAAACTTACATTGGAATTAGAAGACTACAAAACTCAAACAGTAAGCGATTGTGAAAAAGCCATAGAAATATCTAAAACTTATATGCCGAATGTAATACTGCTTGA
>Ga0209541_10011737_pt1 | contig 13660 bp, 11 predicted proteins | sample RifCSPlowO2_01_FD_184027 | JGI IMG/M metagenome (GOLD analysis project Ga0209541, IMG submission 184027) | Groundwater microbial communities from Rifle, Colorado - Rifle CSP2_plank lowO2_0.1 (SPAdes) (version 2) | ecosystem: Environmental > Aquatic > Deep subsurface > Groundwater | place...
GCCGATGCCAGGATATAATTCTGGTTTTCCATGGCTTTTATGATGAAGAAAACGGACGTGATGAAAAGAAAAATAAACAAGGGCTCCGGAAATACCTCGGTGTCATATATCATAAGTCCGGGCGAAAAGGCGAACAGGACAATCAATACAATCAGGCTTTTTTTATCTAGAATTTTTTTTCCTATATATGCAAGGGGAAATATTGAAAGCGCACCGATGACGTTGGAAATGATCCTGGCATAAATCATGTTCTGAAAAATGGATTCGCTTCCAAAAAAGTAGAAGAATGGCGACATGAAAAGCGAAAGGCCTATGGCGTGGTTTAATATCGGGACAAAGCTGCCTTTTGTAATCTCCAGGCTTTTTAATACATAGCCGTAACTCTCTTCCCTTAAGACAGTATCGTAGTCTGTCAGGTACAGCCTAACAGACAGGGACGCCACAAATAAAATTATCAATGCCAGAAAGAAATGCCTTTCAAAATAATGAAAAAGCCTACTGACTTTTGATTCGGACGAGCTTAAAATTTTTTTATAGTTCATTTTATGCAATGCAGGCTTTTAATAGCTCCCTTTGGCTATAAACTCTCTCCAGTATTCAAGAATGTCCTCAAGCATCCGCTCAAAACTGATTTTGGGCTCCCATCCGGTCAGTTTTTTGAATTTGCTGCAGTCCCCGATAAGGTATCTTAGTTCTGTCGGCCTTACCCTTTTTGGGTCAACCTCGTACCTTATTTTGCCTTTCATCTTGGATAATGATATGAGCCTCTCCAGGCACTCTTTTATTGTGTATACATTGTCCGATCCTATCAGGTAAAGCTCATTTGGAACGCCTTTCTCCATTGCTAAGTGATATGCCCTGACCATGTCCTTGACATGGGTAAAATTCCTTTTCGCTTCCAGATTGCCGACCTCGATTACAGGCTCCTTTTTTCCGGCTTCTATCATTGCAATCTGGTACGCAAAAGATGCCAATGCGCCTGAAATGTCCCTTCTTGGCCCTTCATGGTTGAATGCCCTGAGCCTGATTATGGGGATATTATAGGAGGCATAGTATGACATGCATACCGCATCCTGCGCCACTTTCGATGCAGCATAATGGTTTACCGGCGCTATGGGAGTATCCTCGTTGATTGGAAGCTTATGCTCCGGAACATCACCGAATTCTTCAGGGGTGCAGCTTACCAGAACTCTGGACTTCAGCTTAAGCTCCCTGATGGCTTCCAGTAAATTGATCGTTCCGATGGCATTGGTATGCATATAAGCGCTTGGCATGACCCATGAGGGGGTTACCCAGCTTAATGCAGCCAAATGGTAAATGTAATCCGGCTTTGATTCCTTCAACAAGTTTCTGACGCTGAAGTAATCCATCAGGTCAAAATCAATCAGGCTGACTTTGTCAAGGATATGGTGGATGTTCCTTAGCCTGCTGTTTATTTTTTTCCCGCCAAATATATTGAACTTTTTTTTGTCCAGCAGATAATCAGCAAGATGGCTGCCAACAAACCCATTTATCCCTGTTATCAGTACATTGCCCTTGTTCATCATTTTGTTCAGTTCAATGATATACAGCCGTCTTTTTAAAATTTTCTTATTGGCAAATTAGCATAGAAAGATTTTTATAATATGCTGCAGGTGCTGGGCATATGAATAGGGAAATTCTTCTCGTGCAACCAAAGGCAGGATCATGGGAAAACCTCGGCATAAGGCCGCCGGATGGGCTGCTCACAATTTCTGCAATGCCATACAATAAGGGCTACAATATTAAAATTGTCGACTTAAGGCTGGAAAGTGATTGGCGCGCTGCGATGAAAAGCCATCTGGAAAAAAACCCGCTATTCGTGGCGACTTCCTGCATGACCGGGCCCCAGATAGCTTATGCGCTGGAGCTTTCAAACTTTGTCAAGCAGCATGATAAAAACATCCCGGTTATCTGGGGAGGGATACACCCGACTTTTAACCCGCACCAGACCCTGGAAAATGAAAACATAGATGTTGTCGTTATTGACGAAGGCGACCTGACTTTTCTGGAGCTGATTGAGAAATTTGAAGCTAACCAAAGCCTGAAAGATGTCTTGGGGATAGGATACAAGGAAAACGGAAAAATAATCATCAATCCCGGCAGGCCGTTAATTGAAGATATGGATTCCCTGCCGAACCTCCCCTACGAGCTTATTGATACGAAAAAATACTTCGGGTTTGATGCGGAGAATGGGGAAGCCTCAATAGCATTAAGCACAAGCAGGGGTTGCCCGTTCAAATGCACTTTCTGTTACGACACAAAGGTCTTTGGAAACAGGTTCAGGGCATTCTCGGCAAAAAGGACAATTGAAATAATAAAAAACGTGGTGGAAAAGTTCAGGATAAAAAATATTTATTTCCAGGATGACAATTTCTGCACAGACCTCAAAAGATACAGGGACATAGTGGATTTGATGATTCAGGAAAATCTGGATATCCAATGGGGGATCCTCGGGGTAAGGATGGACACGCTTAAGATCATGGACCATGACTTGCTCACAAAAACGGTTAAGGCGGGCTGCACTAACCTTAATTCCGGCCTGGAATCAGGCTCTGACAGGATACTTAAACTGATAAAAAAAGGAATAACAGTGCAGCTTATCACGGATGTGAATAAAAAGCTTTCAAACTACCCATTCAAGGCCAAATACACATTCATAAACGGGTTTCCAACCGAGACAGAAGAGGAAATAAAGGATTCCGTAAAGCTTGCCTTAAGGCTTGTAAACGACAATAAAAACGCATACAACACATTCAACATCTACATGCCTTATCCCGGCGTCGAGCTGTGGAATCTCGCCAAGGAGCACGGCATGTACGAGCCCAAGTCCCTGGAAGAATGGGTCAAAGTGGACCAGGATAATGTTTTTGACAATCTGCCATGGCTCGATAACAAAAGAAAGAACATGATAAAAAACATAGTTTTCACTTCCAATTTTTCAAATAAAAACATAAAGTACAAAATCAGCAAAAGATACCTTAAGCTGCTGTTTGATTGGTACCACCCGATTGCAAAACTAAGGTTTAAGTACAATATATACCACTTTCCAATCGACAGGTGGTTTGCAAATTCCCTTGCAAATGCCCTGTATTGAGCGGATTTTAGTGGCTACTGTGCATTTGTGCTGCTGTTCAGTTTTTTAGCCAGGTTCTGCGCATTTTCCACGACTTTATCTGAATTTATGTATTCGAATTCCGCAAATCTGCCGCAGCAATGGATTCCCAGCCCTTTGAGGTAATCTAATACAACATCGGTATTTTTCCTGTGGTTGAGGTCGTAAATTGGATATGCGTATTCGAAGCTTCTTGCTTCAATGTCAGTGATGTCCCCCTTGGCAACCAAATTCAGTCTGTCCAAATCGCTTACTACCCTCCTTTTAACCTCCTCTTGGCCCAGGCCTGCCAAGTAGCTGCCCGGCCTATACGTGACCTCAGCGAGAAATGTCGGCGAATTGCCGCTCAAGCAATACTCTTCGCCAAGAAAATTTAATTTTGATATCCTGTGGAAGATAATGTCCTTATCAGCAAAATTCAACGAAAAATTCTCCCCTATATTGTCTTTTTTTGCCTGCAGGACAACGATATAAATGGAATTGTATTTGAGGCCGTTTAACGCTTCCAGAACAATCTTCGGGGCCTCGACATACCTGAAAAGCTCATGGAGCGGCATGCAGTTCACTAATGTGCTGAACTCAAAATCCCCCTTGTCGGTTTTCAAAGACCATTTGCCATTGTTTTTGCTGATCTCCGTTATTTTTACTGGGTAGATTATCTCGGATTTTTCCCTGATGAGGCCGGCATAAGCATTAACAAGCGATTGAAAGCCCCCTTTTTTTGGGTAGCGGAAATACAGCTGGTGCTGGTACCCTTCTGTTGAAATGCCTTCAGCGGATTTTATTACGTCCTCTTTTGGCGGCTTCGGGATCCTCTCGACCATCTGGACGTCCATGAATGCAGGGTCCAATTTCCATATTTTCTCGTTGTAAGGCTGCAAATACAGCCTTGTTATGCCTTCTCCGAATGTTTTCAGGAAAAACTGCAGCATATTTTTCGCTTCGTAGTTCTCATACGGGTTATTCAGGAATTCTTTGAGGCAGTATTCCATGTCATTTTTTTCCAATGCCGCCAGGTCATTTTCAAACGGATATTTTACCAGCCTCCCTTTATGGAATATCTTGTTTGACCTTCTGATTTCATTTGTCTCTGTCAGGGACGCATGTAGATTTACAATTTCCTTGTTTTTGGAAAATATGATGTGCGGGCCTATGTCATAATGGATTCCATTGAGGCCGAAGCTCCTGCCTAAACCGCCGATATTCTTTTCCCTTTCAAAAATGACGGATTTTTCTTTTAGAAAATAAGCCAGTGAAAGGCCAGCAATGCCTCCCCCCAAAATCCCAATTTTCATTTTTTGCCCAGCACTATCCTTAATCTTACAATATCCAAAACCAGGATAAGAACCACTTTTAAGATATTCCAGAGCGAAAAGCTTTTCTTTTCACCAACAGTCCTCCATTCATGGTGGATCGGGACTTCTTTTATCTTATACCCTTTTTTGTAAGCCCTGAGGGTAAACTCCGAAAACACGCAATATTTTTTAAAAGTCCCGGTTTCTTTAAGGACGTCGTCAATAACTTTTTTTTTTATTATCCTGAAGCCGCAGTTTATGTCCCGGACATCAAATCCGAAAAAAATCTTAATCAGGAAATTGTATATCCTTGAAAAGAACACCCTCCACGTCGGGTCTTTTCTTAAGTATTTGTACCCGATGACCATGTCATAATCATCTATGTACTTCGCCATCTTAAAAAAATCAGCAGGATTATGCTGCCCGCTTGAGTCGCTGAAGAGTATGATGTCATTTTTCGGGATCCTAAGGGCATCTTTGACTGCTTTATTGTAGCCTTTTCTCTCTTTTCCGGAAACCAGCCTGAATGGCACGTCCTTTTTTAGCTTTATAAGTATCTCTTTCGTCCCGTCGCTGCTGCCGTCCTCAGCAACAATCAATTCCGATTTTGGAATTTTTTTAATGACACGATTGTAATAGGACCTTACCAGTGAATCTATCAGGCCAGCTTCATTGTATACCGGAATAACTAGCGATACTTTTTGCATCTTGTTTTGTGTTTCCGGGTTTGAACGGTGTTTAAAAACTTTTGTAAATACGGCAGCGTCGCGTTGTGGCACGTAAAACTATAGGGCCGCATGTGCCTTCCATCCATTCACCAACACACATAGGATTTTTCCTGCCTCCTGAAAACAAATTTTGCGAAAACGAAAGCCTTTTAACCAGCATATGACTACTTTAAGAAGCGCTATAATGGCCCGAAATGATAATCCTATGCAGATTAAAAACTCAAGGCAATACCTGAAGCTGTTATTCGGAAAAACCAAAGTTCTGCTCTTCCTCATAATACTGTTTGGATTATTTTTAAGATTGGCATTTTTTTCCGGGATGGGCACATCAGATGACATGGCTTACAGCGGATACGCCTATAACATAGGCAGCGGAATTGACCTGGAGAGGGGGTTGACTCTGTCAACCAGGATAGGCATAGTCTACACCACCGCTTTGTCTTACAAACTATTCGGGGTCAATGACTTTTCATCAGTCTTATTTGTGCTCCTGACATCAATCGCCGGGATTATACTGGTATTTTATTTTGGAAAACTGTTATTTAATGAAAAAATAGGGCTGATGGCTGCTTTTTTGCTGGCAATATTTCCGGCAAATGTCGCTGATTCGACAAAATTGCTGACAGATATACCTTCTGCATTTTTTATGAGCCTCGGGGTGTATTTTTTTCTGCATTCCGAGATTAAATCAGGGTTGAAGTACGGGTATTTCCTATCCGGGATTTTCATCGGGATCGGGTATCTGATACGGGAAAGCGCAATTATCATAGGGTTATTTTTCCTGATCTATGTATTATACAAAAGGCAGATAAAAAAAGAATATTTCATTGCAGCAGCCGGATTTTTGGTGATGCTGGGGGTTGAGCTGCTGGTATTGTATGCACTGACAGGCAATCCCCTATTTCGGTTTACTGCTGTGCAGGATTATCTCTTGAAAGCAACCATACAGAACAACTATTTCGGAAGATTGTCTTTTCCTCAGGGTCTATTCCATTATCCTTACATAATCTTGACAGACAGCCTCATATCATATTTTTATATTCTTATATTCATTGCAATATCTTATTTGCTGATACGCAAGAAGAGGGACGCATACGTCTTAATATTCTGGTTCATTTCCTTGCTTTTATACTTAAGCTTCGGCTCAGGAAGCTTTACAGAGTACATCCCATTCAAGGCCACTCCAAGATACCTTTCAGTAATCACGATTCCGGGAATATTGCTGCTGGCGTGTTTCCTCATGGAAAAAGCACGGCTCATAAGGAAGATAGTAATGCCGGCTGCATTAATAGCGCTTCTGGCTGCTTCTGTCACAACGCTTTATCTTCAGGAAAGAACCGCTATTCTGGATAATCTAAGGGATGTTTATCCACACCTAAAAACTTTGGATAAACCAATATATACTGACTCAAGGTCCGTCAAGGCATTAGCCTATGTCTCCTCATACCAAAAAAATATGGACATAAGGGACTATCCTGATGGCCTTGGCGAAATTAGTGACTCTTATGTTATTGTGAATAATGGGATGGTAAGGACCCTTAAGGAGACTTACAAGGATATTGAGTTCCCAAAAGAGATATTCAATCCGCCAAAAAGCTGGACAATAGAGATTGAATCCGGAAGCAGCGATGAAGACAGGATTATAGTATACTACGCACCGAAAAAATAATTTTTTGATTTTTAATAAAACTAGTTCTTACATCAGAGAAAAGATAACATGCTTCATTTGGATTCCCTAAGCCGGGACTGACTTCGGCACCCTTGCTATAAAATCCAGCTTGCCCATCAGGTGGTCAAAAAATATTTTGAATGTCCTGAACCTGAATCCCTGCTTCATGAATGTGTTGATGATGCTGCAGATGTTTTTTGAAACCGGGTTGTTGTATTCCATCAATCTTATGAAAGGCCATAATACCTTCGGGGATTTGATGTAAATATTGAATGTCCTGTACAGGCCGAGAATCTCGTCTTTTGTCATATTCGGGTTTTTAAGGATAGTGCTTTCATAGTAGCTGCTCACTTGCTGGCTGTCGTCAAAAAGATTATGCTCTTCGGCGTAGTCCCTCAGCCTTGTCCCTTTGAACGGATAAAATAACGTAATCTGCGCCTCGCCAACCTTCCCCTTCCTGTTTATTTCTATGGTGCTGAAGACGTCTTTTCTGGTCTCGTTGGGCAGCCCAACCATATTGAAAGAGTAGCTTGGGATACCGACTTTCTTCGCCATAAGGAACGCATTTACAATATGCTCCTGCTTCATGTGCCTGTCAAGCATCTTTTTCCTGTATTCCTCATTCCCGCTTTCAATTCCCATCCTTATCATATTGCAGCCGGCGTCCTTGAGCCATACCAGTTTTTCTTCTGAGACTACTTCCGGCCTCGTCATGCAGCCGAATGGCACTCCTACCTTTTCCTTGTATAACCTGCAGAATTCTTTTACCCTGTCCGCTTTTATTGTGAAAGTCTCGTCAATGAGAAAAATCCACTTGTAGTTGTATTTTTTCGTGAAATGGGCGATTTCTTCAACTGACCTTGCCACGCTTTTATCCCTGTGGTAGCCGCCAACTCCCCCATACAGGTGCTGCATGTAGTCGTTGATGCAATACGTGCATGAATACGGGCAGCCTCTTGAGGTTTCAAACGTGCCTATCTCGCTTATATGCCTGGCGTCAAACAAATCGCAGTCCGGGAATGGCAGCTTGTCCAGGTCTTTCGTCAATGGCCTTATGGGGTTTCTGAAAATATTTCCGTCCTTCTTTGCCCAGATGTTTTTTATATTTGAAGTGTCGCTGTTCGTTTCGATTGCCTTTATCAACTCAGAAATCGCTTCTTCGCCTTCTCCAATGCATATATAATCAACAAACTCGCCTTTTATGACCTCTTCAGGGCTCACAGTCGGATGCTGGCCGCCAACAATCACAGGCAATTTGCCCTTTGCAGCCTTCAGCAGCTTGTTCATGAACTCAAATTCCAGGCTTCTGCAGCCTATTAATAGTACATCGGGCCTGAATCCTGCCATGTGCGATTTCAGCTTCTCTGCGATCTTTTCAAACGGCTCCTTCATTATGAAAGTAGTGTCAAAAAGTTCAACCTTGTTGCCATTCCCCTTTAGCACAGCTGCAATAGAAGCTAGCCCCATCTGCACCTGCCTTTGCCCGTTTATGTTTGGATAAATCAATAATATATTCATTTTATCTGCCTTAACAATTGTTAATTCGGCTGTTTATAAACTTTTTGCCGGGCTACCAATGCCGAATAAGTATCTCTCGCTGAAAAATTTCAGAATTTCATTGTCGCCAACTTTTCTGATTCTTTGCGCCTCTCGCCTGCCCTCAATCACCAGATTGAAATTGGCAATGACCCACCAGATAGCCTTTATCCGTGAAAAAGCGCCTCCAAATCTTAGCAACAGCAGGTCCCTTGCTATTGCCACTGCTCTTGCAAGCATTACATATGGAATAAACAAAATCAGGTTTTTCATCGAAAACACTTTAAAAAAAGTCCTTAGGAGATTTCTTTCCATAAGGTAGGTAAGAAAAGCCGGATTGTGTATCTTTCTTGAAATTGATCCTCTGTGGTATGCTATCGCGCTGGGCATATAATAGACCTTAAATCCAGCCAGCCTAATCCTCATTCCCAAATCGACATCTTCGCCATAGAAAAAGTAGCCATTGTCAAACAGATAGCCGAATTTTTTTATTACGCTGTTCCTTATCAGCCCGGTGCCGATATAGGGGATTTCTATAGCCTCTTTTCCCAAAGTGTCATCTTTGAATGTTCCTGAATAAAACGATCTTGAAAGCCATGTTCCTCCCAAGTCGGTTTTTCTTCTGCTGTAAAAATCAGCGTATTTAGGGGCCACCTGCGCCGCTGCTTTATTCCTGTCCAGAAAGCCTACAAGCATGTCAAGCATATCCTTTTTGAATTCAACATCGCAGCCTGTGAAGAAGATATACTCGCTGTTTGATTTCTTAATTGCGGCGTCATAGGCTGCTGTCCCGATATTGTCAGGCAATTCTATTACTTTGACATCATTGAACTTCTTTTTTATTTTTTCCGGAGTTCGGTCTTTTGATCCATTGTCAACGACAAAAATATCAAACTTATGCCTTGTTTTCATGCGTTTAATTGAATTAACCGCGCTTATGACCATGCCTGCATCGTTATGGGACAGGATAACAAAAGACACCTTAGTTTTCATGTTTAAGATACTCTCCGAATTCTTTAATGCCCTCTTCAAAAGAATAATCCGGCCTGAAATCAAAAATCCTGTTGAAGTCTATCACAGGAGTGAAAGTTATGTATTTCTGGGTTTTCAGCTTTTGAGTGTATTTTATTTCAATTTTCTTATCGAAAACTTTTGCGACTCTCTGCACAGCTTCGGTTATTGTCATGTTCTCCTGGCCAAAGTTTGATATTATGTTTGATTTTTTGGACTTCAAGGCGATGATAATCCCCCTTACAGCATCTTTTGCATACATCACGTTGATTATGTTTGTTCCGTCGCCGTAAATCTCTATTGTTTTCTTCCCCTTTACATAGATGTCTTCAACCAATTTTCCCATGAACTTGGAGACTTTTGAATATTTTCCAAAGGCACCCCCAAACCTGAGAATAACATACTGGTCGACCTTCCCGGCGGAATGGTAGAACCTCACATACTGCTCTGCTGCCAGCTTGGAAATGCAGTACGGGACTTTTGGATTGAGCCTGGCATCAGCTGTCACTGGGCCTTTGTTTCCGTCATAGACTCCGGCAGTTGAAAGCAGGACAAACCTTTTTATTTTTGCGCAGTGCTGCAGAAAATTAATGATCCCAAGAACGGTTATCTTATTGTCTTCCGCAGGATTGGCTATTGACAATGGCACGTCTATGTTTGCGGCAAGATAAAGGCAATAGTCAAATTCTTTCCCGATTTTTTTGAACAGGAGCTTGACTTCACCCGGGTTTGTTAAATCGCATTTGAAGAGCTTTACATTATCCAGCTTTTTATCTTTTACGAACTGCCCTATGTCCCCTGAGCGGTTGTAAATCCCTGTTATTTCCAGCTCCCTTGGAGCAAGCTCCATGAAGTTTCTCCCTATGAAGCCGGATGCCCCGGTTACCAATACCCTCATTTTAGTGCTTTCTGTACCAGTCGATGGTTCTTTTGATGCCTTCCTCAAAGCCGATTTTAGGCTCAAAACCCAGAATTCTCTTTGCTTTCTCTATGCTCGGGACCCTTATCTCAACTTCCGGATATTTCAATTCCTTGAAGGTTATCTTTGATTTCGAGCTTGAGAGCCGTATGGCTGTTTCTGCAGTCTGGAGCGTTGTTGATGTTGCCTGCGGGTTCCCTATGTTGAAAACCTCCCCTTCGGATTTGTCGTTTTCAAGGAGCTTTTGCAGAGCATCCACCATGTCGCTAATGTAAAGCCACGACCTTATTTGTGAGCCGTCGCCATGCACAGTCAAAGGCTCGTTTTTCAGAGCCCGGACTATAAAATTATGGATAGCCCCTTCTCCAATCTGCATTGGCCCGTATACATTGAAAGGCCTTACGCTAGTAAATTTAATTCCGAACTGCCTGTGGTAGCTTTCAGCAAGAAATTCAGAAGCAAGCTTGGAAACTGCATAGACCCATCTTGGCTTTCCTATCGGGCCAAGTGTCGTGAACCCAGCTTCATCAGCCTGGTAGACATTAGGTCCATAGACTTCGCTCGTTGAAAAAGTAACATACCTTTTGACATTCTTCTCCCTGCAAGCTTCCAGAAGATTATAGCTGCCAATAAGGTTGATTTTTAATGTAGTTGTAGGCATTGAGACAACAGTTCCGACGCCTGCAATTGAAGCCATGTGGATTGCAATATCGGCATTGCCCAATGCCTTTGCCAAAGACTCATTGTCAAGAACATCCCCTTTGATTAATCTGAGATTTTTATGTTTTTGGAGGTTTGTGTACTGCAATGCATTCCTGTGCAGGTTATCAAACACCACAACCTCGTTGTCTTCAATGACCCTCTCGATGAAATGGCTTGCGATGAACCCGGCGCCGCCAGTAATGAAAATATTTTTTCCTTTTAATTTCATAATTCAGAGGGCAGAATTGGTGTTTATAAAGATTGTGAAAGCAAGTTCTGCCGGCATAATGCAAGCTTATCAAAACGAAAAATCAACCAAGAACATTCTTCACGTCAACAGCCTTCCCCTTTATTTTCATCAGCCTGCCTTTCAAGCCCGTTTCCTTGTTCATCAGCACAACCGCATCCATTTTGCCGAAATCATCGCAGTATTTCACGTCAAACTCTTTTTCTGTCTCTTCTTTCGAATATAACGGATCAAACCCATAAACATCATATCCCTTTTTCTTCAGCAGGTTTATCAATTCAATTGAGCGGCTGTAAGCCTTTTCCTTGACGCCTTCGCGGTAGCTTAGTCCGATGATGCATACTTTTTTGCCGCCGATATTTTCAACCTTTTTTGCATAGTAGCTTACCATGCCGTCATTCAGCTCCCTGGAAGCCTTGATTAACGGGACTTCCATTTCGTTGATTAGGAACCAGGGGTAAACCGGAATGCAGTGCCCTCCGACGTTTCCCGGCTCAAGTATGTTGCAGTACTGGTGCTTTGCTGCTTTTTTCATCTCCCAAAAATCCACACCATAATGCTCAGACACCTTGAGCAATTCATTTGCCAGCGCGATGTTGACGTCTCTGTAAACTCCTTCTGCCACCTTTGCAAGCTCTGCTGTCCTTGAATTGCTTACTTTGACTGGGCTTGCGAATTTTCTGTACACTTCAAATGCCTTTTCCGTGCTTTCTTCGTCAATGCCGCCTATTAATTTCGGGAATTCCCTGAACCTCGATATTGAATATCCGGTCATAATCCTTTCAGGGCTGTAGGCAAGATAAAAGTCCTCTCCGGCCTTCAGGCCTGAATTTTTTTCAAGGATGTTTTTTACAAGGCTTTCCGTGGTGCCTACCGGGACAGTGGTTTCAAGGACAACCAAGTCATTTTTCTTCAGCCCTTTTCCTACCCCCTCAAATGCTTTTCTTATCAGGGAAAAATCAGGCTTTTTGCCCTCATCGATAAAAAGAGGGACTATCACTATGTGGACATTGCACTGCCTTGCCGCATCCGCGGCATCAGCCATTGCTTTCAGCTTTTTGCCGCCGTGTTTCTTGATCAAAGCAGGCAATCCGGGCTCTTCTTTTATCGGATTGATCCCCTTGTTTATCATCCCGCATTTTTGCCTGTCCAAATCAACGCCGATAACATTGATTCCGGCATCCGCAATAACCGCTGCAAGCGGCAATCCCGCCTTTCCCAAGCCGACAACGCATATTTTCATAATTCAACTACCCTGCTGTTTTTTGACGACTCTAAAAATTTTTGCGCTATTTCCAGCGCGGACAGCCCGTCATTTCCGCTGACCTCAGGCTCCAAGCCTTTCTGGATGCAGCCTACAAATGATTTCAGCTCGTTTTCCAGGGGCTCGCTGCTCTTTATCTTTATGCTCCTCCTTCTGCCTCCTGTCCCTAAAATGAATTTTTTGTCATACTTGAAATTTTTCTGCGCAAACTCTTTCTCGTAGAAATCCAGCTCCTGCGTCAGGTAATTTGCGACAAACATCCCTTTTTCTCCGGTGACGGTTATCTCCCTTACTTTTTTCGGGCTCAGCCAGTTGGCATTAATGACTCCCAGTATGCTGTTGTCAAACCTGATAACTCCAATAAGCAGGTCCTCGTGGGTGGAATGGACCCTTTGTGCTGTCTCGGCATAAACTCTTTTTATTTTAGACTCTACAATATACCTCAGGATATCAATCTCATGGATTGCAAGGTCAATTATGACTCCGACATCCCTTATCCGCTGGGGAAACTGACTCAGCCTTGCGCAGTGCACCTTGTAGATCTTCCCAAGCTCGTTCCTTTCAATCCTTTTTTTGAGCTCTTTTACAACAGGATTGAACCTTTCTATATGCCCGACCATGAGCTTTACATTGTTCCTTTCAGCTTCGTTGACCATGATTTTTCCATCCTCTAAATCTGCGGCAATGGGCTTCTCTACAAGGACATTAATCTTCTTCCTTAGGACGTCTATTGCGACATCCTTGTGGTAGACTGTAGGGACGCAGACTGAAACTGCGTCCAGCTCTTCTTTTTCAATCATTTCTTTGTGATTGGCGTAGAACCTGGCATTATGCATCTCGGCAATCTTTTTTCCGTTTTCTTTGTCGGAATCGCAGACGGCAACCAGATTCACGTTGCCGAGTTTTGAGTAGACCCTTGCATGGTTTTTCCCCATTATGCCTGCCCCAATGACAGCGGCATTAAGCTTCATTTTATTCCAGCTCCGCGAATGCATCTGCTATATGGCCCAAATCGTCTTTGCTTAGGCCTGGATGCACAGGCAATGACAATACCTGCTGGCTTATTTTCTCGGCAACAGGAAAATCCCCCTGGCTGTAGCCAAATCCCCTGAGGTGGCTGAACAGGTGCAATGGCTTTGGATAATAGATTCCGGTG
>Ga0209541_10011739_pt1 | contig 13659 bp, 16 predicted proteins | sample RifCSPlowO2_01_FD_184027 | JGI IMG/M metagenome (GOLD analysis project Ga0209541, IMG submission 184027) | Groundwater microbial communities from Rifle, Colorado - Rifle CSP2_plank lowO2_0.1 (SPAdes) (version 2) | ecosystem: Environmental > Aquatic > Deep subsurface > Groundwater | place...
ATCGCTTGATACTTTCTCGCCTTTCGAACCATCATTCCCCTTCCCGGCTTAGGAAAGGGTTGTCTTTGAATTCGTAATTATTTTTCGAAACTAACCCCTTCCTAAGCAGGAAGGGGTTTTGCGTTTCTGCAAGACTCATCGTTCTTTCAAAAAAGCGAGGTCCATCATGCAAAGACTGCTTTCGTATTTTCGGGACGGCCTCAGGGCATTCGGGGCCACAATCGGAATGGAAGTGGAAACTTCCTTTCTGGACTCGGATTCGCAGCCGATCTCGGTTGCTCAGTCCCAGGCGATGTTTTCAACGCTCATTAGTTGGGGCTGGGAAGTACAGGAAACGAAAGGTCGGCTCGTGACAAAGCTCCGAGACATAGTAGGAAACTCGGTGTTCTACGAGCTCGGACACCAGAATATCGAGGTGTCTTCCAGACCGGAAACACAGTCAGAGACCGTTAGGACAACCAGATTTGTTCTCAAACAGCTGTACGAGGCAGGCGCGGCACATGGCTTGAGTCCCCAATACAAGCCAATCCTCGAGACCGACGAAGACCTGCTCGTCATTCCGGAAGAACGCGACGCAACGTGGCTCGAGCTCGACGGGCGCGAAGCGCTAGCGCCGCTCGCCAAAATCTCGGCCGTGCAATTCACGGTTGAGGTGCCGAAAGAGCAGGCTATCCCCTGCTTGAACCGGCTCGGGGAGAACATCGGAAAATTTCTCACTGATTACCCACAGGAGTGGGTATGGCGGGAATATATCCGGTCTTCACGGGCCGGGTACAGAGCAGATCGCTACGGCGGGCCACTCGTTTTCCAGAGTTTGGAGGATTACTGCACCAAGCTCTGCGAACACGACGTGGTGCAGAGAGGCAGACTGGTCCCCTATGCCGAGGTAATTGACCTCGATGTAGGACTGTTCATTCGATCGGTATGGTGGTACTTCAGACTGAGGCGGCACAATGACCGCCTCTGCATTGAAGTGCGGCCGATGCCTCGGAGAACAGATGGCCAGTTCGAGGCGCAATTGTGCCAAGTGCTGGACATCATGAATCTGTAATGAGGGGGAAGGGCGGGGAATTGCTCGGTTCCCCTCCTTTCCCAAGCATTTTTTATTTATTGAAAAATATTTAGGTAAGGAAATAAAAAAATGAAAAAGTATATTTTTAGCTACGGATCACTTATGAATCCAAAGAGTAGAGAAAAAACATTGCCTGGAAAACGAGCAACGAAAAATGCCGTGCTAGTTGGTTATAGGCGGAAAATTAATGCCCCCGTCAACGGTTATTTGTATTTGAATCTAGTTCCCTGTAAAAGAGCGAGGATAGAGGGAGTTTTGATACCCATCAATCTAAAGGATTTTAAAAAACTTAAAACAAGAGAGCCGGGATACAAATGTGTTGATGTAACAAAAAATCTAAAAATAAAGACAGTCGGCAGGATTTTCACATTTATTGCATCTGATAAATCATATCCCTCAATGAAGATACCGCGAAGTTATATTAAAACCTGCTTATCTGGAGTACAAAAAGTTAAGCAAAAAAAGTGGTTGAGTCAAACGATAATTAAAAATGACATCCTGGAAGATTTAAATAGTCCGGTGTATCAAAATTCAGCTGAAGATTAATGACAGATAAAGAATATTTACAATATCTGTTTAAAGATTACGAATGGCATTCGGCCCTTTTATGTCTTTTAATAATAATTTTTTTATTTTTTCTATTGGGTTTTTGGAAGTTTGTGGCACTTTGGTTTGTCATATCTTCTATTAGAAAATAAAAAAAAACTATTTACTTTACTTAAATAAAGTACTTTAGTTGGATAAAGTTTTGGATTCAGGCATACATAATCAATTACGTAATCGTTTAAGTAATTGATTACTTACCCAATACTGGCGTCGATTTTGGCGGCGAGGATGAAGTCGTTTTCGGAGAGACCCAAGATGGCGTGAGTCCAGTTGGTAAGTTTTACTTTGTTATAATGTATTTCAATATCCGGATGATGACCTTCCCCTTCCGCGATTTCCGCAACTTGGTTCACAAAGTTAACAGCCCCGATAAAATCTTTGAATTTGAACTCTTTCGAAATTTTCCTGCCGTCTTCACTCAAGGCCCAGCCAGGCACATCCGGCAGATATTTCTCCGCCTCCTCGGGTAGAAAAGGCTTCATTCCCAGACCCTCGCACGGTATGCATTTCTTTTTTAATAAATCTTTCATAAGAAAATTATACTACAAATATGCAAAGAAAGAGTTTTTATACAATTTTCTCCCGCAATTTGGCTATTTTGTAAATACTGAATACCAAGACCAGAGCGGCGACCCATTGCGAGAGCGACAGTGTTGTTTTATTGACCAGCATATCCAAGAAAATCGCGATGAAAGGGAATGTCAACTCTAGGATGGTTGAAATATGTACTGGAGTTCTAGCAAGTCCTCGATAATAGATAAGGAGAGCTACCATGCCGGTAGAGACGGCGATGAGAGCCAGAAAACCGAATTGGGAAGCGGTCGGCGCGGCCAAGCTTGAGCCATGGCCAAAGAACAATAATACCGGCAGGGCTATTATAAGAGTTATCAGAAATCTGTAGAAAGTGCTGACTTTGAAATCCACCTTGCCCAAAAGCATTTTAGAAAAAGTGGTAGAAGATCCCCAGGCGAAAGCCGCCCCGAGCGCGTAAAGCGCGGCGACAATGGTGCTGGCGCCGGTTTCGAGATTTACATATCCATTCTTAAATGTTACGAAGTAAGCGGCAACTATGGCGAGCACTGCCCATTTGGCGTACCTGCCATCCATCTTTTCTTTAAGAAAAATCCTAGCCGTGGTAATGGCGAATATCGGCTGGAGCTTCTGCAGTAGAAACACGACCGACACGGTAATGAAATTGACCCGGACCAAAGCAGTGGTGAACCAGAGCGTGCCCAGAAGCCCGCTTAGCAGTGATATTAGGATAAGGAGCCACCACTCTCGCGAGGTAAATTTAGTTTTAAATAAATATTTGCCGACGAAAGGAAAAAGGATAATGAGGCCGAAGAGATGCTCTAGGAATATTATGGTAATCGGCGGGAGCGTATATAAATGCCTGCGGATGAGGCCGTCAAATGCCCAGAGAGTTGCCGCAATGAGGATAAAGATGGGGCCGGTGTATGATTTCATAGTTTTAATTTTAGCATGCCTTTAAATCTTCTGTTATCTGTTTAATCAATTCTTCTTCAGTCTCAAATTTTTTATATTCTCTCAAAAATTTATTTAGTTCAAGAGTCACTTCTTGCCCATACGCATCGCCATCGTATCCTAGCAAATGCGCTTCTACTTTGTTGCCTGGACCAATCACAATGCCGGCCCGATATTCCCTGCCCGCCAATTTAGAGGGGGGCTTTCCCTCTAAAAAAGCTTTTCCTGCATACACCCCTTCGGCAGTTTGCACAGGGTTCCCCTGTGTAATTTGCAAATTAACCGTAGGAAATCCCAATTTTTTGCCATAGCCCTCCCCTCTTATCACCTTGCCGGAAATTCTATAGTGCATACCTAGTATCCCTCCTCGCTTAGTCTTTCATCAATTCTATGCATGTCACGCGGAAATATTGAAGCTTCACGAACATTTTTAAGTCCCAAAATTTGCATGGTTATACGTTCAGCACCAAGGGCAAAACCACCTTCTGGCGGGGCTCCATACTTAAATGCCTCCAGGAACATTTTTATTTTATTTGGATCCATTTCCCATAATTTTACATGCTCCATTAACTGGTCATAGTTATTTATTCTGCGTCCCCCAGAAAGCCATTCCAAACCACGACATAGTAAATCCATTCCTTCGTTGTATTCAGGCTCCTCTGGGTTTGGATAGACATAGAAAGGTTTTTTGCGCGTCGGGTAAGCATATACAAATACGAAATCTGAATCTGTTTCTTCTTTGATTATTTCGCAAATTTCCCTTTCGTCTTGAGGGTTGGTATCTTTCTCGCCGCGCACATCACGCCCGAATTTTTCAAAGATTTTTTGTTGGACTTCTCTCAAAGAGAGACTAGGGGTTTTATCTATCATTACTGGTAAGGTGGCACCCAACAATCTAAGGTGTTCAGAATTTTTTACTTCCACTTGCTTTAGCATGTGTCTAACTGTTGCCTCTGCCATATCGCGAACTTCTTCCCAGCCATCTATAAAACCCATTTCTGCGTCTAGAGACACTACTTCCGTCAAATGCCTGGTCGTAGAGGATGGCTCAGCGCGAAAAATTTTATTAACAGAAAAAACTCTCTCAAAAGCTGTCATCACGATTTGTTTATAGAGTTGAGGAGATTGAGTAAGAAATGCTTTCTTGTCGAAATAATCTACCTTAAAAACCTCACTTCCCCCTTCGGCCACGGCCGGCGTGATGCATGGAGCCTGGAATTCAAAAAACATATTCTGCTTCATAAATTCTCGGAAAGAATCTATTACTGTTTCTTGAACTTTAAAAACAGCCTGAACCTTCGGGTGGCGTAAAACCAAAGCGCGATTATCTAGCTCTGTTGTTAGCTCCAGATTATATCCTTCAAGCGACATATCAAACGGTAATTCTTTGGCTTGACTGAAAACTTCAATCATAGTAACTTCCAGTTCTAGTTCCCCATTTAATACTCCAGCTTTGATATTTTTCTCTGGGCGCTTGTTTACCATCCCTGTAACTTTCAGAACCCATTCTGGTCTAATCTCTTTTGCCTTTTCTATTACCTCATCTCGGCTCGGTAGTGCCACCGCTTGCACCCTGCCTGTCATATCCCGCATATCAAAAAAGACCATTTGCCCTTGGTCGCGTCTGACATCCACCCAACCGGCGATTATAACTTCCTTACCAACATGGTCTTTTAAATCTTTAATATAAATCCTGCCTTTCATTACAGAACATTCTAGCATAAAAATAAATAAAAGTAGAAGTAGAAAGGGGCCGAACGCGATGTTGCGTCCAGCCCCGTTGCTTTTTATCTCTTCGTGCCTCACGCCGACGAAGCTCAGCGCCTGATTTTTTCCGGTTCAGAAACCGGTACCAGTTGGGCAGAAGGGTCCACTGGGTCCGTTGTCCAGAACCGACAAATAATCGGTTGTGACACCGCAGTGCCCGCATCGGGCACGTTCCTTTGTGGGCTCCACTGATTCTGACACCCAGTGTTCGGGCATCAGGTGGTCTTTCTCCCACTTGTGACGACCAGTGTTCGACCTCCAGCACTCCGCCGTGCCTTCGGTCAAAGCGTCGCGATCGCCTCCGCACCAGCCCCCTTGATACACCATGCTTCCTCCGATCGAATGTTGGTTTACCGTCCGATTTTCTCGCAGACGGCACATTTCAGGTACAGCATTGTTTCTGTCTGCCTCCATTCATGACAGAGAGTGGCAGAGTCAGGACACTCACAAGCTGTCCTGATAATTAGATCGAGCTTCTTCTCGATCTCTCGGATCCTTTCTTCTAGGTCTTGTGCCATTTTCGCCTCGCCTATGTTGTAAAGAACAAACACCAGCTTCTGATTTAGAAAGCTGGTGTTTGAGTTGTAAGTTTTGTTTTTTGGAGTTTTTTACAGCGCAAATATCAGCCTTCTAAATTGAAGAAAGTAGAAATAGAAAAAGAAAGCTGGTGTTGTAATTAGATTTTTATTTTGTGTATTTAATTTTAATTTTTGTTTTTCCATAATTTTATTAGAAAATTTTTGGTAGGCGCCGCTTGCAGAGCAAGCGACGCCACCAAAAGATTGCGCGATCACGCGCACTCCGGCATGGAGTATGGATCCACGTACTCCAAACAACGTACGTTTCTCCGAACGCAAGCCTGCGCCGACAACAGGTTTGCGTCCCCCTGCACCGATTTGTGACAATCGGCACAGGTAAAGGAACGGTTCCCTCTCGGCCCCTCCACCGTTACTTCACGATGCGGGCCGATTCTTTTCGGCTCTGTCGCCCTTCTACACATAGCCTTACTCCTGTTTAAAGAACGAATTATCTCGCCCAAACGAGAACACCAGCTTCTGATTTAGAAAGCTGGTGTTTGAGTTGTAAGTTTTGTTTTTTGGAGTTTTTTACAGCGCAAATATCAGCCCTCTAAGAGGATTGGTAAAGCTGAAAAAGAAATATCTATTTGCCTGTATATTTTTGTTCACGATTGGATTATAGCATCAATATTATGATTGGCAATAGGGGCTGTGGAAAACTAATTTATCATCAAAAAACATTTTCACATTCTTGAGAATATTGGAATATAATACTTATTTACGGTTCAACCAATCCCAGTTTGATCAGCCTGGCGCGAATGCCCCCGACTTTTCGGCCTGACAGCGCGGAAATATTTTTTACAGATTGTCCGCTTTTAAATTGTGATATAACTTGTGATTCTTCTTCTGTAGTCCATTTTCTATAAGCGTTCGGATGTTTAATGCGAATTTTTTCCAAGGCGCCGACATTTTGGGAATTTAATTTTTCTTTTTTAATTTTTCCTCCGCAAATACCGATGAAATTCTCATGCATCTTTCTTAATTCGTCGGAGGAAAGTTTGCCGAAAACTGATATGGCTCCCGCCGATTCTCTCTTGAAATCCGCATCTTTTTCCAAAATTTCCGGATGTACTTTGAGAGCATGCTCATTAATGCCAAAAAGATAAAGACCAGACAGCCTCCGCACGCGAGATAAGGCCACGTATCCCTGCCCGAATTCAAAGACTCGAGAAAGATCCATTACCGCCGCATCCAGACTCATTCCCTGACTCTTATGCACTGTTATGGCCCAGGCAAGGCGGAGCGGAATCTGGGTGATTTGCGCGCGAATCTTGCCGTTTTCTTCCACCACCCAATCCATAGGCGGAACAATAATATTTTTACCATGCCGGGTTTTAACAACTGGATACCCGCTAAATTCTTCAAAATTCACCACTATGCCGAGTGTGCCGTTCACAAATCTTTCCTTTGGATTATTTTTAGTACACATCACCACGGCACCCGCTTTGAGTTCCAGATTCTCCGGCGACAAACAGCCTTTCTTGAGGGCCAGAACAATGGCGGAGTTGCCCTTCCATGTCATCTGGAACGACTTTGTTTCGGTTTTTAATTTAAAAAGCTCGACATTATTAACGCTGTCCACATCTGCATTGTGGGAAAAAAGTTTTGTAATATTTTTCGGCGCATCGCCCGGGCTAATTTGTCGGGACGCGATGTGCTCTAAATGCTCGTTCGCCACGTTATTGGCGCGAATACCTGAAAGTATAGAAAGAAAATTAGCATCATCCTGTCGATATTGTTCCGTCAGATAACAAACAACCAGCCGCGCCCTCTGCCAAACTCCCGCTTCAAAAGCAAAAGTTCCTGCATTTTCCACATGTCTCTCGGGTTGAGATATAGGCGGCAATTGGAAAAAATCGCCGACCAGGATAACCTGTATTCCACCGAACGGTTCGCTTGACTGTTTTATTTCACGGCAGACCAAATCCACCATATCGAGCATTTTGGCAGAGAGCATGGAAACCTCGTCAACGATAAGTACTCGCGTCCGACTGACACGCCTGACGACATATTCACTACTAGCTATTTTATCCAGGTCATATTTATCCAATTTTGTCCGGATACCGATTCCACTCCAGGAATGAATAGTCATGCCACCGATGTGGGTCGCGGCTATGCCGGTGGAAGCCGTAATTGCCGGCTCTACCCCACAATCGCGTAAATAATTCACATAGGCATTCACCGTATGCGTTTTGCCGGCACCCGGTTCACCGGAGAGAAATACATTTGCCCCAGTTTTCAAAATATTCAAAGCCTGCTCCTGGGTCATACTCTCCAATTCCCATTATGCCAAAGCTCGGTAACGGAAATACCATTATGTAGGTTGTCTATGACTTGCGCGATGAGCTTCCCAGTTGAAATTACCTCAAGTTTTTTTGTCTTTTTGCGATGTTCCTCAGTGAGGCATGTATCAGTAAACCAAATACCAGTAAAAGGCGCTTTATTCAAATTTTCTACAGCATTTCCAGATAATATTGCATGCGTAGCCGCGAAATAAATATCTTTGGCGCCATTTTTTTTCAAAGTTTCCAGGCATTTGATAGCTGTACCGCAGGTATCCGCCATATCGTCCGGCATGATGATGTTATAGCCTTTCGGATCGCCAATGACTTCTAGAACTACATTGTGGTTAGCTTTTTTTGGATCGCGAAATTTATTTAAAATAACAATGCTGCCTGGAATACCCAACTGCTCAGCAAATTTTCGGCAAGAAGAAGTAGCATTCGGATCCGTAGCCACAATTTTAAATTTCTTCAAATCAAACTTTTTGGATTTTATATGATTAAGTAAAAGTATATCGGTATTCACATCTACCATTGGAATAGTTAGTGGATGAGCGTTGTAGCTTGAAGGGCTGTGTAATTTTAAAACCACAATTCGATAAGCTCCTGCCATCTGCAAACGCATTGGAACTTTCTGAGACAGTACCGGCTCACGATGATTTGAAGATTTATCTTGTCTCGCATACGGCAAGGATGGAATAACCACAGTTATGCGAGAAGGCTCACCTTGCTTGAGAGCCAGAATCAAAGATTCGCATTCATCCAAATCAAAAGACAAATTCTCTTTATTGCCAAAACGAGGCTGGAAAATTATATATACATCGCGGTCTCGAACAGACTCTGCGTGGTGTACTATAAATTCTCCGTTACTGAACACTTTAAAGACGCAGGGCGCCAGTTTATTCTTAAGTAGCTTAGCGACTTTGAGAGCAAGGGCTTGATTGGTACCGCTCGCACTGCCATAGAGCTTTAACGGATAAGGGTTCAAGTTTATATGCTTTGAATTGCTCGAATTCATGTTGGCCTTCATATTGGAAACTATTGTAGCATAAATAAAAAAGAAATACAGAATAAAAGGGAAACTTATTATTTGCCAATCAATTCCCGAACTGAGGCCTGAATAAGAACTTCCGTGGTATCAATTATGGGAATAGAATTACCACCTTCTGGCATTGCCATCTGAAGATCTGTACAGGCAAGTAAAATAATTTCTGCTCCTCTTTTTTGCAAGGAAACAGAAACCTCCTTAATTTTTTGATCTTGAAGTTGATTCTTCTTACCATTAAGTAACTGAACAATAATTTTATTTATATCAACTTGTTCATCTTCGGTAGGATACATAACCTTTATTTTATTTTTCTCCAAAATATTGCTGTAAATTTTACTATCAACGGTAGTTTGGGTAGCCAAAATTCCAATTTCTTTTACCTTTAGTGACTGCAACTTCAGTAAAGTTTCCTCAAGAATGCTTAGAAAAGGAATTCTTACAGATTCACGAATTTCTTTTATATATTTATGCAGAGTATTGCAAGGAAGAATTCCAAAGCTCGCTCCAGCCTTCTCTAATACTTTTGCCCCATTAATAAGGTAAGGTAACATTTTTTCTGAATTGATACCTTCAATAATCGCCTCTTTTTCTAAAATAAAAGGAAACGATAAATTGTATATAATTATTGGCGGATATTTATCGTGTCCGCTTTTTCTAACCAAATCAACAACCGAAAGGTATACCTTTGCGGTAGTCTGTGGTCCAAGTCCACCTATGATTCCCAATGTTTTCATATAATTTATATTTTTATTTGATAATATTTGGTAGGCGCCACATGCTTCTGCATGCGACGCCCCCAAAGTTTTTCATTGCTAACCGATAATAAAATCCGTGCAATGCACTTCGTTATCTATATCGCCGTAGATACTTAGACCTCTACGGCAATGAGTGCAATACCCCAACCACACGTTCTTCAAATCCTCCACGAAAATTGCTAAACCCCTACATCTTGGGCATGGCCTTTTCAACACTGGAGGCCCCTCCCCTTCTCCCCAAGTCATTTTTCCTCCTAGGGTTTAAGTTTTACAAAGAACAAAAACCAGCGCCCTTGTGCGCCGATTAATGGATTCCTTGTTAAAATAAATGTTAGTAGAAATCAACAAATCAGCGCAAAAGAGAGAGTCTTTGCGCCCCACCATGCCTTTGTTAATTTATTTATCTTATTTATTTTGAAATTGTTTTTCATATTTTTCTAAATATCACCATACTAGCTTTGGTATATTATTAACTATTTAACCTTCGTAAGAATTTTAGCAAATATCTAAAGTCTATTTTTGACGATTTATTAATAAGTTTAATCAAACTACTGCCGACGATAACTCCATCAGCGCCACTAACTTTGAGTTTTTTGACTTGGGCCTTGTTTGCGATACCAAATCCAACCGCAATCGGTAATTTAGTTTGCTTCTTTAACTGCTTTAGGTAACTCAATGTTTTTTGTGGTATATCTTTTCGAGCGCCAGTAATACCGACAACAGAAGTTAGATAAAGATATCCTTGAGCAAATTTAAAAATCTGTTTCAATCGAGTTGTGTTAGTTGTCGTGGCTATTAGGCAAATATTTGCCACATCATTTTTTTGAGCTACTTGAAAAAATATGTTCATTTCTTCAAACGGTACATCTGGTATTAGTATTCCGTCAACGCCAGCAACTTTAGCGTCGTGATAGAATTTTTCTACTCCCCTCTGGTATACTAAATTAGCATATACTAATACCGTGATAGGAATTTCCGTAGTTCTTCGAAGCTCTTTAATAAGTTTAAACACTTTACTGGTCGTCGATCCAGCCCGTAAAGCTACTTGATCCGCTCTTTGAATCACTGGTCCATCAGCCAATGGATCAGAATAAGGAAACCCTATTTCTAATAAATCAGCTTCCGTAGCCAAAGTTTTCAATAATTTTAGTGATTGACCGAAATTAGGAAATCCAGCCACCAAGAACGGCATTAAAGCTAGTTTCTTATTTTTCTTTAAATTTTCAAAAGTTGTTTTAATTCGGTTCATGATTTTAATCCCTTTTCCATTTCTGGTAAATCTTTATCTCCCCGACCAGACAGATTAATAATAATAATTTTATTTTTCAGTAATTTTTTCGCAAACTTTAAAGCATAGGCCACTGCATGTGCTGATTCTAAAGCAGGAATGATTCCTTCTTTTTTTGATAATAATTGGAAGGCAGATAGAGCTTCTTTGTCTGTGACCGAAACGTATCGAACTCTCTTAAGTTGGTGTAAATAACTATGTTCTGGTCCAATACTTGGGTAGTCTAGTCCTGCCGAAATACTGTGAGTTTCGGTAATCTGACCATCGGTATCTTGTAAAACAAATGACTTAGTGCCATGCAAAATTCCTTCTCGTCCACCAGAAAATCTGACGGCATGTTTTCCGCTTTTTATCCCTAACCCTCCTGCTTCGACACCGATCATTTTAACTTGGGGATCATTTAAAAATTTATGAAATAGTCCAATTGAATTACTTCCTCCACCAACACAGGCAATAAGATAGTCTGGGAGCTTTCCTTCAGCGGCCAAAATCTGATTTCTCGCTTCTTGTCCTATTACCTTCTGAAAATTTCTAACGATAGTTGGATACGGGTGTGGTCCTAAAACTGAACCAAGAAGATAATGTGTAGTTTCAACATTACTAATCCAGTCTCGGATCGCCTCGTTTATGGCATCTTTAAGGGTTTTGCTCCCAGAAGAAACTGAGACCACTTTAGCGCCCAACAATCGCATACGGACTACATTTGGCTGTTGTCTCTGAATATCCACTTCACCCATATAGATAGTACATTCTAGTCCGAGCTTGGCGCATACTGCCGCAGTGGCGACTCCGTGCTGACCAGCACCTGTTTCTGCAATAATTCGACTTTTACCCATGAATTTAGCTAAAAGTGCTTGACCTAAAGCATTGTTTATTTTATGTGCACCCGTGTGGGCCAGATCTTCGCGTTTCAGGTAAATTTTTTGACCAGCAAAGACTGACAGTTGCTTGGCAAAATAAAGTGAAGTTGGACGGCCAATAAAATTGCGTTGCAAAGTTTTTAATTCTACCTGTATGGATTTATTGTTTTGAAATTTTTTATAAGCATGTTCTAACTCTAAAAGCGAAGGCATTAAAGTCTCAGGTACGAACTGTCCGCCAAATTGTCCAAAATATGATTTCATAATAAATTTAATTTATCTTTTAAATTTGGCTTGTGGGTAGTGGAATATTCCGTCCACCACCCACAGCCATATAGGAGTGCAATTATCTACCGAGGGGATCGGTATAAACCAGTGTAAGCTGGTCTCCCCACAGTACCATCTGGAGCTCCTTCTTCTGGATGGATTCCCATACATCTTGTTCTCTACGCCCGGTCGCTCGCGCGTGCTTCCGAACGGTCATTACTTCCTTAGAAGGGTGAAGAAAACATTTCGGTTGCCCGCATACTGGGCAAAAGAATCCCCCTCTTCCGAGAAGTATTGCCCTCTCCTGCTCGAGACAGGAGTGGTTCTCTTTATGGAGATATTCTCCACAAAAAACGCAGCACTTCATCTTTCCCTTCCCCTTCAGGTTTAGAAAACCACAAAGAACAAAAACCAACGCCTTGTGCGCCGGTTGATGGATTCCTTGTTTGGTTAGAGAGAAAAGAAATCAACAAATCAGCGCAAAAGAGAGAGTCTTTGCGCTCCACCATACCTTTGTTAATTTATTTGTTTTAAAATTGTTTTTCATATTTTTTATACAAATACACAAACACCTACATAAGCACTCTTGTATCTATGTACTAGTACATGATAACAAGATAAAAAAAATATTGCAAACGGCAACTGTGGATAACTTTGAACGACTTTAGACTACTTTGGGGACTTTATTGAGCCAATTTTTTCAACATTAAATGAAAACCGCCATTTTTATTACGAAGTTCGCGAGATCCTCGGGTAACAGTGCTGATACCAAGACCTAAATCCCCTGCTACGGACCTATGAGTCTCCCCCTTATTTAACTTCTTAACTATTTGCCACCTCAAAGCCAAAGCCTCAAATTCAGCTGGCGTTAAGATATCTAACAAAAATTCGGCTGTTAAATTTTTATTTCCATTGATTTTAGAAAAAATTTCTACTAATTCTTTCTTGTATTCTGGAATTTTTTTATTCTTTTGTTTCATGCTTTCATATAGAACTCTAGTAAACGTTCACCCCTGTTTTTTCCCGCACTTCGTTCATTTTTGCGGAAGCAACTTTTTTGGCTTTTTCACCACCAGCTTTTAAGATTGAGAGAGCTTTTGGAATATCTTTTGCGAATTCTTTTCTTCTTTCCCGCATGGGCGCGATAAATTTTTCCAAATCTTCTATCAGGAGTTCTTTTAATTCTTTATACTTACCTACCTTGCTCTCATATATAGGCAAGAGCTCCGAAGCTGGACGAAGCAGATTGTGGATAGCATACACATTTTTAGGAATTCCTTCGCTAGAATCTGTGACGATGCTCATCACACATTTTTTTATTTCTTCGTATTCTGCAAAAAGAGGAATGGTATTGCCATAGCTTTTAGACATCTTGCGCCCATCCGTCCCCGGAACGACTGCCATATCTTTCATAATCATCGCTTCCGGTAATTTGAAAGTCTCTCCATAGACGCGATTAAATTTTTCTGCCGTATCTCGGGCAATTTCAATGTGCTGTTTTTGGTCAGCTCCCACAGGCACTATGTCGGTATCATAAAGTAAGATATCCGCTGCCATCAGCATTGGATAATTAAAGGTGCCGACATCTATTTCTTTGTTCTTGGTTTCAGCGTCCTTAAAAGCGTGGGCCCGCATCAGGTACGGCATGGTG
>Ga0209541_10011742_pt1 | contig 13656 bp, 16 predicted proteins | sample RifCSPlowO2_01_FD_184027 | JGI IMG/M metagenome (GOLD analysis project Ga0209541, IMG submission 184027) | Groundwater microbial communities from Rifle, Colorado - Rifle CSP2_plank lowO2_0.1 (SPAdes) (version 2) | ecosystem: Environmental > Aquatic > Deep subsurface > Groundwater | place...
CGTCTTTTCTGCTCTCCATTCCCTTAACTTACTGTCGTTCCATTGATTCTGTGCAAGCTGCCTGTTTCTCTCTTTCGCTTCAGGATTATTTCCAAAATAATCTTTGGTTCTTTTTGACTGTAGTTTTTTGTGTTCTTCCTTTGCCCAATAGTCCTTTTGAGCGCGGTTGAGCCTTTCCAGGCTTTCTTTTTGGTATTCTTCATTGGCATTGTAGAACGCCAGAAATTTCTTGGTCATATGCTCCCTATAATCCGGATTCTTCCATTGATTCCTTGCGCGTTTGGAAAGCATAATCTTCATTTCCGGGGTTGACATAATCTTACCCATTTTTTCGCGAAATTCAGGTGATTGGCGTATTGTCTTTGATCTCTGTTTTACATCTTTCCTATGCAATGTTTTTTCTAGTATGTTTTTGTGCAGGACCAAGTGATTTTCTTTGGTCATCCTAATAATATTCTCTGGATTATTGTTCCTCTTGTTAAAATCAACATGATGCTTGTGCGCACCATCACTTGTTTTGTAGATATTGTTCTCAAGATTAAATGCATCAGAAATAAGGTGGGTGAAAACCCAACGGCTGGTTTTTGGATCATTAACCATTTCATACCCTTCAATTGTGATCCGCCCCTCAATTTTGGATAATTTTCTGCACAAGGGCATTAAACTCATAGGCGGGGTGAGGTTCTCTGCCCTGCAATACCCGCCGTCCCTTAGCATGAACTTATGGTCTGGTGTGCAAATAATCTTTTCATCGTTATCCAGAATAACCTTTATGATCTTTGCATTTTTTCTGGTTAAGCGAGGATGCTGTATCAGGCCAACTCCAATCGGGCCTTTTTTGGTTAAAGTGTAGCAATAATTCTTCTTTCCTTGTGCTTCCTCTTTAACAAGGTCCTTGATGCTTAGGTTTCTTCCGTCAAGCAGCGCTACTTTGGTATCCCCTAAAAAACATCCTCCTGCAGAATCCCCTTCAACAATGTAAATTTCTGTCCTGGAAGGATCCCTATCAGAGCAGTCAGCTAATTTTCCCGGCAATGAGCCGTGGTTCAAAACCCCTTTCCTGCGTGTCAATTCGCGGGCTTTTCTTGCCGCTTCTCTTGCTTTTGCAGCATTGGCAATTTTGAACAGGACAATTTTTGCTATGGCAGGGTTTTCCTCAAGAAAAGAGCCAAGCATTGTGTTCACAATAGCCTCCACAATGCCTTTGACATTGGAATTTCCAAGCTTGGCTTTTGTCTGGCCCTCAAACTGCGGCTCTGGTATCTTTACAGAGATCACCGCTGTCAGCCCTTCGCGCACGTCTTCGCTGGCCAGCTTGAAATCCTTCAGGTTGTATTTTTCAGCATACAGGTTCATGGTCCTTGTCAATGCTGCCTTGAAGCCTATGAGGTGCGTTCCGCCTTCAGCTGTGTTGATGTTGTTTGCAAAAGAGAAGATATTTTCCAGATAGCCGTCGTTATACTGCATAGCCACTTCTGCGCTTATGCCGTCCTTTTCCTTTTCAAAATAAATTGGCTTATGTAGCGGCGTCTTGTTTTTGTTGAGATACTCCACGAATGAGCGTATGCCGCCGTCGTATTCAAAGACATGCTGCTTGCCTGATCTTTCGTCCGTAATCACTATGTTCAAGCCCTTATTTAGAAATGCAAGCTCTCTAAGCCTTGATGCGAGCGTGTCAAAATGGAATTCCACTGTCTCAAAAATCTCAGGGTCGGGAAGAAAAGAAACTTTGGTGCCGCGCAGGTTCGTCTGGCCTGTTATCTGAACGTCCGTTACTGGCTTGCCGCGCTCATATTTTTGGGTGTATATGTTTCCGTTCCTGTATATCTCAACCACAAGCTCTTTTGACAGCGCATTTGTCACAGAAATCCCTACGCCGTGCAATCCGCCAGAAACCTTGTAGCTCTTCTTGTCAAATTTTCCGCCGGCATGCAGCTTTGTCATCACAATCTCAACTGCAGGCCTGTTCAGCTTCGGATGGTTGTCCACTGGTATGCCGCGGCCATTGTCTATGACAGTGGCACGGCCGTCTTTATGCAGAATAACCCTTATCCTGTTGCAATAGCCTGCCAATGCCTCATCGATGGAGTTGTCTACAGCCTCATATACAAGATGGTGCAGCCCCTGTATCCCTGTAGTGCCGACATACATGCCGGGCCGTTTTCTTACAGCGCTAAGTCCTGTTAAAACATGGATATCCTTGGCTCCGTAATCATCATTTTGCGGACTAGCTTCGTTGCTGTTTTCGGTCAAATTTTCACCTGAAAATTAGGCTCTAAAATTATGCTCTTCTTGTTTTCCGATAGGCCGCTTCTATATAAACCTTTTGGTCAAATTCAGGCTTTATAGGGGTTATAAAGGCAGAATTTCAAGATTTGGTGTTTATTTTATAATTTGATATAATCTGCAAAATCTTTTCAACATTACATTTTTATAAGGGAGCAAATTTTCCTGATTTATGAAATGCCCTTTCTGCAAGAAAGAAGTCAAGACTGAGGATGAATCCATCCGCGGGTGCATGGAATGCATTGATGAATGGGTAGAAGGCAAGAACGTAGACCATCCTGTTGGATAGAATCAGCTAGAAAAAACGCCTCTTTTCCAGATGTTAAGAAACATTTTCTATTTCTCCTCAAAATCCATCATAAGGTCGTTGTTGAAGTTGTAGCGCTCGAAAAAATCCTCATATGGCGCATCATCCAACGGCTTATACGTCTTTATCATTCCGACCACCCCTTTATCCTGAATCCAGGTGCGCGTATTTCTCCAAAGCCCCGTTATTGCGCATCTCCTGCTCGCAGCTCCTGCACAGGTATGGATCGTAAAAAGCGCTTTTCATTATGCTGTTTCCGCAGCGTGTGCATCTCAGCCTTCTCATATTATCACCTCTTAAGACGCTTCCTCATAGCCCCGCATGAATGCTTCCTCGAACAGGCTTAGCTCGTCTTCCTCAAGCAGCAACTCACGGGCATCTTTGCGGTAGATATCATCCTCTTCTATCTCTTTCTCCATTTCCTGCTCTATGTCAGATATCCTCCTCATCCTCCTCACCCCCTTCTTCACACTCCTTGTACCTGTCCTCATTCCAATACATCAGCTTCATGCTTCCACCTTCTGAAGTAAATGCCTTGCAGGATAAGTGTGCCCTTTTTTAGGCACATTGTTTTTGTCTCCTCTAATCTTTATACCTCCTGCAAGGCCAGTTAATGCCCAGAATCGTTAAATATATATACTTATGGCATATACGATATATTACATATATATCTGTCAAAAAGCATATGCTTTTTTATTAATTTTTTATAAATTATAAGGGGTGGGAGCATGGAGTTCAGGAAGCTGATAGGGTTCGGAAGGAATTCTTATGTTGTTTCTATGCCAAAGTCATGGATTACTAAATGCAATCTGAAGAAAGGCGATCTCATATCTGTTTCTGAGGGCGAAGATGAGATTGTGCTGGTTCCGAATGACTATAAGGACAGGCGCATCGAAGCAAGGGAAGCATTCATCGACACAGCAGACAAAGACCTGTACAGGATTAAGGGCGAGATTATATCTGCCTATCTCAATAATTATGATTCGTTGCGTGTCAACCTTGAGGGCCTGAAGTATGATGTGATGGAAATCAAGAATCTGCTGATGAATCTTGCTGGTTTGGAGGTCATGGAGCAGACTTCCAAGAGCATCGTGGCAAAAGATATTGTCAACCTGGAGGAAATATCCATCACCAAGGTCATACGAAGGATGGATATCATCATAAGGGGGATGATCTCAGACACAAGGGGGTACCTGAATAAGGATTGCCCTGCCTACTCTATTGCGCAGCGCGACATGGACATAAACAGGCTCTATTACCTCGGGTCCCGTTCCATCAAGAAGGCGCTGAAGAATCCCGGTGTTGCAAAAATCTTTAAGCTGACGCCATGGCAGCTGCACGGCTGCAAAACCGTGCTGTACCGCATGGAGAAGATCGCAGACAGGCAGAAAAGAATAGCAAGGTACCTGCATGAATGCGATATGGATGCCAAAACTGCAAAAGAGCTGGAGAGCGTCTACCAGCGGATGGACGAGTCATTTTCAGCTGTAATGAAGGCGTTTTACAACAATGACAAGGCACTGGGTTTTCAGATGGACATGGAGAACAAGGAGCGAACAAGGCTGTGCGATGCTTTCCTGAAAAACACAATCAAAGATGGCACTAAGGGAAAACACAGCATAGATTATTATGTGGCTCTGGCAAAAATCAGTGAGAATCTGAAGGCAATGTCCACTTCAATCAGAAATATCGGAAGGACCATAACAACGTATGACTAATATCCTTTGTAAATTATTTTTTTATTGTTTTTTATGAGGACTGTCTGCGTAACATCACTTTTCCTGACTTCACCCACAATCTGTGCTTTCTCACCCATTTTTCTGGCCAGTGCAAGGATATTTCCGGCATCTTTCTTTTTTGCAATTATAAAAAATCCCATCCCCATATTGAAGCGCTGGTACATTTCCTTGTCGCTGTATCTGGCTTCTTTCTGGACCAATTCAAAAATTTCTTGCGGCCTTATTGGATTATTGATGCAAAATGAGACTTTTTGAGCTATCCTGTTGAAGTTCTTCAATCCATATCCTGTATTGTTGATGCCAACAACCTTATATTTATCTGCAATGGCAGCCATGGTTTTCAGGTATATCCTTGTAGGGGCCAATAGCTGCTCTCCGATTGCCTTTCCCTTATATTTGGAATCCAACCGGTATTTTCCTTTGTACTGCTTTCTGAATTCTTCCCTTTTTTCAAATTCGCCTTTCAGCAGTTTTAATCTCAGGTCAGTGTAGGCATTTGAATGCGGGCCTGAGCTTGCTAGGGCAATGATTTTATCCCCGACTGAAACTTTCGTGTTCAATTTCTTCTTTTCCAGAAAGCCTATCATAGCTCCTGCAACATCAAAGCCATACCCTTCCTTTATGCCGCCCATCAATTCATCCACAGATGCAGTTTCGCCTTTGCCCAGGTTTATTTTTATGGAATTTCTCAGTATTTTTGAGGCATCGCATTGCTGCAGCCCTTTTACTATCCCACTTAGTATCTGGCCTGCGTATTTTTCCTCCACATTCTTCTGGACTGCCAGGTAATCAACAAAAAGAAAGGGCGATACAGCTCCCAATGTTGCCAAATCATTTGCTGACATTGCAACAAGGTCAATGCCTATTGTATCATATTTGTCCATCGCCTGTGCAAGAAGAAGTTTTGTGCCAACGCCGTCAATGGCAACAGCACAGTAATGTTTTGGAAAAACCTTGCTTTGGTAGAGCTCGGCAAACATGCCTTTGCTCTGCTTCAGCATATCTGATTTCAGAGAAATAGGAATGGCTTTTTTAATTGCCTTGACTGCCTTTTCCTCTCTTTTCTGGTAATCCATGGTAAAATGAGGATTTTGCAGATTTATAAATTTATTGATTAGGGAAAAGTGTTGTATACTACTTAGGCTGGCAATATCCTAAACCCATTATTCTCAACTTTAATCAAAACATTTTCCCCTTTTTCTAAATTGAAAGCGTGTTCTAAATCTTTTGGCAATCTCAATATCAAATTACTCCTAATTTTTCCAAGTTTAGCTTTCAGCACTTCTTTCTTCAATTTATTTAATAGCAATACTCTCTGTGCCTGCTCAGGATCATAATAAATTTCACCACAAGAGCATCTCCATCCATCTATTGAATACTCATTGAATTTCATTCCTTTAACAAATTTCATATTCTTGCTGCATTTATTGCATTTCATTTCCATTACCTCCTACTAAATTTTCCAAAATGAATCAAAACCCAGCAATCTTCTTTCAAAATTTCGTGGTAATCCTTTGCAATTACCACATTATAGGTTTTCTTTCCTTTGTCAAGCCACGTTTCTACTGTTCCTTGCTTTCTTTTTCTGGGCGCATCATAACCATTTTCCAATATTTCAACAACATCATAAACAGTTTTACCCTCTTGCATTAGTTCTTTCATAGCTGAATGGCTTATGGCAATTCTTAACCCTTTATATCTATCATTGAACATACTTACCTAACATATGTCAGATGTATATGTTTATAAACTTTTCTCTTGTCAAGAACCGCCCGTCATAGACGGGTGGCATGTTTTGAAACCACCTTAATTTTGGGGCGGTTTTTGAGCACACTAAAAAATGCTTTGCATTTTTGGTGCACCGGAAATTCGTAAGGCGAATTTCCCAGTGTGCTCAGAATTTTCCAGGCAGTTGGGTACAAATTCACACCACCAGTCAGAGACTGGATGGAAAATTCTGACATTTTAACGGAAATTGCATTAATCAATAATAATGGAAAAAATTAAGTGGGAAAAATGGAGCGTAACTATTATAAAGTGAATAATATTCCCATTCACATATGAAATTTAGGCCGTGCATTGATATTCACAAAGGGCAAGTAAAACAAATAGTTGGTAGCACGCTAAAGGATAGTTCTGAAGGTCCAGTAGAAAACTTTGTTTCAGAAAAAGATGCAGCATATTTTGCAGAAATGTATAAGAAAGACAGGCTAACGGGCGGCCATGTTATCATGCTTGGTCCGGGCAATGAAGAAGAAGCATTAAAGGCCTTGCATGCATATCCCCAAGGATTGCAGATTGGTGGGGGCATAAGTCCTGAAAATGCATATCGCTATCTTAATGAAGGGGCTTCCCATGTTATTGTCACTTCTTATGTCTTTAAGGATGGAGAAATTAATTTTGAAAATCTGGATAAACTTGTCCAGGAAGTAGGGGCTGACAGATTGGTTCTGGACTTAAGCTGTCGTGGAAAAGATGGAACTTATTTCGTGGTAACAGACAGATGGCAGAATTTCACAGTTTTTGAGGTAAATGAAGCTAATCTTAGAGATTTGTCACGTTATTGCGCAGAGTTCTTGATACATGGGGCAGATGTCGAGGGCAAACGGCAAGGTATTCAGGCGGATTTGGTTATGAGATTAGGCATGTGGGCAACTAGGCCAAAAGTCAACACACCTATGACATACGCAGGAGGCATTACCTCTTTGGATGACTTAAAGGTTATACATGAGTTAGGGAAAGGAAAGTTAGATTTTACAGTAGGAAGCGCCCTTGATATTTTCGGCGGAAATCTGCCTTATAAAGATGTAGTTGCCTGGAAGCCCAGATAGTTTTCTTTTGTCTAATATCACTAAATCAAGGCATTTTTCAGAAATTTTGGATAACCAAATTAAACAGCATCTTTTTATATGCTTGTTTCATCACCTTTTCTGAGGTGGTAATATGGAAACAGATTCCTCTTCTTACATGCTGAAGCTCGGGAGCAAAATACCGGACTTTAAGCTGCCTGGCGTAGACGGCAAAAAATATTCGCCTGCTGATTTCAAGGGCAAGAAAATTCTGGCAGTAATTGTCATGTGCAACCACTGCCCTTACGTAAAGGCCACTTTGCCGAGAATAATCAAAATACAGCAGGATTTTAAAGACAATGGAGTGCAGCTTGTCGGAATTAACGCCAACGACGCAACAAATTATCCTGATGACAGCTTTGAGAATATGGCTGAAGTTGCTGAGAAAATGAAGCTGCCCTTCCTCTACCTTAGGGATGAAAGCCAGGAAACTGCCAAATCGTTCAAGGCCCAATGCACTCCTGAAGTGTTTGTTTTTGACCAGGAGCGCAAGTTAAGGTATCATGGAAGAGTGGATGACAACTGGCAGAATCCGCAGGCTGTGAAGCGCAGTGATTTCAGGGTAGCATTGGACGAGCTGCTGGCAGGAAAACCTGTTTCAAAGCCTGAGCTGCCTGCCATCGGCTGCAGCGTAAAGTGGAAATACTAGTTTAGCAAATCTTTTAAACTTTCAACACTTATCTTCTTGTATGCATGAAGCAATTTTATACAAAAAATTAGAAAACAAGAAGGTATTATGCACTGCGTGCAGGCAGGAATGCACTATACTGCCTGGCTATACAGGTCTTTGTGGTGTGCGGCAGAATAAGGATGGTAAGCTCTATCTTCTGGTGTACGGAAAGGCTTCTGCTGTAAATACTGATCCTGTCGAGAAAAAGCCCCTGTTCCATTTCCTTCCAGGAACGCAGATTTTCTCTTTAGGCACTGTTGGCTGCAATTTTGGGTGCACGTTCTGCCAGAACTGGGACATTTCGCAGGCTGCCAGGGACTTAAGGTTCAAGCTGATGCGGGAAAAGAGGCAGGAGCTTTCTGATGTAGAAGTTGGAAAATACGGGTATGAATTGATGCCTGGGAAGATTGTGGAAATATGCGAGGAAAGGAACATCCCAAGCATTGCCTACACCTACAACGAGCCTGTCATTTTCTTTGAATACCTTTATGACACCTCTAAATTGGCCCACAAAAAGGGCATAAAAAACGTGTCAGTCAGCAATGGCTATGAGTCTGAAGACGCTCTTAGGGCAATGAAGCCTTATATTGATGCAATGAATATTGACTTAAAAGCGTTTACCAATGAATTCTACCAAAAGCTGTGCAAGGCTAAACTGGAGCCTGTATTGGAGACAATAAAAATGGCCCACGAGCTTGGGATATGGATTGAAATCACTACACTGGTAATTCCCGGCAAAAATGATTCTGATGCTGAATTAAAGAAGATAGCGGAATTCATTGCAGGCGTTGACAAAAACATCCCGTGGCACGTTACTGCATTTCATCCTGACTATAAGATGGTTGATGTTCCTGCAACAAGCTACGCCTCCCTGCAGAAAGCTCATGCCATCGGCAAAAAATCAGGCCTGAAGTATGTTTATGTCGGCAATATACTGGATGAAGAAAGGTCAAGCACTTACTGCCCAAATTGCGAAGAGCTGCTTATACGGAGAAACGGCTATTGCCTGACAGTTGAAAACCTTAAGAGCGGCAAATGCGGAAGCTGCGGGGAAAAAATACCAGGCGTATGGAAATGAAGACAAGGAAAGCTGCAGTAGCGGGGATGTTTTATCCAGGCGATAGAGAAGAATTGAAAAAAATGATTAACGGCTTTCTAAAAAAAGCCCCTGCAGTAAAAGATGATCGCAGCCTAAAAGCCATTATTGTGCCGCATGCAGGCTACATATATTCCGGGCTGACAGCTGCTTACGCATACGCACTCCTGGAAAAATATAAGGATAAAGAACAAAAAATCATTTTACTTGGGCCTTCCCATTTTGCCTATCTAACCGATGTTGCTGCAGACACAAATGATTATTGGGAAACTCCTCTCGGAACAGTCAAGATTGTGAAAAATAATTTTCCTAAATTAACAGAGCCGCATCTTAAGGAGCATTGCCTGGAAGTGCAGGTGCCTTTCTTGCAGGCAGTACTCAAAAAATTTGAAGTCCTTCCGCTTGTTGCAGGGGATGTTGACCCTAAAAAAATAAGCCCTTCTGTAACAAAATTATTGGACAACAATTCTCTCCTTGTCATCAGCTCTGATTTGAGCCATTACCATGACTATGATACTGCTGTGAAGCTGGATAAAAACACCAACAGCGCTATTGGAAAGCTGGATTACGACAGGATGATGCAGGTTGGAGAGGCATGCGGGATACTTCCTATCCTTACAGCCATTGATATTGCAAAAAATCTGAAATGGAAGCCGAAGCTGCTGGATTACCGCAATTCAGGAGATACAGCCGGCACTAAAGACAGCGTTGTAGGATACGCAAGCTTTGCGTTTTTTGGATAAAATGGTGACAAAAAAAGAGCAGCAATTTCTTCTTCAGCTGGCAAGGAATGCCATTGCCCACCGCTCTGAAAGCCTGAGTCCGCTTCCCAATGGCATTTCGCCTCATCTGAAAGAGCGCCATGGTGTTTTTGTCACTTTAACCATTCATCACGAGCTGCGGGGCTGCATTGGCCATCTTCTTCCGACAGGAATGGTCTATAAGTCAGTTATTGATAATGCCGTTAATGCTGCATATCATGACCCAAGATTTCTTCCTGTGGCAAAAGAAGAGGTTGAGCAGCTGGAGATAGAGATTTCCCTGCTGACAGATCCTGTGCGCCTGGATTACATTGATGCTTCTCATTTGCTTAAAAAATTAGACACTAAAGAAGGGCTGATTCTTAAAAAAGGCATGAAAACAGCTACATTTTTGCCGCAGGTATGGGAGCAGATTCCTGATAAGAAGGAATTTCTCAGCGAGCTGTGCATGAAAGCTTATCTGGATGAGAATGCGTGGCAGGACAGCGATGTGGAAGTGTACGCGTATAAGGTGGAAAAATTCGGGGATTGGCATTAAGGATTCTTTGCCATGCCAAGAAAATATCTGTGGATTTCAGCAGTAGAGCCTACTTCCGGATGAAAACTGGACACTAAAATATTGTTTTGCCTGGCTAAGACAGGAATGCCGTCATATTCAGCCAGAATTTCCACATCTTTCCCGTATTCTGTGATGATTGGGGCACGTATGAAATCCACTTTGAATGGCTTATCTGAAATCTTTGTCTTTAATTCCGCTTCAAAGCTGTCAATCTGCCTGCCATAAGCATTTCTTTTTACAGTGATATCAATCAGCCCAAGAGGCGTTACCTGGTTGTTTTCCACTTTTTTTGACAATAAAATCATTCCCGCGCATGTGCCGTAGATTGGCATGCCTTCTTTTGCTCTTCTTATGATTTCCCTGTCCAGGCCGTTTCTTTGGATTAGCTTGCTGATTGTTGTGGATTCACCGCCGGGAATGATAAGTGCATCAACATTTTCCAATTCTTCTTTTTTTCTTATTTCTATTGGAATGGCATTCAGCCTTTTAATCATCCTGATGTGCTCTATAACATCGCCCTGAAGGGCAAGAACGCCTATGCTCATTGGCCTACCATCCTCTTTCCTGCATTCTGATGTCAAGCTTTTCAATCTCTTTTCCAGGCATTGCCTTGCCAAGGCTTTCAGAGACTTTTGCAAGGACATTCCAGTCATTGAAATGTGCTGTTGCATCAACTATGGCTTTTGCCATCTTTGCCGGACTATTGGACTTGAAAATTCCGCTGCCCACAAAAACCCCATCAACGCCAAGCTGCATCACAAGCGCTGCATCTGCAGGCGTTGCAATGCCTCCTGCTGCAAAATTTACAACCGGCAATCTCCCAAGCCTTAATGTGTACTCTAAACTCTTGAAAGGAACACGCATCTCATTGGCCGCTTTTATTCGCTTTTCTTTAGAAGTGTTTTGAAGCATCTCAATGTTTTCTTTTACTGTCCGTATGTGCTTTACAGCCTCTATTATGTTTCCTGTGCCTGCCTCTCCTTTTGTCCTTATCATGGCAGCGCCTTCGTTGATTCTTCTCAATGCTTCCCCTAAATTCCTGGCACCGCATACAAAAGGCACTTTGAAATCCCATTTGTTGATGTGATGGCTGCCGTCTGCAGGAGTAAGCACTTCGGATTCGTCTATATAGTCAATTCCAATTGCCTCCAAAATCTGTGCCTCTGCAAAATGCCCAATCCTTACCTTTGCCATTACTGGAATAGTGACAGTCTTCATTATCTCCTTAATCAGCTTTGGGTCAGACATTCTTGCAACGCCGCCATGGCTCCGTATATCTGCAGGAACCCTTTCCAGTGCCATCACAGCCACAGCGCCTGCATTTTCAGCTATTTTGGCATGCTCTGCCGTCACAACATCCATTATGACCCCGCCTTTCAGCATCTGCGCAAGGCCTGATTTAAGCTCGTAAGTCCCTTTCATAAAGCTGGGGAAAAGAAAGGGGTTTATTAAGTTTTATACAATTGTTTTTTAAAAATAGCATTATGCGCTCTTTTGATAACCTGATGAAGCAGGAGAGGTTGTGCGTATTCCTGCTTGTTTGCAATTACAGGAAATGTTTCTGTATCCTTTTCACCATAATCTGCTTCAAGAAATGCGAAATGTTCTACCCCTCTTCTTACAGTGTCAAGACGCGCATTGTTTTCCATACTTTGAAAGATATTAAATCCATCTATAATTATGATTTCAAGTCCATTCCTATGTTGCGATGGCAATCCCTTTAAATCTTTCAACATTACTGCAGTAGCCATGCCACTATATACACCGTCCTCCAATGTGCCAAATCCATACCCTTTTTCTTCAAGCCTGGCAAAATATCCTGCAGGCAATTTTTCAAAAGCCTTGCTTTCGAGCAATTCCTGATGATCTTTGGCATCCGGAAAATCTTGCAAATATCTTGCTTTTAGATGGGCTGCATGGTAAGACCGTTTTGTTCGTGACATAAGCCTAGTTATTCTAGAATTGTTTTTAAACAACAGAATTCCACTCATCTTAGATGAGCGGTCAAAGTGGAATCTGTTGTGCTCAAATGTCAGAAATCGAAGATTTCTGAGCACATTCAAAAATCGAAGATTTTTGATGAACCACACAATTCGTGGAATTCTGAGCGTCAAAAACCACTGACTGTTGTTCGTATCATAACATGCCACCCATCTATGATGTGTGGTTTTTGACACATTTCCTGATTTTCAATAATCTTTAAATAGGGGTTATACACTCTTTTGCTTATGGTATCGTTCAATCAAAAAACAGCCGGTTACCTGCTGATAGGCTTTTCTGTAATCCTTCTTTTGGTCCTGGCATTTGTAAAGGTGAATGTAGATAATGAGGGCGCCTTTCTATGCGAAGCAGTAGCTGAAAATCCGAATCTGGATATGGAACAGTGCCCTGCGCACAATAACAATACCTCATGGCTTCTTATGGTTGCTTTCAGCATAGGCGCAATTATGCTGGGCGGCGGAATTTACCTGCTGTTCGCGCCAAAACGAAAAGACATACTCAAAACTGAATTCAAGGAAGTTGACCTTTCTAAGCTGGATGATGGGGAAAAGAAAATCTATGGGCTAATGAAGCAAAACAACGGCTCCATGTACCAAAGCGACCTTATCCGCGAGACAGGATTCTCAAAAGTGAAAATAACCCGAATCCTTGACAAAATGGCTTCCAAGGAGCTTATTGGCAGGGAAAGAAGGGGCATGACCAATATTGTCGTTCTGAAGTGATTTTATGAAACTGTCAATAAGGAAAGGCCTGGGATTCGGGCTGACTTCAGGAATCATCACTACGCTGGGCCTGATTATCGGGCTTGGCTCAAGCACCAATTCAAAACTTGTTGTCATAGGCGGAATACTGATAATAGCAGTTTCTGATGCGCTTTCTGATGCGCTGGGCATACACATTTCAGAGGAATTTGAGAACAGGCATACAACCAGGGAGATATGGGAGTCTACAGCCTTCACGTTCCTGTCAAAATTTATTTTTGCCCTGGCATTTATCATCCCTACTTTGCTGCTCTCACTCTCTCTGGCAACACTCATCAGCACCATCTGGGGATTGTTGCTCATCGTTGGATTCAGCTATTATATAGCCAAAGAAGGAGGTGCCAGCCCTTCCAAGGTTATTCTTGAGCACTTGGTTATTGTGGTTATTGTCATTATCGCTACCTTCTATCTTGGCAAATGGGTAAAGGCGACTTTCCCTGTCTGAAACTAGTTTCACCGCTATTTAAATAAGCTGTTTCAATCGGAATTCTGTTGTTAATGTTATATTTGAGAGGTGGATTGTAAAAATGACAGGAAACATTTCGAATAAAGTGATGGTATTGCTTGTTTTGACCTTGTTTGTGGTTGCTTTCAATTCCTACAGGCTAGGCAAGCTGGATGGCACCA
>Ga0209541_10011743_pt1 | contig 13656 bp, 11 predicted proteins | sample RifCSPlowO2_01_FD_184027 | JGI IMG/M metagenome (GOLD analysis project Ga0209541, IMG submission 184027) | Groundwater microbial communities from Rifle, Colorado - Rifle CSP2_plank lowO2_0.1 (SPAdes) (version 2) | ecosystem: Environmental > Aquatic > Deep subsurface > Groundwater | place...
AGTAGTAAGAATTGCCATAAAAGACATAGTAAGCATAGAAAAAACAAGCGCCTGAACAAATCCTACTATAAATTCGAGGAAAAGAAACGGTAGGGGAAATAAAAATGCAAAAATTGAGGAGACAGTAAGTAAGACTACTTCACCTGCGAAAATATTGCCAAATAAACGAAAGGAGAGAGAAACGACTTTAGTTATCTCAGATATTATTTCTAAAAAACCGATAAAAAGATTAATGGGATTGAAAGAAAAGTATCTACTAAGGTAATCCTTCAGGCCCACCGTTCTAATGCTTAAAATATGCGTTGCCAAGGCAGACACCAGAGCAAGCCCCAGTGTTGTATTTAAATCGGAAGTAGTACTTCTTAAGAGAGGCACAAGCTCCCCATGTGTAAAAAACCCGATGCTGTTGACACCGGGTAAAAGCCCGCTCCAGTTGGCAAGAAGGATAAAAATAAAAAAGCTCATAAAGTAGGGGAATATCTTTTTAACTTTTTCTTGTGCAACCGATTCTGTTATTTCGTAAAACATTTGTATAACAATCTCTACCGAGTTTTGAAACATTCCCGGAATTGTTTTAATATTTTTGGAGATTATAACGCAGAGGATTATTAAAATGGCGTCTATTAGCAAAGTATTTATTGCGGAGTTTGTAATTTTGAAAAATCCAAGGTGGAACAAGACTTCAGATTGGAATGAAAACATCTTAATACCATTTTATGCGTAAGGTAAGGGTTAGTCAAGACGAGAAATCTCTATTAAGCCCAGATACTTTTCCCACAATAACGACTGGTTTTTCATTTTTGGTGTCAACCCGTCCCTCTACAATTATAACTGTGTCTTTAGACAGAAAATTTTTATATTGTTCAAAAATCTTCGGAAATATTATGCATTCAACGGTAATACCTTTTTCATCTCCTATGGTTATAAATGCCATTTCACTTCCTGTTTTTTTTGTAAAAATTCTTCTCATATTTTCTATTATGCCTCCGATTTTAACATTGGCTCCTTCCGATTCTTCCATGATTAAGCGTATTTCATGGGTAACTTCATTTTTTATAGAAGAAAGTTCGTCCATCATTGGATGAGAAGTCAAATATAAACCGAGAAATTCTTTCTCAAAGCTTAATTTTTCTTTTAAGGTAAAATCTTCAATATCAATAGTGCTGTTATTTTTATGCTCTGAAGATTCTTCAAAAAGAGAGGTTTGACCTTCTTTCTTTTCTCTCTTCTTCTTATGAGCCGATTCGAGAATTTCCGAATACCTTATTAGAAGAGGAGCTCTTTTATCAAAGGCGTCCATTGCTCCTGACTTTATTAAGCTTTCTATTGTTTTTCTGTTCACAGCCCCCAAATCAACCTTTTGACAGAAATCTTCTAAGTTTTTAAACGGACCTCCGCTCCTATTTGAAATCATGCTTTTGATTGCTGCTTCTCCAATATTTTTTATTGCGGAAAGACCAAATCTTATACTATTTCTTCCTTCTATAGAGAACTCGCTTTGAGATTTATTTATATCGGGCGTTAGAACCTTTATGTTTAACCTTTTGCATTCAGCAACTCCTTCTGCAATTTTTTCGTTTTTCGAAGGCCCGCTTGCACCCCTTGACTCGGCTGTTAAAAATGCTGTCATAAATTCTACCGGATAATGTGCTTTAAGATAGGCAGTTCTATAGGCAATAGTTGCATAACAGGCTGCATGCGCTTTACCAAAACCATATCCGGCAAACGGTTCAAACAATGTCCACAACTTTTCAGCGCTCTTTTTGTCCATCCCGTTTGATACGCATCCTTGCACAAACTTATCGTGCTGTTGTTTCATCTCGGAAGAAATTTTCTTTCCTACGGCTTTTCTTAATTTGTCCGCTTCAATCCACGAATATCCCGCAACTTTTATTGCCGTTAATAGCAAGTCGTCCTGAAAAGTAATAATTCCGTAAGACTGTTTTAAAACGTCTTCTAACCTTTTATCGGGGTATGTTATAAGCGAAGGATTATGCTTTCTTTTTATAAATTCGGGGATGTTTGCCATAGGTCCGGGTCGGTAAAGAGCAACCATCGCCTGAAGATCAAAAATAGAAGTGGGCTTAAGTTCCTTTATATACCTTCTCATTCCTGATGACTCAAGTTGAAATATTCCGGTTGTTTCTCCTGAGGCAAGAAGTTTATATGTATTAGTATCATCAAATGGAACGTTTGAAAAATCGACGTCTTTCCCGAGGTTTTCTTTTACAAATCTTAAAGTTTCCTGAATAATTGTTAAATTTCTAAGACCCAAAAAATCAATTTTTAAAAGACCAACACCGTCTTCACCTACGGTGTACATATCGTATTGAGTTATAATCTTTTCACCGTTTGGTTCTCTTTGAAGGGGAGTATATTCAGTTAAAGGCTTATCTGCTATTACAACTCCTGCCGCGTGAACAGAAGCGTGTCTTGCCACTCCTTCTATTTTTTTTGCCAAATCCAATAGTCTTTTGGTCTCCGGCTCTGTTTGATATACGATTGCAAGTTCCGGACTCTGCTCAAGCGCCTTATCGATTGTCATTGCATGCCCCTGCCATCCAAGAGGCATCATCTTTGCTATTCTGTCGGGGACAGAATAGGGAAGACCTAAGGCTCTCCCTGTATCTCTCACAGAACCTCTTGCCTCCATTGTTCCAAAAGTAATTATCTGGGCCGCTTTATCACGCCCGTATTTTTCAGTTACATATTCAATTACTTCATCTCTCCTATTGTCGGCAAAATCCAGATCAATATCGGGAGGCGAAGGCCTTTCAGGATTTAGAAATCTCTCAAAAGGAAGTTTAAAAAAAAGCGGGTCAACGTCTGATATACCAAGCGCATATGAAACAATCGAGCCTGCATTGGATCCTCTTCCAGGACCTACTGTAATCCCTTGACTTTTTGCCCAGTTAACAAAGTCGGCAACTATTAAAATGTATTTTTCATACCCTTTCTTTAGAATCGTAGAAAGCTCGTAGTTTGATCTCTCTCTTATTTCTTTGGTTATTCTTTTATATCTGTTTTTAAGGCCTTCTTCTACTTCTTCTTGGATAAATTTTCCCGTGGATTTTTTACTGGGTACGTCAAATAGGGGCATTATCCATTGTCCTAACTTGATCTCAACGTTACACATATCTGCAATTTTTGATGAATTTTCAAATGCTTGCGGAACATTTAAAAACAGTCCGGCCATTTCTTCTTTACTTTTTATGTAAAAATCTGGAGAGGAAATCATTGTAAGCCTTCTGTTTTTATCATTTAATGTTGTCTGCGTTTGAATACAAAGAAGTGTTTCCTGTGCTTCTGCATCTTGCGGGTAGATATAGTGGTTATCATTCGTTGCAACAAGCGGAATGCTTAGCTTCCTAGATAAATTTATTAATTTCTCATTTAGAATATCTTGCTTTTGAATATTTACATGTTTTTGGATCTCTAAGTAAAAATTTTCTTCTCCAAATATTTTTGACAGCGTTTTAGATCTTTCTATTGCAGTGTCTTCTTGTCCTTCAAGAAGCGGTTGCGAAATGAATCCATTTATACAGGCGGACAAACAAATAATGCCTTCGCTGTGTTCTCGTAAAAGTTCTAAATCACTTCTGGGACGATAGTAATATCCTTCAAGATTGGCAACGGAAATTATTTTCATTAAATTTTTATATCCTTTCTCGTTTTTTGCAAGAAGTATTAAATGATTAGAATCCGTATCAAGTCCCGCTTCTTTATCGTGTCTTGTTCTTTTACTTATGTACATCTCACATCCTATGATAGGTTTTATTCCTTGCAAGATACACTCTTTGTAAAATTTAATTGTTCCATACATGTTTCCATGATCTGTTATCGCAATCGCTTTCATATTTAATTCCTTAACCCTTTTTACCATTTCGGAAATTTTAGATAATCCGTCCAATAAAGAATATTCGCTATGATTGTGAAGATGTACAAAGTCTGACATTATTTTATTGCCACTGTATCTCTTTGTTTTTTGGCATCAACTAAACATCTTCCTACTGTATTCATGAGTTCACCTTCACTTTCTCCATTCCAAATTGCTCCTCCAATACTCACAGTCAAAGCTATCTGTGCATTTGAAAAAGGGATATAAAACGGCGCAGACTGTATGGATGTTCTTATTTTTTCGGCAACCTTTTGAAGATTTTCTGAGCTATCTATCCCAGGTAAGATAATTGCAGTTTCATCCCCACCGTTTCTAAAAGGCATATCCGGTTCTCTTTGTCTTCTTTCTCCCTTTCGTAGCTGTTCTGTTATTCGCATAGCGGTTTGGATTATGACTTCATCTCCTGCCGGCTGGCCATATTGTTTGTTTATTGCTCCAAATTTATCAAGATCTGTAAAAAGAACAGCAAACGGCTTACCTACCCGAATCATTTCCTCCAACATAGGTCTTAAATGTTCTTGTCTATATAGACCTGTCATCGGATCTCTTTCGTTTTTTTTCTGTTCACTCTCTTTGCGTCTATCTTTATTTATTAATGCGAGGGCGATTAATCTATTTCTTTCTTTCTCTGTCATCAAATGATTTCTTACCCTGGTATCCAGGGACTTTAACCACCCTTCATAAACCCTAAGATCTCGATCCATTCTTAATCGTTCGGGACTTCTTTTTTCTTGTGTTCCAGGATCGGTTGTGTCATTTTCTGCCATTATTTTAATTCCTCAATAATTAGTTTTTTTAAAAATTCCGTATCTATTTTCTTTTTTATGATATACATTGCTTGACCTATGGCAAATTGGATAACTGAAGTTTTTCCTTTTTTGTAATCCTCTGCAATTTTTGGATTTTCTTTTAATACCTTTTTGATAATTTTCCGCAAGGTTTCGTCATTTATTTCGTCTGTTTTACCAGCTGAAATAACTCGTCTGATAAGTTTTGCAGGCAGGATGTTCTTTGGATCAACCCTTCGATTAATAATGAAGTTGACGATTTGTTTTGGGGTTAGTCCATACTTTTTGCCTAAAGTAACAGTTTCTTCGAAGTAATCTGCCAGAATTGTTTCTCTTGTGAGAATTTCTGCGTCATAATCATTCAACTGATATTGCTTTATAAATCTATGTAATTTTTTATCTGGCAATTCGGGTATTTGTAATTTGTAATTTGTAATTTGTAATTCCGTCCAACGGACGGGCGGTATATCCGGTTCTGGAAAATATCTGTAGTCGCTTGATTCTTCTTTTATTCTCTGCGTTACGGTTTTTTGTTTATTTTCATCCCATCCTCTTGTTTCCTGAGTAGGTGTTTTACCTTCGTTTAAAATTTTCGTTTGTCTATCTATTTCATAATTTATAGATTTTTCTACAAACCTAAACGAATTAATGTTTTTAACTTCTACTTTATAATTTGGCAGGCCAGTTTTCCCTTTTTTTTGTAAAGATATGTTGGGCTCAAGACGCATATCTCCTTTTTCCATATCTGCGTTTGAAATATCAAGATATCTTGCGATCTGTTGAAGTTTTTTAAGATAATCAATAACATCTTTAGTATTATCAAAATCGGGTTGCGTAACTATTTCAACCAAAGGAACTCCACTTCTGTTAAAATCTATGAGAGTTACGTCTTGTCCATCTATTGATTCGTGTATTAATTTGCCCGTGTCTTCTTCCATGTGGACCCTTGTTATTCCAATCGTCTTGCCGCTATCGAGTTTTATCGAACCTTTTAAACAGAATGGTTCAGCGTATTGGCTTATTTGATAACCTTTTGGGAGATCGGGATAGAAATAATTTTTTCTATCAAACTTTGAGAACTGGGGAATATCGCAATTTAACGCCATTCCCAGCATAACGCACCATTCAATTGCCGTTTTATTCGGTACAGGTAGTGCTCCCGGAAGTCCAAGGCAAACTGGACAAGTGTGGGTATTTGGTTTTTTGCCAAAATAATCCGCAGAACATGGACAAAACATTTTTGATTTAGTCTTAAGTTCTATGTGGGTTTCTAGTCCAATTACAGGTTTCATGCGTACTCACAAGCCTTTCCTGCCTGAAATAATTTTCCTTCAGAAAAATGGGGTCCTAAAATTTGCATACCTACAGGTAAGTTATCGATAAATCCTATTGGTACGGAAAGTCCGGGAATTCCCGCAAGATTTGCTGTTACCGTATATATATCCGAAAGGTACATCGCAAGCGGATCAGAAGTTTTCTCTCCAATCTTCCATGGAAGAGTTGGAGAGACCGGTGTAATAATAACATCTACTTTTTTAAATGCGTTGTCAAAATCCTTCTTAACCAAAGTCCGCACTCTCATGGCCTTTTTATAATACGCGTCGTAGTATCCAGATGATAAAACATACGTTCCGAGCATTATTCTGCGTTTTGCCTCATCTCCAAAAAAACTTCTATCATTTCCATATCTTATTCTATCGTATCTAGCTAAATTTGAAGAAACTTCAGCGGGTTGTATTATGTAATAACAGGCAACAGCGTATTGTGTGTGGGGAAGTGAGATATATTCTATATTTGCTCCTTGGGTTTCTAAAAGTTTTATAGAATTTTTTATTTTTTCTTTTATCCTTTTATCAAGACCTTCTAAAAAATATTCTTTAGGAATTCCAATTTTTATGTTTTTGACTCCTTTATTTAAGTAATTTTCGTAAGCATCAACTTTGTTATCCGGGGTAGTTGCATCATTTGGGTCTTTGCCTGCTGTAATAGACAACATTAATGCTGAATCATCCACGTTTTTAGTAAAATGGCCGATGGAATCAAGGGATGATGCCATTGCTACTATTCCATATCTTGAAACTCTTCCGTAAGTTGGTTTAAGTCCAACCACATTACAAAAACTCGCAGGAAGTCTTATTGAACCGCCCGTGTCTGTTCCTGTTGAGGACAGAGCCATGTTTGCTGCGACCGACACTGCAGAACCTGAGCTCGAACCGCCCGGCACATATTCCTCATTCCACGGATTTTTAGTATGTCCATAATCAGAATTTTCTCCGCTTGATCCGTGCGCCCATGCGTCACAATTGGTTTTTCCGACAATAATTGCGCCCGCATCCTCAAGATTTTTTACAACTGTCGCGCTATATTGTGGGATATAATCTTCCAGAATTCTTGACCCTGCGGTTGTTTTAATTCCTTTTGTAAGATAAATGTCCTTAAGAGAAATTGGAATTCCCAAGAGAGGTAAGTCAACTTCTTCTTTTATTTTCTTGTCGGATAGCCTGGCCTTTTCAAGAGCTTCTTTTTCACAAACAGTAATGAAGGCATTTAAACTTTTTCCTTTTTTTATTTCAAAAAGACATGCATTCACCAGCTCTTCTGATGAAAATTTTTTCTTTGATAAACCTTCCCTTGCCTGTTTTATTGAAATGGTATTTAATGACATCAAAATATTTTAGGAATTTTAAACATACCGTTGTGATTTTTTTTGGAGCTTGATAATGCTTCTTCTTGCGTTAATGAAAATGAGGAATTATCTTCTCTCGTTACATTTTCTAATTCCGTAATTTGGCTTGTTTCTTTAATATTTTTGACATCTTTTTCGTTTAGTTTTTTTACATAAGAGAGAACTTCATTTAATTGTTTTTCGAATTTTTTTTCTTCATTTTCCGAAAGAGGTAGATTTGCTAACTTTGCAACATGCTTTACGTTAATTTTCATAGACCAATTATATTCGGCTTTAGTAATTTTCGCAATGATTGAAGTTAATAATAGCTAATCTTTTGAAGTACTGACGTTTTTGCTTTTTGTGAGAGAGAATCATCAAGTCTTTCAAGCATAATCTTCTTTTTGTATTTTGTCTCAAGTGCTTTTTTGATTATCCAATCTGCAATTTCGGGATTTTTAGGAAGAATCGGTCCATGAAAATAAGTTCCTATGCTATTTTTATAGATTACTCCTTCAGTTTTGTCCATTCCGTTATTACCAAAACCTTTTACAACTTGCCCGAAGGGTTTTAGATTTTTTTTAAGATAAGTTCGTCCGCCATGGTTCTCAAACCCGACGATTACGTTTCCATCTTGGGTTTTAATTACCACATCTCCGATAAGTCTTTCTTTTCCTTCTCCTGAATGTTCTGTATAAAGATCAAATATTCCTAACCCTTTTATTTTTTTTCCATTTGCATCTCTATAATATTTCCCTAGGAACTGGTATGCACCGCATACATAAAGCCCGGGAGTCCCGTTTTCAATTTTTTCCTTAAGTAATTTTATCTTGTCTTTTGAGAAATCATCGGATACAATCTTTTGCTGCAAATCTTGTGCACCGCCCATAAATAAAATATCTGCATTGTTTAGTAGTTTTACCGAAAACCCTATGTCAAGATTTATAACTTGCTCACTAATTCCCCTCCATTGACACCTCTTCGTAAGAACAATTATATTTCCTCTATCTCCATAGGTGCTCATAAGCTGGGGGTATAACCAACCAATTGTTAGAGAATATTGATGATTGATGATTGATATCTGATGATTTTTCATAAAATTGATTTTCCTGTAAGTATTTTTCGTAAGTCAAGCATCGCAGAATATGTTGGCAGAACATATAAAATTTCACTTTTGGGTAGTGCTGCAATTGATTTTTCTAAAGCCTCTTTAAAATTTTCATAGATGTAAATTTTCGCTCTATTATTTCCTGAATACTTTAGCCTAACTGCCATGTCATATGCTCTGTCTCCAGATGCAAATATATTTTTAAAATTTTTAATAAGTAATTCGAAATCAATATCCCATATCCATGAAACGTCCCTTCCGTCCGGAATTCTGTCATTGAGCACCAAAAGAAGATGCTTGGCTTTTAATTCATTTATTGTACTAATTGATTGGTTAAAACTCGCAGGGTTTTTAGATAAAAAAATTTGAACTTTCTTATTTTTATATTTTACAATTTCCTGTCTTCCAAACGCAGGAGTAAATTTTTCAAGAGCTTTATCTATAAGTTTTACATCTATTTTCAAAAGTTTTGCCGTAAGCACTGCTCCCAAAGCATTGTATTTATTATATGTGCCGGACAATGGATACTTTTCCAATTTACTTATGTAAAGATCCGGTCTTGAGTATTCGCAACTTTCACACTTCCACTTTCCAAGATGAGAAAAATAGACCGTTTTATAACTGAGTCGTGTGTTGCATAAGGGGCAATATGTTGAATCGGAAGCGTGCTGTAAAATCAAATTATTGATTTTTTCATTTAAACCAAAATAATAAGAACTTTTCATATTTATTCCAAGAAATGCAATTTGCGGATCGTCAGCATTAAGAATTAATTTTGTATTTTTGGGCAATTTGCTAAAAGCTCTTTTCCACTTATCAGAAATAATATTTATCTCTCCGTATCTATCGAGTTGGTCTCTAAACAAGTTTAGACAAACAACAAAATCCGCAGTTATTGATTGCAATATGATAGGAACAGTATTTTCGTCAACTTCAAAAATAGCATAGTTAAAATTTAAATTTCCAAATATGTTGGAGTTTTTAATAACTGAAGATGCAATTCCATTTACAAGATTCGCGCCAGAATCATTTTGAAAAACTCTTTTACCGTTTTCCTCAAGCACTGTTTGAATAAGTTTTCCGGTGGTAGTTTTTCCATTTGTGCCTGCTATAAGAATAATTTTAAATTTTCTTTTTGTAAGCGTATCTTTTAAAAAGTTCTTATTAATATTAAGTGCTATGTGGCCCGGCCAAGTTGAACCTGACCCGAGGTTTAGAAAACTGCTTATAAAAACAAATACCTTGCCAAATAAAATTAGTATGATATTTATCATTACCCTATTGTACCACTGAATTCTTAAGTTAAAAGTTTTGGATGGAAATTGTGGTCTGGCCTTCTTGCACCAGCTTCTTTTATAGGTGGGTATTTTTGGCAGCTTGCTTCAATAATGCTTTCTGCTTGACGTCTAGCTTCATTAAGATCTTCAAAAGGAGGACCGCCTTCTGTCTGAAATAGGATATCTTTTAGAGGGCATCTTGCACAGTTTATTGAAACTTCTTCGATAGCAGGTTCTTCGGGCGTATCGGGTCCAAGATCATACTCTCTCCCTTCAAAATCATGAACAATTCTACTACTGCCCGGTCTTATAACTCGAAAATCTATATCTGCTTCACATTGCTGTTCAGGTCGTATTTCCATGATGAAATGTAGCACCTTCTGAGATAAACTGCAATTACAGAATAATAACTACATTGACCGGAGAATTTTTATTCTTTCTTCAACTGGAGGGTGAGTGTTGAAAAGATTGGCAAACCAGCTTCCCGATATTTTTCCTTTAAAAGGGTTCATTATGTATAAATGCGCAGTTGCGTTATTGGCAACTTCAAGCGGTTCTTTGTCTCTACTTATTTTTTCAAGAGCGGCAGCTAATCCTTCTGGATAACGGGTCAGTAAAGCTCCCGATGCGTCTGCGAGGGACTCTCGTTTTCGGGATACAGCAAGCTGAATAAGGGTTGCGATAATTGGAGAAAGAATCGCAAGAATAATGCCGATAAGTAAAAAAATTCCCGAAGCGTTGTTCCCTTCTCGACTATCTCTTCTTCCCTCTCCATACCAAAGGCTTCGCATAAAAAAATCAGCCAAAAGTGCTACTAACCCTACTAATACAACAACAATTGCCATCAGTCTAATATCAAAGTTCCTAATATGAGATACTTCATGTGCAATAACCCCTTCAAGTTCTATTTTGTTTAATTTTTGTAAAATTCCAGTAGTTACACAAACAACCGCGTGTTTTGGATCACGACCAGTTGCAAACGCGTTGGGAGCCGAGTCATCAATTACGTAAACTTTCGGCATCGGTGTTCCGGCTCCTATACAAAGATTTTCTACAGTTCTAAAAAGCTCTGGATAATCGTTCTTTTTAATTTGCTTTGCCTTTGACATTCCTAGAATTATCTTGTCGGAGTAGTAGTAGCTCGCAAAACTCATAATGCCTGAGATTACAAGCGCCATTCCTGCAAAGGATAATCCATAGCCTGAAGCATTACCATAAACGTATAGCAACGTTGTTATAAAAATAATAAACAATCCGATAATAATCCATGTCTTCAGCTTATTTGAACTAACTTGAGAATAGATGTTCATATCAAATAATTAATTTCAAACCATAAATAAATCTCAATCGCAAATTCAAAAGTTGAGGGATTATTTTGTGTCTGTATATTAGAATTTTACCTCTGTCGGTTTTCTTTCTCCTTCTTCTGCCTCGAAGAATTCTTCATCTTTAAACCCAAACGCTCGACCAATCTGCCCGCTTGGAAAGTTAGCAAGCGTTGCGTTATAATCCCTAACGTTTGTGTTATAAAATTGTCTTGCATATGCGATCTTCGCTTCGATGTCAGAAAGCTCTTCTTGCAACTTTAAAAAGTTCTGAGATGCTTTAAGATCGGGGTAATCCTCAGACACAGCGAATAAACTTTTGAGAGCACCAGACAAAATATTGTCTGACTGGGCTTTTTCGCGCGGAGAAGTCGCTTTCATAAGTGATGTACGTGCTTCTGTTACTTTTTCAAGCAATTCTTTCTCGTGTTTTGCGTATCCTTTGACTGTTTCGACCAGGTTTGGAACTAAATCCATACGTCTTTTAAGCTGAACATCAATACCTGAAAAAGCTTCTTTTATACGTACTTTTCCAGTTGCAAGACCGTTATAAGTAGACCAAACAAATAAAACTATACCAACTACAAATCCTACTATAGTTATCGTGGTTATGTCCATTTATAAATCACCCCCTTAGCCACTTAATAAAATCATTATACCCCAATGTATTTAGAATGTCACTTTTTTTCGCCCAGCCTCTTCTTGCCATCGAAACTCCATATTTCATAAGATTCATATCTGAGGTTGAATGACTATCTGTATTAATTATTAACTTCACATTGTTTTGAATAGCTTGCTGAATCAAAATATCAGGCAAATCCAGTCGAGTAGGCCAGCAGTTAATTTCTAAGGCTTTGTCATTTTTTACGCAAAATTCGAAAATTTTATGAAAATCTAATTCATATCCCGGCCTTTCATTTAGCATTCTTCCCGTTGGATGCGCAAGAATTTTGGCTTTTTTATGAGACAGTCCGCTAATTACTCTTTTTGTCATGTCTTGTTTTCCCATTTTAAATACACTGTGAACAGATACAATTACGGCGTCTAAGACGTCAAGAGACTTATTGTCAATCGCAAGCTTACCAGAGGGAAGAATATCTACTTCGAGCAATTTAAGTATTCGAATACTTTTAGTCTTCAATTTAATTTGTTCAATTTCTGCATTTCTTTTTGATATTAAAGCGTATACTTGGCTGTTAGTATGCTTTGAAATACTGGGATTATGTTCGGAAAACCCGAAATATTCATAATTCAATCCTTTAGCTTTGTTTAACATTTCTTCAATTGAATTTTTTCCAAGGTCGTGGCTAGGTTCTATTGGAAAACTTGAGTGGATATGCAAATCTCCTTTAATATCTCCAAGTTCGATTAATTGTGGCAGCTTGTGAGAAACAGCAAGTTCTATTTCGCCCGTATTTTCTCTAATCTCAGGCGGAATCCAATCTGCCTCAAGCGCATCATAAAATCTTTCTTCTGTATCGTATTTTCGAATTTTTTTATACCTACCGGATTTAATACCGTATTCGGATAGAGACAATCCTTTTTTTATGGCAAACTCTCTTAAGGCAATATTATGGCTCTTGCTGCCTGTAAAATGCTGAAGAAGTGATCCAAAGCTTTCTGGTGGTTGTACCATTAGGTCCACTTGTCTTCCGCCTGAAACAAGCATAGAGGCTGTGATATCTCCTTTTTCCATTACTCTTTCTTTATGGGGGTAGGAAATAAAATGAGAAATGACTGATTCCGGATTGTAAGAGGCAACCGCAATATCTATATCTCCTACGGTCGGAGATTTTCTTCTTAAACTTCCTAAGGGCTCTGCTTTTTTAACATCTCTGCAAGTTTTTAAATATTCTATAATTTTTTCAGCTATTTCCAAGGCATAAGGCAATATCATTTTCGTAGTTTTTCCTTTCCCAAGACGGAATTCCGATATTGATCTTATAATGTCACTTTGAGATTTTTCGCCAAAACCACTCAGTGAAGCTATTTTTCCTTGTTCTGCAATTTTTTCTAAATCTTCTATCGCGGTTTTAGGATTAGTTAAGTTGAATTCATTTACTAATTTATAGGCTCTTTTTGGGCCAAATCCGGGAACATCAATAAGTACAAATACACTTTGCGGTATATCTTTAAGCGCCCATTCAAATTGCTTTACGCGTACCTTTTGGAATAATTCTATTAAATGTCCTCTTATGGAAGTACCTATTCCTGAAAGCTCATCAAGTCTATCTTCCTTATAGTATTCTTTGATTTCCGAAGTTAAATTTTTTATTGTATCGGATGCTTTTTGATAGGCAATAATTTGAAAGCGGAATTTTTTTTCGTTCTTTATTGTATATGCTGTAGCAATGTTTCGCAGTAGCTTTGAGATTTGCTCGTTGTCCATTCAAACAAATAATATCAGAGGATTGATATTTCGACAATGCTCAATATCAATCCCGAGTAATATCGCACATTCGACGTAGCTCAGTGCGATCCTGAGCTTATCGAATGGATCAAAGGATTGACTATGATTCAATTATTTGTTAGGATAAGGCAGAATTGGGCTCGTAGTGAAGAGGCCTATCACGTCTCCCTGTCACGGAGAAGACC
>Ga0209541_10011744_pt1 | contig 13655 bp, 18 predicted proteins | sample RifCSPlowO2_01_FD_184027 | JGI IMG/M metagenome (GOLD analysis project Ga0209541, IMG submission 184027) | Groundwater microbial communities from Rifle, Colorado - Rifle CSP2_plank lowO2_0.1 (SPAdes) (version 2) | ecosystem: Environmental > Aquatic > Deep subsurface > Groundwater | place...
TTTTAATTTGATAGTTTGTTTTATATATAAATAAACTTGGGCTATATATTATATTTTTAACAACAGCAATTTCATGTGGAGATGGTTTAATTATTTAGTTAAGAATTTGAGTAACTACTACTGCATTATTATCGTTAATTATTTAAAACACTTTGCTTTCACTATTTTGTAGATGAAATGCGATTTGTGCAAAAATGAAATTGGAGAAAGCTTTCTTGAGAAAATTAAAGGGGCTTATTTTAAAATTGAAGGCAGGAAGAAAGTTGCTTGTAATGAGTGCCAAAGGAAATATAAAGGTAAATTAAAAGATAAATTATGAGCTTCTGTAACTCAATTGGTAGAGTACCATCTTCGTAAGATGGAAGTTCTGGGTTTGATTCCCAGCAGAAGCTTAAAATAAATTCTTTATCCAGTTTATGGCTCTTTCAAAGAAATTTAAATCTGATTCTTTAGTGAATTCAATTGTTTCTTCTTGCTGTTGCTCCTGCTTAACCTCTTCAGCTTTCTTTTTTTCTGGAGGTATACAGTTGGGAATTGGCTTGTATTGACAATCTTTGTTTACGCATTGGTCTAAAGTACAAGGGTTTTCATCTGCGCAATCTTCATCTGTCTTGCATATTGGCGGGAGATTCTGACACTCACCTGAACTGCAGAAGTCATCAGTGTCTGAATTATTATCATTGCACTGATTATCATTTGTGCAGCTGATTTTTTGATGCTTGCATTTATATTCTTCACATTTATCTTTTGTCAACTCTTGGCTGTCATTGCAGTCTTCATCAAGGAAACATTGAGGTAGCAAACAGCCAGATGATGTGCACCTGTTTGAGCCTGAACACTTGCAATCGGTGCAGCAGTTTTCTTGAGTTTCTCCTGTGTTGCAGATTGAGTCTCCGCAAATGTATGTGAGTTGGGCAGTGAATGTTATTTTTGAGGATTCATCTCCTGTGTACAATATATCTGCAATTGAGATTTTTACCCCTGCTATTACTTCTGATTCTCCTATGTTTATTATATTCTTTTCACTATCAACTTGTATTACTGCCTTTGTTTGCTGCAATGATACTATTATGATTTTTCTGTTTTCAAATTCAACTGACTCTCCTTTTTTTAATTCGTAAGCTAAAGAGGTTTGGAGAAGTAAGATTAGTACGAGTGCTATCGCGTATTTCTTCATGCGATTTTGTAAACAAGTTCTGATATAAAAACTTTTATATAGCTACTTTTGATGAAAGAGTTTATGCGGGAGTGCCGGAGACTTTGTCTGGAATCTGGAAAATGTTTTTATTGTGAGGATAAAAACTTCTAGCGGGCAGGACTTAAGTTTTCCAACAGGAAATCCTGTGGCTTAGTGCCTACGCAGGTTCAAATCCTGTCTCCCGCAAGGTTTATATCTATTAAAACTCATCAGAGATACTAAGTTAAATACTTACTCCAATATTCATCCTGTTAAAGTTAACAGATGGTTTAACTATCTCTCTCGGTTCTTCTTTTTTATCTAGTTTAACCAATCCAGCAGTATTCAATATTTTTATATCATTAGCAACTGCCCTCCATTTCCTGTTTGTCATTTTAGCCAATTCATAAACGCTTTCAGGATTTTTTATTCTGATTACATGCATTAGTTCTACCCTTGCAGGTGTTAAAATGCTTTTTAATGTTTTTACATCTTCGAAAATTATTCTTTCAACTTTTTTAACATCCTTTCCTTCAGAGATATCTCTAAATATTTTAGCAACTTCTTTAATGCTTTCATCAAAAGGTTTTACTTCTATTTGTATTTGGTTTATTTTCATTTTCTTATTCACCTCCTCTTAGTTCTTCAATTTCTTCTTTAAATTGATTTAGTAAAGTTTCATGGTCTTTGAAATCTATTTTAGTTTCTTCATTTTTGTAATGTCTATGATGCCCTTTTCCTCTTTCATTTTTCAAAACTAAAATGTTTCCACTTTTAGTGCATGTCTTCCGCAAAATCAAATGTTTTAAGCAGTCAATAATCTCTCTTTTTCTAATTCTTCCTTAACTTTCTGATGTGCAGTCTCCCAAAAAAAATCTCTGAATTTTTTAACAGCAGGATTTTTTAAATTAAGTTCATACATTTTAGCCTTCCCAACAACTCTTGTTTGTACAACTACCTTATTTATTTCTAACTTATTCCAAAATAATTTCAAAGTAGAGTATCCAACACCAGAATGTTTAGCAATATCTGTCATGCTGTAATCAAAGTCTTCATGAACTACTAAAAAATCCAAAACCCTGTTTATAGGATTGTCTCCAAATACTTCCAAAAATATAGATTTATTTTCCATGATAAAAATAAAGAATAGCCTATTTATAAATATTTCTATTATTAGCCAATATAGGTTATTAATATGAATTAAAAGAATTAAATATTTTTTTACTAATTTATTATTAATGGGGAAGAAATTATCAGAATTGGAATATAAGAAAATAAGAAATCAGATAGTCAAAAAATTATATTACAAAAAAGCTTTCAGTAAAGGTCATTTATTATATGAAAGATTAACTTCAGGGATTCCTGTCCACCTAAAGGGTTTTGTGGAGGAAGTTTTAAATGATTTAATTAAGGAAGAAATAGTTATTTTTTACGGTAAAACAAAATATGGAGATGCTTATCAGTTAAATGTTAAAAAGCTAAAAGAAATTATAGAAATTATTGGATAATTTTCTTCTTGTTTATTTATTTTCATAAAGCCAATTAAATCAGCCTTATGAAATAATTTCGGGATAACACAGCATTTTATAATTCACAATGTTTAAATACAATTTTTTCTTGAGAATTTTTATGCCCCGATGGCTCAGCCTGGTAGAGCACACTTTTAAATAAAGGCTTAGATCCTTGGTAAGGATGAGATCCCGAGTTCAAATCTCGGTCGGGGCTTACGAATATTTTATATATATCAAGAATTTTTAGATGGATATGAATAAAAGAGGCCAGATTTATATTTTAGCTGCTGTTGTTCTTGTAATTGCCATTTGGGGTGTTGTGAAAGTTGTTAATAAAGTTGAGCCTGCTGAAGAGGATAATTTCGATTTCTACGTTGAGAACTTTGTCGGTGAAAGGGCATATGTGATGGACCTCGGCTATTTGCAGGGAGATGATCCTACTGCACGCTTTGTTGAAAACCTTGGAAGTGAAGATAATCTGCTAAACACCTTTACTAAACTCGGATTCAATGTCGGCTTGGTGATGATTGTTTATGATGATAGAAATATTGACAGTCCATGGAGCATTGTTAATTTCTTGAGTTCTCCTATTGAAACTGATTGTGGCGGATGTGAGGGAAAGAATGTGCTGCAGCCTGCACAAGGAGATGCCGGGGGAATGTCCTTTTCTTTTGGAGGTGGGAAGAATTTCTTTTTAAAATCAAGTGATGTCAAAGAGCTAGATCAAAAATATTTTGTGCAAAAATATGGCAATGTAAATAATGTTTATGTTGACATAGATGGGAATAAATACGAATTTGAAAAGCCTATAGGAAAAAGCAGAAGGATTGAAAGCCTGATTTTCAAGAACTTGAATGAAGATTATATCAAGGTGGTAAGAGTATGATGCTGAAAAGAGGTGATGCAAGCATTGTTGCAACTGTACTGCTGATAGTTTCTGCGATTGCTATTGCTTTAATGGTTACAACTTTTTCTAAACAAACTCAGGAGCAAGTAAGTGAGAAGATAATCACTATGGGGAGCAGTGTTGAGTGCACTGATGTAAGGATTAGCGTTGAAAGCTATGATGAGCAAGGCGGAAGAAAATTGACTATGAAAAATAGAGGAACTCTTGGAATTAGCAAGGCAGTGTTAAGAGTTTATGGAGACACTATTGGCAATGAGGAAATTGATTTTAGCAAAAAAAATTGCCCTGCTGGCAGCGCTAAATTTTTACCTCAGGAAACTTGTTTACATAATATCCTTGTTGCTGTGGGTACTGTCTACAAAATAGAAATTATTCCTGTTATTATTTCTGATGATGGAGAATTGGGATGCGAGGACAGAATTACAAAATGGGAAAAATGATTTTTGTTGATAAAAAGGGAATCAGCCAGATGATTGTTGTTGTACTTCTTGTCGTTTTCGTAATCGTTCTTGGATTCTTGATATTTAAATTTTCATCTGACAGTTTTATAGAGGAGAGTCAAAAAGGAACCGATAGAACTATTGCACAGGATATTTGCAGAGAAGAAGTTAAGATAAGGGTTAATGAAATGAAAGATGATGGAGATTTTTTTATTATTGATGTCGAGAATTTGGAGGAAAGAGTTTTGAGTGATTTTTTGATAAGGTATGAGAATGATGGCAATGTTGAAATTAAAAAAGCAAGACAGGTTTTGAGTGGGTATGAAAGAGTTAATATTAAAGCTGAAAAACCGAGCTTTAATCCGAAAATTGTAAAAATCATACCACAAATTATACTTGAAGATGAGCTGCAGACAGCTCAGCAGGGATGGTGGCTGTGCTCGGAACAGATTGCTATTTACAATCTTTAAAAAAATGTTAGGTAAAAAAATTAATAAAAAAGGAATAAGCGCTTTAGTTGCCACTGTGTTGCTCACTGTTTTTGTTATTTCACTTGGATTGGTTGTTATTAACTGGAGTGGTAAACTCGTCGGAGAAGGTATTGAGAAATCTCAGAGCAAAATTGGAAGCAGTTTGGAATGCGCCGATGTAAATATCAAACTTGAGAGCAAACTTGGAGCGGATTCGACGATAATTGTTAAGAATAATAATAGAAATGATCTTGGATTGAAAGGATTCATTACAAGGTTTTTTATTGCTAATCAAAATGTTGTTGTTGATTATGCAAATGAGGATACTGAGATAAAATATTTTGGCGCTGAAGATTTTGATTTTTCCGACCATCAAACTGTTAATGCTGCTGGAAACCCCGGAGTAAAAATTAAATGGAATGATGTTGATCGAATTGAGATAATTCCAAGAATTGATATTGGAAGAGAGGTAGTTAATTGCGATCTTAGAAAAGTGAGCTGGGAGAAAAAATGAATAAATTATTTAAGTTGAAAGCTGCAGGATTATTGGAGAGAAGATGAATAAGAAAGGAGATATATGGATTTCAGCTGCCTTGTATACTGCTATCGGCGTCATAATGGTTACTTTAATTTTAAGTGTCGGAATGCCTTTTGTAAATAAATTAAAAGATAGGAATACTGTGCTTCAAACTAAAAATGTCCTGTATGAATTTGATAATGCTATCAGATCTGTCTACAATGAAGGCTTTGGAAGCAGGAGACCACTGTTTGTTGAAATTGGAGAGGGAGATTTTACGATTGATAATGTAAATGAGAAGATAAGCTGGAAGATAATCAGTGATGAGAAATTAGGGATAGAGCCCGACTTGACGAAACCGATTGAAGAAGGTAATTTGAAAATTAGTTCTAAAACCTTAGGGCAGGGATTCGAAATAGAATTATTTTTAGATTATAAAGACGAGATTGATATTGAAAGCAGTTTGAAATTGCTGAGCGGGAAATATAATTTAGTGATAGAACATACTTATGACACGAAAGATCATGTGAACATAAGAGAGAACGGATGAGTAAGGTTTATATTTGAGCTTTGTGTTTTATATTCTGAGGTGATATGTTGCTTAAGCTAAATTCTCTGTTTAAGAAGAGTAAAATAAAAGAGGAAGTGAAGAAAGAAGAGTCCTTGTTTAAGATAAATTTTGATGCTAAAAAGCCTATACTGCCCGATGTCGAGGATGAAACCAAACTTGATTTGAGATACGGATTGATTGTACCATATGCCTATGCTCATTTGTATTGGGATGATGTTCACGGAGAAGTTGTGTACAGCATTGAGGAGCCTAACCTTGACGTTAAAGAGAAAGAGATTTTGAATACCTTAGAACAGGGAATACAAGAATTAATAGACATAAGTTTCATTAATGTCGACGACAAAGAAGTTCTGATTGAATATCTGGAGAAGAATGTTCAAGTGCTTTTGAAAGAGCTTAATATTGGAATTAACAGGAACTCTTATTTGAAATTAGTGTATTACATCTATAGAGATTTTATCGGTTTGAATAAGATTGAGCCGTTAATGAATGATTTTTACATTGAAGATATTGAGTGCAACGGCGTTAAAGCCCCTATTTATTTAGTTCATAGAAGATTTGGAAATATAAGAACTAACATTGTTTATGATGGCTTTGATGAGATTACCAGCTTTGTCGAGAAACTCGCACAGAAATGCGGGAAATACATAAGCTATGCAAATCCTATTATGGATGGGAGACTGCCTGATTCTGGAGCGAGGGTGAATGCAACTTATACAGAAGATATCACTTCTCGAGGCCCTACTTTTTCGATCAGGATGTTTACTAGAGAGGCGTGGAGCCCGATAAAGCTGATGAATATCGGAACTGTTTCTGCCGAAGTGCTTGCATACTTGTGGATTTTAGTTGAGCATGGCACTAACATACTTGTCGTCGGGGGAACTGGATCCGGGAAAACAACGATGATAAATGTGATAGCTTCTTTTATCAGGCCAGAGGCTAGAATTGTTTCTATCGAGGACACAAAGGAGCTTCGCTTAATACATGAGAATTGGCTGCCTAGCGTTGCAAGGGCTGGTACAGGTGTCGGCGGGGAAAATACTGGTGAGATAACTTTGTTTGATTTATTAAGAGCGAGTTTTAGGCAAAGGCCTGATTATGTTATCGTCGGAGAAATTCGAGGGCAAGAGGCTAATGTTTTGTTCCAGGGCATGGCTTCAGGACACAGTGGGCTTGCAACAATGCACGCTGATGATGTCAAAACAGTGATTAAAAGATTAGAAACACCTCCGATAAATCTTAGCCCGAGCCTGGTGGAGATACTTGATGTTGTTTGCCTTGTTGGGCATGCAAAAGTTAAAGGGCAAGAGATGAGAAAACTTAGAGCTATTCAGGAGATAATTAAGGTTGGAGAAAATGGAGAGGCGGAGATCAATGTTCCATTTCAATGGGATGCAGGAAGAAATATATTTTTGTTTAAGAGGGACAGTGTTGTGTTCAAAAAAATTGTTTCTAAAAAGGGTGTGAGCATGGAGGAGCTGCAGAGAGAGTTTGAGCTTAGAAGAAAATTACTGAATGTGCTATACAAGAAAAACATAATGGAATTTGAAGAGGTGCAGAAAATCATAAATGATTATTATAAAAATAAAGAGGCTGTTATGAAGAGGTTTCTGCTATGAGCCTTGAAGACTTTAAGAAAAGCCTTATGAAAATTAAGGAGATTAGCGTCGATTATGATATTATAATGAAGCAGAAAAATGAGATTGAGCTGGACATAAGGAATTTGAAAGCGAAATACAGAGAAGCGAAAGTTGAGAGAGAGGTCTTTTCAGAATACAATAAAAAATTAAATGCTGTCGAAAATGAGCTGGCTAAAATTAGGGAGAAAATAATAGATTTATGCAGAAAAAACAGTTTAATCCTAACTGACGAGTTGAAAAATGTTATCTGAACAGATTCAGAAAAAGATTGAAGAAGCAGAGAAGATAATTAATGAAATTGAGATAGTTAAAAGAGACTATAAAGACGTTTTGAAAGAATACAATAGATTAAACAAGGGTTTTGTGAAAGATAAAGTGAATGAAGAGGAGTATAAAGAAAAACTAAAACAGCTTGAAGGAAAGGATATCAGAGGGAGCAAGGGAGTTAAAAAAATAATTGAGCTGCTGGAAAATCTTAAAGAAATCAATCAAGACATCTACAAATTATTTGAGGTTAAAGAGAAAGTCCAAAAAATAGTAGTTGATATTAAAAAAGTTAAATCATTTGTGAAAATCCTGAAGAAAGGTAAATTTGCCGAGGAGAAAATAAAGTACAGCACTTATTCCTATAATTATCTTGGCAAATATGCCAACTTGATTTTTGATGAGTTTAGCAAAAAACTTGCAAGAAAATATCCTGAATACTTTGAAGCCCTTTATAAGAACTTGCGGCTTGCTAATATAAGAGTTTTTTCCAATACTTACATTAATTTGGGGCTGATGGGGAGTTGCGCCGGAGCTCTTTTTGCTTTTTTCTCTGGATTTTTTATCTTCGGATTTGGAATATTAGATATTGCCAAGAGCTTAATGCTTGCAATCCTTTTCTTTTTTATCTTGCTGTTTATATTTTATTATTACCCTAAAGTTATCGTTGATAACAGGAGGAGAGAGATTAAAAATGATCTTCCATTTGCAATAATTCATATGGCTGCTGTTGCTGGAAGCGGAGCAAAATTAGTTGATATTTTTGGAATGCTGCTGCATAGCAAAGAATACAAAGCTTTGTCTGGAGAAATAAAAAGGATAATGAATTATGTGAACTTATTCGGATATAATCTGACAACTGCCCTGAAATCTGTGGCTGAAACCACTCCTAGTGATGGATTCAAAGATCTCCTGAATGGGATGATTGGAAGCATTGAAAGCGGCGGAAGCATAAAGAGCTTTTTAAAAAGCAAGGCTGAAGACACTATGATAAGATACCGATTAGACAGGAAAAAATATGTCGAGACTTTGAGCACCTATACTGATATTTATACAGCCATATTAATTGCTGCTCCTTTGTTATTTGTGATTGTGCTAGTTTTGATTTCTATCGTTGGAGATAAATTAGGAGGCTTGGAAATTGGTTTCATTGAAAAAATAGGGACATTTGTTGTCGTCCCTGCCATGAATATAGGATTTATTGTGTTTATGAACATAGTCCAACCTGAAATATGAAAAAAGAATTCATTATTGGAATTGCAGTTTTTTTATTTTTGGCAGGAGTTGACTTTGCTTTATTCTTTAATACTAGATGGTTTTGGAGTCTGCTTTTGCTGAGTTTTGTTTTCGGCAGCATACCTGGATATTTATTATATTTGCAGGAAACTAAGAGGCAGAAGCAGATAGAGATTGAATTTCTGGAGTTTATCAGGGCTCTTGTAGAGGGAGTTAAATCCGGGACACCTATACCTCAGAGTATTTTGAACTTAAGAGATAAAGAATTTGGAGACTTAACTAAATATGTGAAGAAGCTTGCTTATCAAATTGAGTGGGGGATTCCTATAAAAGAAGGATTTAGAATATTTGCGGGAGATACAGATAATAAAGTTATTAGAAGAAGTGTTGCGATCATTACTCAGGCTGAGGAAAGCGGCGGAAGAATGGATGACATTCTTGAAAGCGTTGCTGACAGCGTCGTGAGCATTGAGAGATTAAAAGAGGAGAGGAGAAGCAGCACGTATTCTCAGGTTGTGCAGGGATATATTGTATTTTTTATTTTCATTGGGGTTATGCTAATGTTAGAGGTTAAATTGTTGCCGATGATTCAAGAGATGATAAAAGGGACGGCTGGAGGCGTCAGCGGTGCTGGATTCTTTGAAGCTGGCGGAGAGAGTGCTCCTACTCAGCTAAATTTTAAAAGAATTTTTTTGAGCCTGATAGTTGTGCAGGGAGTTTTTGCAGGACTGCTAATCGGCAAATTTTCCGAGGGAAAGATTAAATACGGGATAAAACATAGCTTTGCATTGGTTGTTATTGCGCTGCTGATAATCCTGACTGTAGCACCGCCGTGAAAATAAAATATGGAGGTAAAAAATGAAATGGTATGAGATTGTCGGATGGGCTTTGGCTATAGGGTCTGCTTTATTACTCATATTGAGAATATTGGGAGTAATATGACTACCTTGAAAAATAGCTTAAGATCCTTACTTTACTTTATGGGTATCGTGTGGACTGGACGGTATGGATTATTCTCAAAGCCTATCCAATTAAATATTTCAGCTATTTTGATACTTACATTACTTTAATATTGATGTTAAGCTCTATGATTTTAAATGACTTGATGAAATGAAAAAAATAAATAAAAAGGGAGATGTACATATTGATTGGGTGATTAGCATTGCTATTTTTTTAACTTATATTATTATTCTTTTAGCATTTATCAAGCCCAGCTACAAGCCCAGTTTTGAAGGCGATGTTCTTGTTAAAATGGTTAAAGATAGTTTTTATAATGAAGCCGGCTGGAATGTAAACAAAATTTTATTGAGCTTTGACTGCGACAATGGAGGTGTTTATGATTTCAGCTTAAAAGATTATATTCCAGATATAACTAGTAAATTCAAGATTATTAATGCTAAAACTGGAAACCCGGCTGAATATACTGGTTCATTAAGGATAAAACTGTTTAATAAAGATGATAAATTTTGGGTTTTTTACAATGAGATAGAAGGATATTCTGAAGTTGCTGACCCCGGCGACAAGACTCAAGGGATGAAATGTGAGAATCCTCTTGAATTTAGCATTGGTGCCGGTAATCCTATCGTGTTTAATGGACTTAGTAAAAGAAGAATGGATGAGCTGAATGTCGTCGACATTGAAGATAAATTTCCTGAATTCAGACAATTTAAGATAAGTGTGTTAAGCAGCAATGGTGAGCTGAAAGATAGCTACTGCTATGTTAAGGGAAGGCAAGGAAAATTAGGCAAGAATGAGTGCGATCAGACAATACCACCTGCTGATGTAGTAGTTTATGGAGTCAATCTTGGAGATGCGATATTGGATAGAGACGGAAACCTTGAGCAAGTGATTTTGAATATACAAGTTTGGTAACTTTCAGAAAAGCTTATAGGAAATTAAAATGACAAGTTTTTTTAGCTAAAATCATCGGAACGACTTTGCTAAGCATTGTTTTGATTATCAGTGCTTTTAGAAAAATAATTCTATCTCAATAGCTATTATAATTATTGGCATTGCGTTTTTCTTGTTGATGAATGTAGTTTCCGACAAAGGTAACTTATTAGATGGAGGGATACTTTTCCTTTCTTTTATGATATCAATGAAAAATGGGGACTAATTGTGAAAGCATTTATAACTTATTTGTGTCTTCGACTAATGCTTGATTAAATTTATATACTAAATATGATTTGTTTTGTTTATGAATAAAAGAGGCTTTCTTAGAACTTTGGAGGCTATTTTAGCAGTGGTAATTGTTTTCTTGTTTATTTATTATGCTGGAAGAGGAAGCGAGGATAAGGATGCCAGATATGTGCAAGGAGTAAAAAGTCTGCAGGAAAGCATTTTGGACGAGATAAGCAAGAATGATGATTTTAGGGAATGCATTGTTAGCTCTGAGATGAATAAATTCAATGTGGATGCTGAGAAATTTGAGGCAAGCAACTGCATTGACCAGCCTAAAGATAAGGATAAATGCGTTGAGAAAATTGACTGCTACATTGAAGGGTCTTTGCCTCCCAGATATAGAGACAAATATGCATTTACTATCTGCTCTCTTAATGAAATTGGAAGCTGCAGCCTGCCTGGCAGCATCGGAAAAAGCAAGGAGGTTTATACTTCTGCTGTCATTATCAGCTCGAGCTTAAATGACGGAAAATACGGTCCAAGGATTTTGAGGATATGGCTTTATTAAAAATTAAAAGTCAAGCTTTATCTCCTTTGTTTTCTTTTTAATTACTTTTTTGAAGATAAGTGAGATGATAATCAATAAAGCCAGCAACTGGGATGAGATTATTGCCGTTGTTTTATTTTCCTTAATTGCATTGAAAGTTAAGTCAATCAATCCCGGCTTCTTAGTTGCTTTAACTGAGATTAAATCTTTACATTTGTTAACTGCGCTTTCTAAGATACTAACTGCTTGCTCATGATTTCTCCTCTCTATTTCCTGTTCTGCCCTTTCAATTTCTGTCAATAATTCTTTACATTGTGGATTGCCGTCGAAGAATTTCTTTGTGAACACCAGCTGCTGGGAAGATTTTTTACCTTGGTCTTCCCTTCCTGCTATGGATGTTATTATCTTTACTGAATCCTGAAGGCGCGGAGTTGAAACCTCTGCCAGCACGTCTACACTGAATGAATCCGGCGCAGTGCCTGTTGCTTTTAATTCTAAGTTTACAACTACATCTGATTCAGGCTTTAGCGTATTGATTAATATCCTGTCTAATCTTGCCGTAACTCCAGGAGAATCTACTCTCGTTGAGAGATCGATATTGTTCAGATTGATGCTTTTTCCTATATTTTGTATCTTTAACGGGATAATTATTGATTCGTCTTGGAAGATTGTGATTGACGGCGGGGCTATTATCTTGAATGAATAAGGCTTTGGTGATGCTCCTCCTGCTACGGACATTGTGCCGCCTCCCTGTGTTACTGTCTGTGAAACTACAGCTATAGTAAAGCTTAAATTATTTTCACTGAGCTGCTGATTGTTTGCCTTATCAACCGCTGATACGCGCCAATAATATGTTTCTGGCGCCAGTACATTACTCCAATCACTAAATGAATTCGTCGATGAATTCTCTGTCGCGTTTATTATTGAAAAATCTGAATTCAATGAAAGCTCAATTGTATAATTTTCCAGATTCGTATCTACTGTTGCATCCCATTCCAATGTCGGCGAGCTGTCCTGCGTAGATGTCGCATCTGCAGGCGATGTTAAGTTAAATGCTGTCGGTGGTGTTGTGTCTATTGTAATAACTCTTAGATCTGTGAATGATGAGTTCTTGCTTGAATCATTAGCCAGGACTCGCCAATAATAGATTCCGTCCGGCGCCAATGTAGCTACTGTTTCCGTCGGTGTTGCTGTTTCTACAATTGAATTGTTGATTGTGTTTTCTAATGTTAATGCCGAGTCATTAAATATTTCCAGCCTGTATGAAACTATATCTTGATCTGGATCTGTGGTGTTTGTCCATGAAAACGTTGTTGAAGTTGAATTTTGATATGTATCGTTTACTGGAGCCTGTATTATAGGAGCGTTTGGAGCTGTGTTATTTACTTTTAATATTGAGAACCTTCCCCTTATCAGAATATCATCTAATGAGGGATATTGGAACTGGCCTGAGATGTAATCTCCTACTCCCCTAGTTTCGTATGTGTTTGTTCCATTTAATGCTATTGCATTTATTTGTCCATCTGCTGTTATACTTCCTGATGTTCCTGTAATTGCAAATACTATTGGAAATATTATGAAAAAGATACTTAACATTATTACCATCCACAATTTTATTTTTCTTTCCATATCCTGTATGTTGAAAATTTTATTTTGCTTGCTTCTAAAAAAGATTTTATTTCAAAATGCTGCCCACTTGGAATTATAAAAGTGCTCGAAGAAATTTTTATTCCACTCAATTTTTGCACTAACCCCGGCTTGCTTCTGCCAAATAATGCCCTTATGATTTTGTTTCTTAAGGATATATTTTTTATTGGCGAAATATAGAACAGACAGCACTCCCGAAATTTTTGCTTCTTTAATTTGGACTCCACTGCCTGCAGCTGCCTGATTATTTCTTTTATTTCCATTCTTACTTGGTATAAATTTTTTATTATTGGTATAATTTATACCTTATAAACTTATTGGTATGAAATATACCATTTTGGTATTATTTTTATAGTAACTGAAAATTCCTGATTCAACAATATGTTTTGGCTGGAAAAACAACGATGTTTGGTTGGCTGTTCAGCAACGGGGTTTGGCTGAGAAAGTTAATGGTTTTGGTCTATGGGGCTAAAGGAGAGGGGTTAAGGGGCTTTATGCTCTTTGACTTGGGCTTTGAGCTCTGCTATTTCCTGTTTGCTGTGCCGAGGCCGTTATTGTTTTCTTTATCTTTTCAATTTCCTTCTTTTGGACTCGATTTTCTTCCTGA
>Ga0209541_10011745_pt1 | contig 13655 bp, 9 predicted proteins | sample RifCSPlowO2_01_FD_184027 | JGI IMG/M metagenome (GOLD analysis project Ga0209541, IMG submission 184027) | Groundwater microbial communities from Rifle, Colorado - Rifle CSP2_plank lowO2_0.1 (SPAdes) (version 2) | ecosystem: Environmental > Aquatic > Deep subsurface > Groundwater | place: Rifle...
CATCAATGTTGGGGATGGCTATCATGTATATAAATGTTCGTAATAACCATCTGAGAGGCACTAAACAGGGTATAAAGGTGGATGAATAGGTGTTATATTCACTTTTTTAGACACCTAAGAGATCAAGACCGTAAATCTTTAAGAAGCACTACCACATAATCTTGGTAGATTATATGAAATTTTAACATTATTTTTTAATTTAAGGGGCGAGAAAATCTAAATTTATTTTTATAAGTTTTTTGTGACTTCTATATCTAAAATTTCCTTTCTTGTTTTCCAATCTGGCATTAATGCAGTCATCAACTCAAAGAACCTCTTATCATGATTTTTATATTTAAAGTGGACCAACTCATGTAAAATGACATAATCAATACAGAATTTTGGAGCATAAATTAGATCAAAATTCAATATTATTTTTTTCTTATCTCCAACACATGAACCCCATCTCTTCTTCATCGAACGTATAACAAAATCTGGCTTTTCAATCTTATATTTTCCGATAATCTTATGAACTTTTTCAAGCGAGCCTTTAAAGGATTCTGATGCTTTAAGTTTAAACCACTCCTTCAAAAGTCTTGCCTTTTGTGTTTTATCTTTGGTATTCTTAACATACAATTTAATGTATCCTTTATCATATTTTACAAGTTCTTCATCTGATTTATACACTTTAAGCCTATATTGCTTACCCAAGTACTTGTAAGATTCACCGTTAGAGTATTCTCTCGGATGTCTTTTTTCAGGCTGAGCCCGCCTAAAATATTCTGTATTTTTAATAATCCAAGGAGCCTTTCTTCTAACAAAATTGTTGATGGTTCTTATAGGTACGTTTCTGTGTGCAGATATTTCAATGGCCAGATTCGGTTTAAGATTCAGATTAATGTTTCTCACATCTTTTCTAACAAGAGCATACGAAATAGTACGCTTCCCATACCTTACCTCTTTTTTTACCATTTAGCACCTAATATCTTTTGATGGAGATTGTGATTATGGTTTCAATTATTTTGTCTATTTTTTCATAGGAAAGTTCTAATTTATGTTCATTTTTGAAATCATACAACATATCATCTATTTCTTGGGCGATTCGGTTATGGACATCAGTATTATGTTGAAAATCAACCTTGACATTCTTGTCTATGGTTGATTTAAGTTTTAAGGATAGTTCGGCTAAAGGCTGATCAAGATTATATCGTGGATTTTCTTCAAATATAGTTTCAAATAGTACGCCATAGAAAGCTTGAGCAGTAGGGTTGTTTTTAATTACCTCTGGGTAAACGATCCCAGAATCTTCGTTTCTATAATCTTCAACTATTTTTTTCATATTGTTTAAGTATTCTCCCTCAGAAATTCTTGCATCTTTGTAAGCCTTTAACACATCTTCTATCCTTTCAGAAAATCTCTTGTAATAAGCAGGATTTTCATCCCATTTTTCACTAATACTTTTTGTCAATCTTGTACGAATTGCGTCAGCTTTTGCTCTTTTTGATCCTAATCTATCTAATTCTTCTTCAAACTTTGATTTATTAAGAATATCTACAGGATTTGTTATCCTTATCACTTCTTCAGCGGAGATATAGTTGTCCATCAATTTTTGCATTTGAGCTTCGTATTCTTTATGATCTATAGAATCAGAATATCTCAATTTTACAGTTTTTCTGAGTTCTTGATAAAATTTCAAATCTCTCTTATATTCAGCTAATTCCTTCTCTCCAAGTGCATTGTAAACTTGTTCGGATTCCAGAGCAATGGCAAGGTATCTCCCAAACCTGCTTAGGATAGCATAAAAATTATCTCGAAGTTCCTGATTAGCAAGTAAAACTTCATACTCTTCAACATCATTTTTGTTTTTCACTGGTATAAATAAATTAATTAGCTCTGTATGATACTGCCTTAAAGAACCAATTATGCTAATAACATCGTATAGTGCTCCTTTCAAGTCTTCTGGATCAAAATTCTCAAGTCCTGCCCCCGAGTACATATCCATTGCTTCATCCAACTTTTCAAGAAGGCCCCTGTAATCAACAATAAACCCAAAATCTTTTCCTTCATATAGCCTGTTGACTCTTGCGATTGCTTGAAGAAGTGTGTGTTCTTTCATGGGCTTATCTACATATAGAACAGTTGCTCTTGGAGCATCAAATCCTGTTAGCAGCATATCAACAACAATTACAATATCAATTTCATCTCCGTTAACAAACTCGTCTTTAATAGATTCTTCATATTCGTCAGAATCTCCATATTTTTCCATCATTTTGTTCCAAAAAGCAACTACGATATCTTTTGATTTTTGGTCTACTTCATTGTAACCTTCTCTCTCATCAGGAGGGGAAATAACCACTTTACAATTAATATCTCCTAAAAACTCAAATGCATCCAAGTACCTTATAGCCTCTACTTTGCTATTTGTAGCTAGCATTGCTTTAAAATTTGACTTCTTTGTTTTGTAATTGTCAATAAAATGGTGGTAAATATCAAAAGCTATCATTTGGATTCTTTGGTCAGATGAAGCAATTTTTTCAAATCTACTCCATTTTTTCTTTACTTCTTCCTTTTGCTTCTTATTTAGATTTCTGGTTATCATCTCTATTCTCTTGTCGATTGCTTTCCTGTTGACACTTTGTTCTATCATTTTGCCTTCATAAAGCAAAGGAACAATAGTTTTGTCTTTCACTCCGTCAACAATTGTGTATTTGTGGATAAGTTTTCCGAACTTTATCATCGTATTTTTTTCTTTTTTCATTAAGGGGGTGCCAGTAAATCCAAGGTAACAAGCATTTGGAAAAACATTCTTCATTTTGATATTCAATTCTCCATATTGGGTTCTGTGTGATTCATCTACCAGCATAAAGATATCCCTTGAAGAAGTTGCCTTGGTTTTCTTTGATGCAGTATCAAACTTATGCACCAAGGTCGTTATAACTGCCGCATTGTTGTCTCCAATTAGTTTGATTAGATGGTTTCCGGAAGTTGCCCTGCTTGCCTTTATTCGAGTATGATTGAATGTTTTATGGATTTGTTTATCCAGGTTTTTACGGTCTGTTACCACAATAACTTTTGGATCTTCAGCATCCAGTTCAGATAAGATATACTTTGACAGCATTACCATAGTTATCGACTTTCCAGAACCTTGTGTATGCCAGATTACGCCGGATTGCCTGTTGCCATCTTCATTATTTTGGTTTATTGTCTTAATAATCTCCTTAATCGCAAAAAATTGTTGGTATCTTGCTACCTTCTTCATATCTTTATCATAAATAATGAAATATCGCGTAAGCTCAAGCAATCTATTGGGATGAAATAGAGAGACTATGTTCTCATCCTGTTTGGTTATTTTCCTATCTTCCACAACCTTATTTAAGATGCCTTGATGCCATTTTTCATCCTGCTCTCTCCAAATTGACCAAAATTTTGCAGGAGTTGGAACTGTACCGAATTTAGTCTCGTTTTTGTTGGTACTCATTACTACCTGAACAAATTTGAACAACTGAGGAATGTAATTCTTTCCCTGATTCCTAATCATCTGTGAAATTCCTTGCTCCATAGAAATTGATGCCTTTTTGCACTCGATTACAGCAAAAGGAATACCATTTACAAATAATACAATATCAGGACGAGCAGTATCCTTTGCATTAACTCTTTCAACAGAAAATTCTTCTACCACATGAAAGACATTCTTTTCTATATTCTTCCAGTCAATGAAATTTAAATTAAATGACCTTTTAGAGCCATCTTCCATATCTTCTTGATAGGATCTTCCAAGCATTAGCGAATCAAATATTTTTTCGTTAGTTTTGACTAAACCATCGGTCAATCCTTCGTCAATATCCTTCATTGCTTGTTCTATGTTCTTATTGCTAAACTGATACCTTTTTCCTTTGTACTCAAAAGAATTTAATTTTTCAAGTTGCTGTTTTAAGATTGGCTTGAGCAAAACATTATGCAAATTTCCCCTAAGAGTTTCAGCTTCTTCTGGCGATAGCACTTTGTATCCTAGTTTTTCCAGTACTTCTAATGCAGGTCTTTGTGAAATATTCTCTTCCTTGTAATCCTCAGCTTTTGGCATTTTCAGGCTTTCACCCTCACGATTCCAGTAAGTAACAATTGCATCAGACCTTTTTTTTGTTGTTTTAACTCTTTGAGTTCTCTTTCAAGCAGGTCTATTTCTTGATCTAGAGAATTTAAGAAATTTGCAATCTTCCTCTGTTTTTCGACTGGTGGCAACATTAACTTTATTTTTAAGAAATCCTTTTTGCTCAATACTCTGTTTCTTCCAGCACCGCCCGGACTTACAAGCCCTAGTTGGAAAACAAACCACTTTGTCTTGATTAAATGCTTAAAATAATCTGGGATTGCACTAGCTTCATTGAACCTGAATGTTGGAAATCTATGAGAAACGAGCTTTCCTTCATCTTTCTTACTTAGTAATGCAATCGCACCCTCCCATGCAAAAGTGATATTTACAATAAGCTCATTTTCTTTTACTTCGTATAGGGTATCCATGTCAACTTTACTCGGATCGCTTACAGGCTTAACCATTGTCCCTTTACAATGGCTTCTTATTCCCAAAGCATCATAAGGTTTGGTAGGCTTATCAACTGGGTAAGAAGTTGGGATTAAACATTTGGATAGTTCTAAGTATTTACTTTTTTTCCCAGGTATTGGATTAACGAGCCTCTGAACATACCCTTTTTTGGACATCCTCATACTATAAATTAATTTTTCCCTAATTGCAATTCCATCGTCCCATGCAAAAAGAATTTCTGCAATTTTTTTTTGTTCGATTTTTTCTGGAAATGGAATGGCAATACTTTTCAAAAAGTTACTGTAGATGTGCACCACAGAATATCCTTGTCCTAATTTTGCCTTCTGTTTTATCTGAAGATAGGCATTTTGCTGATAAGAAAGAAATAGACTATCTCCATTAGAAGGTGTTAATGCAATAATATCTCCACCGATGTAAGCTGTTTCATCACCAAGGTACACTACACATTTACCGATTTCTTCTGCACTCTCTCCCGATCCAGTAAAAATCAAATCCCCTTTTTTGATGGCAGTACTACTTTTTGCAGTTTCTTCATCAATCATAAAATCCGATTGCTTAAAAAAAGTATTATACTTCATATAAATATCACCATACCTAATTGCAGGAAGACCGTTGGCTTTAATATCATCATTTGGTATGCCTTTTCCCTTCTTCCACGTTCCAAGAGAGCCAAAACTGACGACTCTCCAATCAGTTGGGACAATCCCAATTTCAGAATCCCTATACCCTTTAGGAACTTCACCTTTCCTAATTTTCTCAATCCGGTCTTTAATTTCCTGTTTCATATTTCGATTAATGCTTTGATTATTGGAGAAATGGTAGAGTAGATTGTGCTAAGGGTTTCAGCCCCGCTTGCCAGATTTTTTAGATTATCCCATGCCTTGCTGATAATTGATTTATCGGGTTTCTGTTTTTGTAGTTGTGTTTGGATTGTCTTGATCTCAGAAGTATAATTGAGCTTGTCTTCATCTGACAGCTTACCCTCTCTAATGGATTTATTGAAATCCTCTAATTTAGACCATAAATCACTTAGTTCTGCATTTACAACAACATCATTGTTATCCCCAACAGTTAAAGTTGTCACTCCCTGAATATTCGTTATGTTTATTCCGGAGCCATCTTGCTTCATGAATATGGATTTCCCCTTGTCAAAATGGTCTATTGTCTTATTCGAAGCCTTGTATAAGTGAGTCTCAGAAGGAACCTTTACTCCTTTAGGTGTTGTGAACTCCTTTTGTTCGGTTTCCCTACTAAGCCAACCGCCATCTATAAGATACTCCATGTTACTAACAACTTCATTTCCTGAAAGTCCCAATTCTTTCAAGCCGCTTTTAGCTTCTGAAATTTTCAACCGAACCTTTTTTGGGGATGATGCCTTCTTGTGGGTATCGTAAAAGAAGTGGAGTATCGTTTCCCGAATCTCATCCAAAGGTTTTTGTTCTTTCTTTTTGGTCATTTTATAAGCCTAACTCCTCCATGTATTTCTCCATCTTTCCTTCAACCTGAACCAATTCTTTCTTGATCTTAGAAATATTCGCTTTAACAACATCCAAGTCCACTGGCTCTTCCTCCATAAATGTGTCAACGTATCGAGGTATGTTCAGATTGTAGTCATTTTCTTGGATTTCATCAAGGGTGGCAACGTGGGCAAACTTTTCAATTTTTGAATACTTCTCATACGCATCAACAATTCTTTGTATGTCCTCATCTCTTAGCTTGTTCTGGTTCTTGCCCTTTTCGTAATATCCATTACCAGAAGCATCAATAAACAAGAGGTCTTTTCTGGTTCTGTTCTTTTTGAATATCAGGATGCAGGCAGGTATTCCCGTTCCAAAAAACAAATTGCTTGGAAGTCCGATTACGGCATCAAGAAGATTCATGTCAATAATCTGTTTCCTTATTTTTCCTTCTTGAGCTCCTCTGAAAAGTACCCCATGAGGCAAGACTACTCCCATTCTTCCTCCTTGTGCAAGAGAATAAAGCATATGCTGAACAAATGCATAATCTCCTTTAGATTTGGGAGAAACGCCCCATTCAAATCTTCTGTGCGGATCTAAGGAAGCTTCCATCTTGAATTCTTTATCATCACCAGACCCTGCAAAACCCATAGCCCATTTATCGAGAGAAAATGGGGGATTGCTGACTATTACTTGAAATTTCGTTAGCTTACCATCATCAAGGAATAATGGATTAGAGAGTGTGTCTCCCCATTCAATGCTGGCATCATCAAAGGCATGCAAAAACATATTCATCCTACATAACGATTGTGTTTGGCCATTACGTTCCTGCCCATAAAGTGCAACTTTTCCACTAGAAACCTTTTTTGCAGTTTTCAGCAAAAGAGAGCCGGAGCCACAAGCTGGGTCATAGATTCTGTCGTTTTCTTTCGGCTTTACTAATCTTGCAATTAGTTCCGAAACTTCTGGAGGTGTAAAGAACTCGCCGCCTTTTTTGCCTGCATCAGATGCAAATTTGCCAATCATGTACTCATAAGCATCCCCAATAACATCATCATAACCGATACTTGACGGTTTAAGATCAAGATCTTTGAAATCTTCCAGCAAGCTCTTAAGCATACTATTCCTATCTTTTGTTTGACCAAGCACCGCCTCAGAATTAAAGTCAATATTTCTGAAAACTCCACGTAGCTTAACTTTATTCTCTTCTTCTATATGCTCGAGTGCCTTGTTGATTATCTCTCCAATATTGGATTCGTTTCTCTTGCTATAAAGATACTCAAATGATGACTTTTCATCGAGTACAAAACGATCCCTTGCCAAAGCACGTTTTATTCTTTCCTTGTCTCCTGCATACTTCTTTGAATACTCTTCCAAGTGTTCCTTGTAGGTATCGGAGAGGTACTTTACAAATAACATTACAAGAACATAGTCCTTATAGACAGATGAATCTATTTTACCCCTAAACGTGTCACAGGCTCTCCACAATGTGTTTGAGATTGTCTTTTTGGTTGTTTTGCTTTCCATTATGATCCCTCCATGCTTAAAATTTTGTTTAGACTTGATTTCATCAGCTTATCTTTTTCACTCATTAATGCAGCTAACAATTTTTTTTCCTTGATTTGAAGTTTATTGAGTTCAACTATCTTTTTTTGAGTGTCCAACGGCAGTCCATTTATATCCAAATCCTTAAGGCTGCTTGTTTTAATCAATGGAATGGTTGTCCCAAAAGCAGATTGGCTAAGTTTTTTTAGTACCAATTCCATATTCAAGAAAACGGAAACAAACTCCGGATTAAATGAAGGGTTATTTATCCTTATTACGGCAAAGTTTGAAGGAATTGCAAATCCTTCCTGAGAATCAACTATGCAGACTGAAGTATAAGGTGCAGACAGCCTAATAATGACATCGCCTTTTTTCGTAAGATATTTATCATCCAAATTATCGTAACTAATAAATTCGTCAAGCCCTCTTTCATTCAACCAACCACCATCTTCAAAACTTTTCAGAGCTAGTGCCTTGTATTTGATGTCACCTTCTAAAGCAGATCTGGCTTTTTTTCTTGCCATGACAAGCCCCGTGTAAATGTTGGATATATTTCCCAGCTTCATTTTGTTGTGTTATTTTTTTACTAGTACTTAAATTTTATCCTTTTAATATACAAAATAGTATATTTATTTTGTACTAAATAGAAAGTAACTAATACTTATATATAAAGCTTTCTACTTTTTTTCAAATATTGAGTTTTTTAACTAATTCAGCTATCTTTCCAGAATCAAGTCCACCATCCGCACCATCTGAAGTGACAATCAAATATCCTTTTTTTCCGCCCCCTTCTTCAAAAGGCAGAATATCTTGTTCCTTGTACCACTTTTTCTTCTTTTCCCATTTTTTCCTATAAGATTCAGTTCCAAGCATGCCCACATGTTCCCAATAGTAGACTTCACCAGAATCCTCATCTTCTATAGTAAAATCAGGATATCTTTCAGCACCATCAGAGCCAACAAGCTTTTTCTCATACGAGTATTCAATGTTGTTATCTTCCAAAATGTTCCCAATAACAACTTCTGATTTTGACCTCATAAATATTCCCTTGATAGTCCTGTGTATCAAGTTTTTCTCATAAAAATCATTATCAATTTTCAACAAATCTGGTTCAAAGAAAAGATTAGTGATCCTTTTGCTTGTTTCTGAGAATTTATCATTTGAGAATTTCTTAAATTCATCGATATTCCCTTGATGTAAGAGTATTATACGATCTCTTTGCCTTGTTAAAGAAGTATACAACAATTCCCTTGACAACAATTGACAAGGATTTGGTAAGACTAGAAATGATAAATTGAAATCACTGCCTTGCGATTTGTGTACTGTTATTGTGTAAGCAAGCTCTAGCATAGAATCATTTTCCTCACTGAAATCTGACCGACTAAAGTTATACTCAAATCCAGGTTGTGATGAAAAGCAGACTTTCACTGGCAACTTCCCTTTCCAATCCATCTTTTTTGTATTAAAAAGCCCAGTTACGACCCCAATTTCGCCATTGGCGATGTATTGTAATGAACCTTCTAATGGATAAACCTTATACCTACCGTTCCTATGGTGATTCTGAACGTTGATTACTTTGTCTCCGTATACTATTTTATCTTGCCCCGCAGGGGAGGGAATTTTTCTCCAACGAGAGTTTGCTAATTTGATAACAGACTTCCTAAAATTATTTTGAATTAATCTATTCAATTCTTTAACACCAAATCCCTGCGATTTAACAGGAGATAAAATCTGCCAATCTTCAATATTTTTTTCAGAACCCCTACTGAAGTAAACATAATCTTTTGTTTGTACTCCCCCTACTGTCTTTTCAAAACCAGTTTCATCCTTTAGGTCTTTAAGCTTTAATTCCTTAACGACATTTTCCAAAAGTTTTCCCTGTAAATCCTTCGCATCAGACCAAGATATCAGTTTGATTCTTTTCTGATCTGAGGTTCCTGAAAGCTCGTCAAAAATATTATCCTCAACAGGGGACAAAGGAGAGCCGCTAAACCATTTTGCAAGTTTCAGGTCACTCATTTCTTCATCAGAAGATCCCGTTTGCCTTCTTATGATTGTTAACTCAGCATAACCTTCGCTTTTTTTTGGAAAAGAGTAATCTTTATCTTTTGTCAAGAAAGCTATGATATCAACAAAAGGCCTCCCAGTGCCAATCGGGGGCAGTTGCCTTGGATCTCCTACAAGTATGAACCTTTCTACTCCTTTTAATGAGTCAATTAATGCCCCAAGTTGTTCTTCTGTCAACATAGAGGATTCATCAACAATTACAGTTTTAGCCCCGTCAAATTTTGGACTTTGCGAGGTATGGTATACCATAGCCTTTCCATTATACCTATCAAGATTGTTAAGAAACTGAGCAATTGTTTGAGCTTTGAAATTCTGCCCTATATTTATCGACATCCGTACCCTTGCCTTACCAGTAGGGGCTAAAAGAATAACACCCCCTTTTTTGATATCTTCCTGATTGCATAAAACCGAAAGCAGAGTTGTTTTTCCAGTCCCAGCAGAACCAACCAAAACAGAGAATCTTGATTCAGTTAATTCCTCCAAGGCTACCTCTTTTTCCTCTCTTGCAAGATGTTCTAGTTCATCTTTTTGATCATACTTTCCCAAAGAATAATCTATTTTACTTTTCCAGTCCACATCTATGAGGAGTCTTTTTCCTTTCAATCGTTTCAGTACAAAGGAGCTGATTAGTTGCTTCATCTCAAACAATCTTTGCAATTGATACGTCTTGTTATCTATACTTCCTGCAACACTGACCACTCCTTCAAAAGAGTCTTCAATTGCAGACAAAATGTCTATATTTACCGGACATTCTGGAGACAATGGAGCATCTTTTATTTCTTGTATCACTTTTGAAATTGGCAGCAAAGAATTACCTGTCTTTGATGATTTTTCAAGTATCTCAATTATTAGAGCGCGTATTCTTCTTCTATCGGTGATTTCATTTACACAGCTTGGTTCAGGCAAAGGGAATTTCTTTCTTATTATGTCATCCGGTAAAACCCCTTTATCCGCCATTCCTAAACTAATCTGGCAGTCTGTAAACAATGTTCTTTCATAAAACAAATAAGGATTTTTTATAGCTTCTGAGTCGCTTAATTCTATACCATTTTCTTTTCTTGTCTCAATACTGTAGAGGACTTTGGCTTGAATATTGTCAACGTCAAAACGGCTAAGTAATTTGAGGAAATTTTTCCTTTCATCTTTTAACATACTCCAGGTAGTCTGTAATGTCTTTCCAATTTTAGGTGCAAGGTCTTTTTCAAGGATTTTATCTGGGTGTTTAAAGGTTTCATCTAAAGTTTCCCAGGGGTCAGCCCCCAAACTATCTCCATGTTTCTTTTCTATATGCTTCATAATTTCTCGAGCAATAATATTTCCTTCTTCTATTCCAAAAGCTGACAATACAGAACCTAATCCTGGGTATGCCCCCCTTGCCTTCCATATTTCTGAAAGTCTGTCATCTATCCATTTCAACTGTTTGTCGAACTTCTTTTCTATAATTGTTGATGCTCTTTTCAAAGAGTTTCGTAAAGATAAAAGTGAATCTATGGCACTATCGTGGCTTACATGTTCCGCCCCATAAGAGAATTCGTCTCTGTTTGGGGCTAGAGCAACAAATTCCCTCATATCTATACTTGGATCAGCTTTTGATTTTTCAAAAAGTTCATGGTAGGGTAAGAGAAATCCATCAGAAAAATCCTCCCTTATTGAATGAAAAAAGTTTCTTTCCCATAGTACGCTTCTTACATCCTTTTTTTCACTATACTCATATTCAGTTATTTCTCCTATCTTGGTAATTCTTCCAACCCCTATAATAATTCTATCAGCGTCCTCAAAAAAAGGGACGTTTTTGGCATAAACAAAACATAAAGATTTTTGGGGAAAGATACAACTGCTAAAGGCATTTAGTAAAGCTTCTTGGTTTTTCTTATCCTGAACCCAGCTATTTCCAAAGCTTAATTTCGGTTCAAGATTGGGATCATACTCAATGTTAAACTCTTGAGCTATTTCTGAGGAGTTATCTTTGCTATCCTTCATCATCCAGCGAAAGGGTATAGCAATAAAAGAGTAGGGCTGTATGGTAAAAGGTGTAGGTCTAAAGTGCTTGTACAAATCATTATTTTGATAAGGGTGGGAAGTGATTCTCGTTATTTTCCGAGGTGACATAAACGTGCTTTTTTCTGCAACGCAAGGGGGAAAATCTTGCTCTAATCGTTCAGAGATTTGTTCTCCTGCTTTTGATTCCTCAAGATTTTCATCTTTTAAATCATTAATCCTACGTAAAAATAGACATGAAGCGTTATTTTTTGGATTTTTGCATATAGTTCCATTCCACCCATTATCGTGCCACGGAACCCTCACCGATACATGCTTGTAAACCATTTTCCCCCAAAAGTCTACAAATCCTCTCAGATTTATATAAAGGTTATTATTTTCTCGCCCCAGTCCTACGGACATCTTGTCTGCTTCGCAGAATTCTACAATGTTAAAATTAAAGTGCTTCTTGATTTACGGTGTCTAAAAAAGTCTGCGGACGCAGGTTTCCCACACTTCGTATGGAAAACGAATATAACACATATTTCACGGAAAAATCGGTCGCTAAAGCTAAAATACCAAGCATTTTCCCGATTTTTCCTAACTTTTTTACAGCTCTGAAAAAATTTCCACTCTGAAGTTTGCGGGTTGCCTCAAACTTCGAGGGCAATTTTATCGAGGTAAAAAACCTCGTGAAATATTGTACGTTATATTCAATAATTATTAGCGGCACAGAAAAGAACTTGGAACAAAGGTTTTTATATAAAAGATAATTTTACTATATTATGAAGTTTTATAAATTCAGTCCCATCAAATCAAAGGAAGAATTGTTTGAAGCAATCAAGCACATCCATTTTGAAGCACATAAACTCTGCAATCAAACATTTGGAAAATATTTAGAGAACGCTGGAAATATGGGTGTCTTCTGCCACTATGAAGAAGAATTTGTTTTTCTCAAAGAATTACGCGAAACACTATGTGAATCATCAGACAACCCAGACCAAAAATATTTTCTTCTGAATAATCCAATCATCGTTCCAGAAAAAGATGGAATCCCAGAGACAACTTACACTCATCTTTACATAAGAAGACCAGATCCATACAGGCACCACGTGGGAGATGTAGATTTTTATTTAGAGGCGAAAGAATATGAAGAATTAAAAAAATCCTTATTGTCAGGGGAAAAACTTCAAGATGCCAGAGTATTTGAAAGACCTGATCTCGATATGATTGAATTATATAATCCTGATTCCGACGTGCTTGCGTATGTAAGTACAAAAATGATGACTGAAAAAGTAAGAGTAAAATTATCTGATGCAACTAAACTTTAGTTTGTTCCAAGTTCTATGTTAGAAAAGTGTCGCCAATAATTACTCTGAAATTTCCCTTCGGGACATTGCACTAAATTTCAGCCCTTCGGGGAATATAACAAGGATTATGAGGTTACGAAGTCTTGCAGACTTCTCCACCCAAATTGCTCCCGTTGGTCGCAACTTCTCATAATCCTGACGTTCAACGCAATTTTTTCGTCGCCTAAACATATTGAGGAGTTGGGGGGGTTACCGCTTTTGATTTCCATAGATTTATAAATCTGTTAAAACAATTGTTGACATATGAATCCATTTTTGAACTACAAAGATTTCACAAAATCTATTTTTAGAGGAATAGGGCAGGTAATGCTACAAAAGAATGCAATTACTGGTCTTCTTTTTTTGATTGGAATTTTTTATGCTTCGTGGCTGATGGGGATTGGTGCATTAATGGGTGTTTTTGTTGGAACTATTACTGCGTTAATCTTAAAGTATGAAGAAAAAGACATTCTTAATGGGCTTTATGGTTTTAATGGAACATTAGTAGGTATTGCGCTTTTATTCTTCTTTAAACCTACAATCTTATTATTTCTGCTTTTGACAATTGCAGTAGTAGTTTCTACTATAGTTATGCATTTTATGTATAAGAATAATTTATCACCCTACACATTCCCTTTTGTTATAACAACATGGGTTTTTATTTTTTTGATTAAAATACTAAATATCACACCAGCAGCCATCTCGGGAGTATTAAATTTT
>Ga0209541_10011747_pt1 | contig 13654 bp, 16 predicted proteins | sample RifCSPlowO2_01_FD_184027 | JGI IMG/M metagenome (GOLD analysis project Ga0209541, IMG submission 184027) | Groundwater microbial communities from Rifle, Colorado - Rifle CSP2_plank lowO2_0.1 (SPAdes) (version 2) | ecosystem: Environmental > Aquatic > Deep subsurface > Groundwater | place...
ATTTTTGCTTCTTTTTGAATAAAAATTTTAAGAATTTCAGAAACGAAGGTCAAAATGAACTCCGTTTGAGAAAATGTATCGACCGAGCTAAACAATTACCCTATTTCGAAAGATTTATATATATTAAATGTCTACACATAATTAAATAAGTTAAATATCGGAGGTTTGATACCATGCCTACTATAACTCTATCTGTTCCAGAAGAATTGAAAAGAGATATGGATGAATCCAAAGAGATAAATTGGTCTGAAGTAGCAAGAACTGCTATTAGAAGTAAAGTGTCCCAGCTAAAAATATTAAAAACAATATCTTCCAAATCCAAGCTTACTGAGAAAGACGCATTAGAATTGGGAAGAAAAATAAACGCGTCCTTGCATAAAGATTTAACTCGATAGCATGGAACTTGTTATTGATGCAAATATCTTAATGTCTGCTTTGATAGCCACAGAGGGAAAGACATTTGATTTACTATTTAATGAACGAATTATGCTCTTCTCTGTCGATAAACTATTGAGAGAAACAGAAAAGCACAAATCTGAAATTTTAGAGAAGTCTGGATTATCTGCATATGAGTTTGATCTGTTTTTGGCTTTAATTTCTGCTGAAATTGAATTTGTACCCTATTCCGAATTAGAGAATTTTGTTCCTGAAGCAGAAAAGATTACTCCAGATCCAAATGATACTGAATATTTCTCTTTAGCATTAAAGCTAAAATGCAGTATCTGGTCAAATGACAAGAAATTAAAAACACAGAATCAAGTTAAGGTTTATTCTACAGAAGATCTAATCAAGAATCTTGAAATTGGGTGGCTCTAGGAATTCTCGGAATAGATAGCAGAAGTGACGAGCTGGAAGAATCCGAATGGTTTTGAGTTTCGTAATGGTATTGAGAGTAGTAACCCAAAACAATAAAAAGACTCGAGAATTTTCCTCATCATTATAGCCCTGTAGTCTAGCGGTCAAGGATACAGCCCTCTGGAGGCTGTGACGGAGGTTCGAATCCTCCCAGGGCTATACTTTTCATCGATCCTTCTTGAAGCTTCTTGGAGTTCTCTAACGGAAGGGTTAATCTGTTGTAATAAATAGTTTATATATTGTCCAAAATCCACCCTTAAGACTTATGAACGTTCTTCTTTAGGAGTGCAAAGAGGACCCGATGTTGCTGGATCTCAAATTCCAGAAATCTATACTTCGTTTATTTATGGGAAAGATGACTCAAGAGTGCCTCTTGTGTTGCATCATAATGCATTAGATGTACTAACTACTGCCCTGATGTATTCAGAATTCAAGGAAAAGTTTTAGTTTTAGAAAGAACGTCATTAAGTAAATTATTTACATTTGTCATTTCTCCATCTTTGAGAATAATCATGTCAAAATATTTTTTATAAACTGGAAGAAGTTCATTTTCTTGCTCATTAAGAAATCCTATTTTAATCAAATTTTCATATTTAACACCATATATCATGTCTAAGTCTTCAAGAGCATCTCCTAGTAGAATTATGTTTTTTCTCGTTTGCAGTTTCTTGTAAATGGGAAGTCTTTTTACAGCAGCTTCTCTTTTATTGAGAGAGTGAATGATGGTTCCTTTTACTTTCTTGGCTTTTCCCTCTGTGTCAAAATCAAGGAGGTTGGAAATCACTGTGATATTTGAAGAAAAATAATTATTCTGCGCAAGTAATTCTTGGAGTAAATCTCCTAGGCTTGCGGACATAATCACTAAAGGGATTTTCTTTTCTTTTAAAGTAGAAAAAAATGCTGGTGTTCCTTCCCTAAATAAGATATCGTGCTCTTCTACCATTGCTGATGCTGCTTTTTGAATGGTTTCTTTGTTTAACCCTGATTGAATCAGAAGAGCAAAATGCTCTTTCCACCAAAGTTGCATCGCTTTTTCTTTTTCTTTTCTAGGTAGCGTAAGGGAGATTTCATACGGATGATATTTTTCGTATAAAGCAAATGCTTTCGGAGCATAGTCCTCTGTTAAGTATTTTTTATTACGTAAGTAAGCAATAAGTGAGAGTACATATTCTCCGTTGACAAACGCTTTTGTTAATGTTTTATCGAAATCACTAATAACTTGTAATTTTCTCAGACCTTGTTTTCGTATCTTTTGCTTCTTCAGCTCAAGGTCTTGCGGATTTGGAATCACAAATTCGTTTGCCATGTCTTTAGTTAATATCTCAAGTTTAAATATTTTTCAATTTTCTGTGCTGAAAGATTTTGTAAAGATAAAAGATGAGGGCAATGACAATAATGATTGCTAGAATAAAATCAATTTTTGAGCTGTATGTGTGAATAATCTCCCATTTTTCAGCTAGTTTATAGCCAAGATAAAGTAAAAATACATTCCAGAGAGTTCCTCCAATAATTGTGTACAAGCTGAACTTTGCAAGATTCATTTTTCCGATGCCAGCAGGAATAGAAATTAAATGACGCACAATAGGAATAAATCTGCTTATGAAAATTGTTTTTTCTCCTGATTTTTGAAAATATTTTTCTGTCCAAGCTAAGTGTTTTTCATCCAAGAGAAAGAATTTTCCCCATTTTGTCACAAACGTTCTTCCGTATTTTCTTCCTATCCCGTAGGATAAGAGAGATCCAAAAAGAGTTCCTACACTACTAACAAGAATTGCTAGGATTAAGGAAAGTTTGCCTTGAGCTATTAAAAAACCAACAAAAGGCATAACTAATTCAGAAGGAATCGGAAAAATCATGCTTTCTAAAGTCATTAACAAAAAGATTCCTGGATAGCTAATTGTTTCCAGGATTATTAAGATAATATTAGTTAGGAGTTCGAACATGTAGTGAATCAAAATAACTTGCTTTAATTAGCTTTTGTTTTTTAATAACGATAACCTTATAAATTTTCGAACGTGCCTGTTTTTCACGCTCCTGTAGTCTAGACCGGTTAAGGATACGGCCCTCTCGATTCTGGAGAAAGGCCGAGACCCGAGTTCGAATCTCGGCAGGAGCATCCCTACCCATGACAGAAGAAATCAAAGAACCGTACAGGATTGTTGCCTATAGCTGTAATTTAGAAACACGATGGTTTGAAGTTACATTAGCACAAACGAATGGGTCCTATATCTTGCCTAAGTTTTCTTTCCCTGATGAAGAGAGGGGGATGCTTTTCATTGCTTCCTTGATTAAAAAAGGAATCCTTGAAGAGTGTTTAGGAATCGAGATTCACAAATCTTAAATAGATGTTTTTTCTTCCAAAGTTATGGCAAAAAAAGTAAAAAGAGTAAGCACTGTTAAAGTTGCTTTGTTCGTATTTGCTCTATTTTTGTTTGTAATAGGATTTTTTATTGGTAAATTCGTTCAAGATAAACCTACGGAATCTCTTCCTTATGAAGAACCCGTTACTCTTGCATATGAACCTTTGCAGTTTGCTAAAGATGCAAGTATTGCTACTATCCAGATTCCTGCAGTAGATAAGCAAGGAAATAGTTTAGTTACACAAGTAAGAGTAGCTGCAATGCCTGGAAGCGGGAAAACATTAGTGGATATTGACAATCTGTTCTATTGGGTTGATACACAGAATAGTATTAGGATGGCAAAAGCTGTTGCTGAAGATTATACACATTTAGATTTAGACAAATATGATTTAGTTTTTGATGTAGATGCGAATGCTTCATTAATTGGTGGTCCAAGTGCTGGAGCTGCTATTGCGCTTGCAACAATCTCTGCTTTGGAGAAGAAACCTTTGAAGGAAGATGTGATGATTACAGGAAGTATTAATCATGATGGTAGTATTGGACCTGTTGGAGATATTACTGCTAAGGCAGAAGCTGCTCGAAAAGCAGGAGCAACAATGTTTTTAGTACCTCTATTGCAAAGCGAGGAAATTACCTATGAAACAAATAAGCACTGTGAAAAATTTGGCTTGGCTGAATTTTGTAATGTTGAACAAATCCCTGTGAGAGTAGATGTCGCTTCACAAACTGGAATTAATGTTAAAGAGGTCAGTAGTTTGAAGGAAGCATTAGTGTATTTCTATGCAGATAATAAAGTTTAAGCGGTACTTTTTTAAATTCGAAAAACAGTAAAGAAGCATGATTAGTTCTGCAAAAAAACAGCATTTAATGGCTATTCAAAAAGAGGTGAGTAAAGGAGTCATTGAGCAAGATGATTTCACTTTGAATTTTCTTGGTGGTTGTGATGTTGTCTATACTGAAGAGAAGATGATTTGTGGTATCGTTGTTTTAGATAAAGAAGGAAACATTATTGAAAAGAAGTATAGCATTGACAAGGAACCTATGCCTTATGTCCCGGGATTTCTTGCTTTCAGATTAGGACCCCTTATTGCTAAAACTTTTTTGAAACTTACTCAAAAACCCGATGTGCTTATGATTGATGGCAATGGAGTTTTGCATCCACGAAAAGCCGGCTTAGCTAGTTATTTAGGAGTTAAATTGAATATTACTACTATTGGCATTGCAAAAAATCTTCTTTTGGGAGAGGTGCATCAGGAGAAAGTTTATGTCAAAGGAGATATTATTGGAATTAAACTTGAGACAAAACCTGGAGCTAAACCCATTTACATTTCTGTGGGGCATAAAATAAGCTTAGAAACGGCTGTTGCTTTAGTAAAAGAGCAGTTGAAAGGTCATAAACTTCCAGAGCCTTTAAAATTAGCACATAATTACGCAAATAAGATCAAGAAACAGGAATCTCACTAAATCCATGCAATAGTGCTGGAGAGAGCGGAAATTTTCTCACGGACCCTTGAAGCTTGTTATTAAGCCAAAGATTTCTTGTTAAATACTCTCGAGATAAATCGGAAGTATCTGTCACACCTTCAAAAGAATCGTCTCCGTTTTTGAAGAATACTTTTACTGGAACTTCATTTAGTCGTAATTTGACAGCATTAGCAAGAGGTTGAGTCTCTTCTGTGAGAAACCAATAGGTATTTTGGACAATACGTGCAATATCCGAATCTGCAGTTAAAATGTAGCAACTTTGATTTCTAAAAATGGAGTAGAAGATGGCGGTAGCTACAAGTTGCTCATCAGTATGCAGATCTTCTCCATGAACATAGGGGCTATCTCCATGTCGGAGTGCGTAGTTCTTTTTTGAGCAAAGTTCTGTTGTTATGGAAGATATTAACGTATCCAGGGTTTTAAATGCATCACCTGATGGGGATAATTGCTTTCTTCGGGTTAATCTTTCAGCCTCTCGATAATTCCAGCAGATATTCTCCAAGAGATCCTTTGCTATTTGTCGTAACTCACTTGCATCAAGATTTGTATGGTGTTGCTTTCTAGCATCTCTAGTGTTTGCAGTTCTATTGAGAAATTTTAGCTTATCTGTTAAGATTGTTCGCATTCGCTGAACTTCCTGCGCAGCTTTTGGAACTGAGTGTATTGAATGGATACTCAGCAAATCTTGGTATTGTTCTACTTTAGTTAAAACTGGAAATAAAACATCTGCATCAATCTTTGTGAAAGAATGTATGTAATACAAGTAACCATCATACCAATTGCCGACTCCGTAACTTGTAAGACCCGAATCCACTAATCCTAGAGACCCATTTCGTGTAAGTTCTGCTGTAGAGTGAAGTGATCGTTCAATTTTTTCCATGATTAACGTTCCTATTGTTCAGTAGTCAATTTGTTTATAAACCTTTCTCTCTGTTTTGAAAGCGCAATACATAAAAACAATTGATTTTTTATAGAGTTATGGGCCTGTGGTCTAGTGGCTATGACACAACTCTCACTCAGTTGAGGTCCCAGGTTCGAATCCTGGCAGGCCCATTAGATATCTTTAAAAATCACAAAAAGTAAAGAATGGGATGCAGAAAAAAAAGAGGCTGAAGCCTGCGATTAAAAAGAGTTTAAAATTATCTGTTGCGGAAGGAAGCGCATACTCCATTACTGACGGTTTAGGGAATGCCTATATTAGTCCCTTTGCTATCGCTATGGGTGCAAGCAATGCACAAGTTTCTGCTTTAACCTCCATACCTAATTTAGTTGCTCCTTTTTTTCAACTAAAGACTGCAGCTGTTATGGAGAGATTCAAGAGCAGGAAAAAGATTGTTCTTGTAAATACTTTTCTGCATGCTTTTTTGTGGCTTCCTATCTTGCTTATTCCTTTTCTTTTCTTTGACATTGGACCTGTGCTTTTGATTATTCTTTTTTCTTTAAGTGCAATTGTCAATTTATTCATTAATCCTGTTTGGATGTCTTGGATGGGTGATTTAGTTCCTGATGATCAACGAGGGAGGTACTTCGGAAATAGAAGTGTTATCGTAGGATGTATTGGGTTAGTTGTCATGCTGTTAGCTGGATTTTTCTTGGATTTATTTTCTAAGGAACAGGTATTTATTGGATTTGCTGCTTTATTCATTTTAGCATTTGTATTTCGATTAATCTCTACCTATTTTTTCAAAAAAATGTACGAACCCAAGTTTGTTATGCAAAAGAAGGATGAATTTAGCTTTATTGATTTTGTAAAAAAAATGCATAAGAATAATTTTGGAAGATATACTTGGTATTTAATGCTGATTAATCTTGTTGTGATGATTGCAAGTCCTTTTGTTACGGTTTATTTGCTGAGAGAATTGAACTTGAGTTATACTTGGTATACCTTAATTACTTTGGCTGCAGCTTTTGTTTCCCTTATTAGTTTGCCTTTCTGGGGAAAATGGACGGATAAATTTGGGAATGTGAGAATAATGAAGATAACAGGAATGTTATTACCTGTAGTTCCTGCTTTGTGGATGGTATCAAGTAGTGTGTATTATCTTTTAGCTATTCAGATTGTGAGTGGTTTTGTGTGGGCTGGATTTAACTTAAGTACGGGTAATTTCATTTTTGATGCTGTTTCAAGAGAAAAAAGAGCTATTTGCGTTTCTTATGTTAATATTTTAGTAGGTATAGGAATTTTCTTAGGTGCAACTATTGGTGGAGTTTTAACTACTTCTGTACATATCTCTTTTATGAGTGTGTTTATGCTCGTCTTCTTAGTTTCAGCTGTTCTTAGGTTAGTTGTCAGTGCAACGTTCTTGCCTTGGATTAAAGAAGTTAGGGTTGCTTCTGACAAGCCCTTCTGGAGTGTCTTTGGATTAAAGCATGGAAATATTCCTCATGGATTTCATCACCATATGATTCCTGCTGAGAAAAAGATGCGCTAGCTGGGATTTGAACCCAGGTCGAAAGCTTGGGAAGCTCTCATCCTAACCACTAGACTACTAGCGCGTCGCTATTTTCCAAGTCAATTCGAAATACTTTTTATAGCTTTCTGCAACTACTGAATTCTTGATAACAATAGCTAGTGGCTTTTCTTCTGACCAGAGTAAAATAGCAATCTTATCTCCATAAATGTTTATGGCTAATGGTGATCCATACTCTTCTGGGATGTATTTGATTGTTGCTAATGGTATTTTTTTCAAGTCTGTGCTTCTTGTTGCGATGATTCTTACAGGAATCTTCTTTTGTTCTCTTCGGATATCAAACCAGTGAAAATAATATTTTAGAATTTGGTTTGCAACTTGAGAAGCTCCTAAGATTAAAATCTCTTTTTCTTTCAACTGCTCTTCGAAAACCGTTTTTAATCCGTTTTTCCCCTTGTAGAAATTGGTTTCTTGCTTTTCCTTTTTTGAATGATATTTCTCTTGTAGTTTAGGAAGAATATCTGTTAGAGCGTTTTCTTTTTCCTTCAATAAAGAGAGTAATTGCTCTGGGTTAACTGCTTCAAAGTATTTTCTGTTATTTTTTAAGATATATCCTAGTAATCCTTTTTGAATTAAACGTTCAATTGCATCATAGACTGATCTTCGATGAATTCCTGTTAGTTGAGAGATTAAACCCGCTAAAGATGGACCTTTCTCTAAAAGTGCAAGGTAAATTTTAGCTTCATTTTCAGTTAAACCGAGTTCTTCAAGAATTTTTTCCATAAACAAAGAAGAATTTTGTCCTATTTAAGTTTTGTGGTGAATAGTATCACCTCACAATTTTATAGCAAAGCTTGCCTCTTAGATAGTAGGAGGAAACAAAAATGGTAGAAAGAACAGAACTTGAAATTAATGTCAGAAACTTAGTTGCGTACGACATTTTGGAAAAGCCTTTATCTAGCTTAGAGGGAAAGGCAAAAAGACGAAAGGAAAAGATAGCTAATGAATTAGCTGAGCTCTTGGATGTTGGAGAGGATGGAGAGAGAATCTTCGCTTCTATCGAATATCGAGAGCATGATAAAGCAAGAACTTTACGTGAAGGTATTGATGCCTTTAAGAAAGAGCATCCAAGATATGGAGATATCCTAGAGGGAGCAATTGCGCAAAAAAGACTTGCGAGAGATGAAGTCCTAGTGTATGGAATTAAACCAGGATTCAGATTAGGAACTGATGATTATCTAAGAGTTATGGTAAGCTTAGGATTGTCAAGAGAGCAAGCTTGCGGGATGTACCCTCATCTGAAAGAGATCTCTGAAAAGCTTGGAAAAGCGGCTGAAGACAAACAAAGAGAAATCTTGCTATAAGCAAAGGTTTAAAAAATCCTTTTTTTTCTTTTGTTGATGGTCAAAATATTTTTCATTACAACTGCTATTGATTATCCTTCTGGAAGATTTCACCTCGGCCATGCCTATGAAAAGATTACTACAGATGTTTTAGCACGGTGGAAACGCTTTCAAGGCTATAAAGTACATTTTAGCACAGGAACCGATTGTCATGGGTTAAAAATTGAAAGGGCTGCTGCAAAGGCAGGAAAGACTCCTTTAGATTTTGTAACTGAGCTTTCTGATGGATTCAAAGAACTTTGCAAAGTACTCAATATCTCTTATGATGATTTTGTTATGACTATTGAACCAAGACATAAAGTAGTTGCGCAATATGTTATCAATCAACTCTATGAGAAAGGTGATATCTACAAAGGAAACTATGAGGGGTTATATTGTGTTGATTGTGAAAATTATTACACAGAAAAAGATTTAGTTAATAATCGATGTCCAGTCCATAAAAGCCCTGTTGAACTTTTGAAAGAGGAAAGTTATTTTTTCAAATTGAGCAAGTATCAAGATTTCTTAATTATGTATATTAAAAGCCATCCTGAGAGCATTTGGCCAGAGAAAAAAAGGAATGAGATTTTGAATAGATTAGAACAACCCTTAAGAGATTTAAGCATTAGCAGGAAGAGTGTAACATGGGGAATTCCTCTGCCTTTTGATGCAAGTGTTAGTGAATTTGTTTGGGTTGAGGCTTTAAACAATTATTTAACAACGGTTCATTATCCTGATAAAGAGTTTCAGAGTTATTGGCCAGCAGTCCATTGTATTGGGAGTGATATTGTTTGGTTTCATACTGTTATTTGGTTTTCTATTTTGAAATCACTTGAGTTAAAGATGCCGAAAGTGATGGTCCATGGTTTTATCAATTTTAAGGGAGAAAAATTAAGTAAATCATCAAACTTAGGATCGGATCCTATTGCTCTTTCAGAACGTTATGGAAGTGATGCTTTGAGGTATTTCCTAATCAGAGAGATCCCTTTTGGAGATGATGGAGATTTCTCAGAAGAAGCTTTGAAGAATCGTGTGAATAATGAATTAGCAAATGATTTAGGAAATTTAGTGAGCAGAGTTAGTGCTTTGTGTGAAAAAAATTTTAAAGAGATTAAACAATACCCTATTGATGAAAAGTTAAGCTCTAAATTTGATTTAGCTAAAATTAGTGCTTTAATGGATTCTTATAAAATTCATGATGCGTTATCTGAAATCTGGGGTTTTGTAAAAGCATGTAACAAACATGTGAATGATGAGAAACTCTGGGAGTTAGAAGGAAAAGAGCAAGAAAAACATCTTTACACTTTGTTAGAGAGCATTCGAGTTTCTGCTTTAGTTTTGTCTCCGTTTATTCCTGAGACTTCTGAGAGGATTTTCAAACAACTCGGGAAAACATCAAAGAAGAGATCTGATGCTGTTTTTGGGAAAGTAAAATCCTATAAAATAAAAAAAGGAGAAATTTTATTTAAGAAAATTATTTCTTAAGAAGCTTTTGTATTTTCTGGTAGACATCATCAGGATTTGAGATATACTGTAAAATAACACCCCCACCCATGGCCAAGGCTTTTGCATATATAGGAGCTGTTCCTGCAGTTACTAATTGAATCGTGCCTGTTTTGAATATTCTGTCCCATACACTTTTTGTTAAGATACAATCGGTAACTTTTTCATACTGGACAGTTCTCTGCACAATATTGAGGAATCCTTCATAGAATTCTGCTTTATCTTGATAAAAAATGTATTTTCTTGACTTAAGATTCATATACCTAAAAAATACGAAGATTACAAAAACAAGGATTGCAACAAAAAAAGCTATTGCAGTATTTCTTGATGCTGAAAAGGTAAAGAGTCCTGCAAAGATGCTGAGTATTAAAGCAACAACAGAAGCAGGGATCATAGCAACTGCAAGAGAAGGTCTTAGCTCAAAGAGTGTTTTTTCCATTCATTTCTTAATGTTGGTTTGTCTTTTTAAAATTATTGTTTTATGTTAAGGATGTTTCATTTGTAGTGTTATTGGTAGGACAAGGAGCAAATTCACATAAAGGAAGAACTCTTCCAACATGGCTCCCATCAGGACATTCAATGGCATCTTTTATGCATCTTTGGACTCTTGGGCATACTGCGAAATCGCAATTTGGAGGAACGCGGGCCACTTTACGTCCATCCGGGCAGATTTTCAAATCTTCAGCACAACCCGTAGCAGTTGGACAAAGGGCGAAATCACAATTTGGAGGAACTCTTTCTACAGTGCTACCATCGGGACAGTCCATAACTTCAGCAGCGCAAATGATAGTAGTAGGACATGGAGCAAATTCACAATTCTGAGGGACTCTTCCTACAGAACTACCATCATCGCAAACTTTTGCATCTTGAGTACAAGCAGTATCAGTATTACAACCGCTGATGAGAAGAAACGTTAATGCTAGAAAAAATATCACCCATTTCATAATTCTTTTAAGAAAGTTTCTTATTTAAATTTTTTCTTTTAAAAATTGTCTTAAAAAAGTTTAAATAGATGTAAAGATAAGAATAGAATATGACTCATTTTAATGATCTAGATTTACGAGTAGGAAGCATTATTGGAGTAAAAAATCATCCTGATGCTGAGAGATTGTATATTCTTTTAGTGGATATTAAGAGAGAGAAAGAATTACAATTAGTTGCTGGATTGCGAAAACATTACGCTAAAGAAGAGCTTATTGGAAAGAAAATTATTGTCTTTGCTAATTTACAGTCTACTACTTTAAGAGGCATTGAAAGTTTTGGAATGGTATTAGCGGCAGTTGATAAAGAGGTTGTTGCTTTATTGACTGTGAAGAAAAGTAAGCCTGGAGATCGAGTCCATATTGATGAGGTCAGTAAGAAGAGTAAACCTGCGGAAAGAATAGCGTTTGATGATTGGAAACATCTCAAGATTACCGTAAGTGATAATCATGTTATTTTTGATGGAAAAATTCTGAAAACTGAGAAAGAAGAAATTCTTGTTGATAAGAAAGTTGAGAATGGTGCTAATATCCAGTAGATTTAATTTTTGTAAAAAGGTTAGTTATGCAATTAGAGCTTCCAAATTTTCGGCGCCCTGCGGGCGCTGCAAAAATTGTACCCGACCAGCCTCATTCGAGACCAGAAGGAAAACGTCCCTAGCACCGAGGTCCTCGTACCTGTTCTGGTAAACCCTGCGGAGACCTGATTGACCACTAGGAGTCCAAACAGAAACACCTTGGTCAGCAATAACAAGTCCTTGCTCTTTTTGATCATAAGTTACTTTACAATCTTTCCTTAAATAAGGAGCTTCTCTTGCTTGTAAGAAGTCTGTTTCTATGAACGTAAAGCCATTTTGTAACGAAGTATCTTTCTTTACACCCAATCCTGAAACTACAAAAGGTGTTTTTACTTGAGATGGTTTCTTACCTAGGAGATTAAGAACTATTCGTCTGAGATCTTCATTCGGTCCTTCTTTTGGATATAGAGATACACTATCTGTGTCTGCATAGGTAGTGTTTCTGTTTGGAATTGCTTCCCAGTATTGTACTATCTCTTCAGGGCTTAAGACTTTAAGAGTGCCTTGAGTCATTGCCATAACTTCTTCATCTGTTCGTAAGAGCTCGGCAATATACAATGCTCTTGGTGTATTTGAGAATGCGATAGGTTGATTAGGTTTGTAGTGAGTCGTATCTTCTATATTTCTTACTCCCTTGAATTCTTCATTAAGCTTTCTTAGAATACATTGTCCTAAATCGTCATAGATGAGGTTTCCAACTATACCTTTTTGCACTTTGATTATCTGATATGCAGGATTTCCTTGTAATGAATATGGTGTTTGAATTTGCATTTTATATTTGGAAATTGAAATAGTTATTTACTATTTAAGCTTTTCTATTTGTTACTACTGTAGAATAAGTTTTTTATTCAGTAATTCTTTCTTATAATAATTATTGAGGCAATAAGTAAACCTAGAATTGCGTAAATGAAAGGAGAGGTAAACAAGATAACCATCAATCTTGTATTGCAAGCTGTACAAGGGCTAAATATTTTTGTTAATGCTAAGATTGCCGATGAAGGCAGTAATATGAGATTATTTTGTTTTTCAGTAAAGTAATTTGCTATCACCCATAGAGGTTGAATAATTCCTACCATAAAGCCAATAGACCATCCTTTTGCCCAGGGGCTTAGTTTGTGCCAGACCATAACAGTTTTAGAAATCCTCTTCTTATAAAGATTTGTTGTAACTAGCTCCATTCAAAGTTCCCTAAATTATAATTAGGAGAGGTCTCCTTAACCACGTTTGTTATGAAATGCAAACGGGGGGTTAAGGGAGGAACCTCTGGATGAGAACGTATTCTGTGAACCTTAAAAAGGTTGTTAAAAAAACCTATAAATTTTTGAAGAACAGCGACGTGCCTAAGCACTGGAGCAAGACTAAGAATGAAAAGTATGATGTACATACAATGATAGTGCTTTATGTCTTGTTTTGCTTGGCAGATAAGAGTTATGCAAGATTTGTGAAACAGATAGAACCTAGCATGAAAGAGCTTTTTGATAGGGAGAATGTACCTGTTCCATCGACGCTGTGGTATGCGTGGAGACGCATTCCACCAAAGTTGTTAAGAGAGGTTATACGGGCCAGTGGGAAAGGTGGGAGAGATAAGGTGGGTGCTTTAGATCCTACACATTTCCAGATTACAAGACCTAGCGTAGCATATTGTAAGAAAGCCAAGCGTACATTGGAACGTGAACCAAACAGGAAAACAACTATTGTCACAGGAACGAGAAGTTTGAGGATTCTCGACGCTGTTATATACAAAGATCACCATAGGAATGGGCTTGATGATATCCCCTCCTTGATGAATGCTTGGGTTAAAGGAAAGACTGTTGCAGCTGATACTGAATTTGATGCTGAAGAAAGATTTCATCAGCTTGTTATTGCTGCAGGCGGTAAAGGAGTATCTCCTTTACGTCATAAAAACATTCCTGTCCATCGCACAAAAGGGTCGCGACGCAAGGAACTCCGACGGAAATGGCCCGGAAGAAGTTATCATAGAAGAGTATTAACAGAGACAGCTAACAGCATGATTAAAAGAGGCATGGGAGAGACATTGCGAGGAACTACCGTCTGGAAACAAGCAAGGCATTTCTATGCGAAATGCTTTGCTCATAATAT
>Ga0209541_10011752_pt1 | contig 13651 bp, 13 predicted proteins | sample RifCSPlowO2_01_FD_184027 | JGI IMG/M metagenome (GOLD analysis project Ga0209541, IMG submission 184027) | Groundwater microbial communities from Rifle, Colorado - Rifle CSP2_plank lowO2_0.1 (SPAdes) (version 2) | ecosystem: Environmental > Aquatic > Deep subsurface > Groundwater | place...
CATAGAGTGGACAACCCTGGTGATTTCTTAAAGTGGCTTATGCAAAAGGAACATATTTATGGGTATAAATTTTCTGAGAATTGGTTTGATATTGGGAGTTTTGAGGCTCTGGAAGAAGCATATAATGCTTACGTTCGAAAATAGATTTATTTATCTTATTAATGTAGACCGCGGAGTGCAACCAGCTCATACCACTCAATTTAATCTTACTGATATTACACGAAGTTTTGAACTCATGTTAATTTAAGGCTTAACTAGTTCTCACTTGAATAAGATATTACATCATTAAAATTCCAGCTTTGCACATCAAATATTTAAAATGATTGTTTCTCACACCAATTGGCTATTTTACACATCAATTATCTTTACTACGGTTGCTATAGTAAATATAGAAAGTTTTATATAAAAGTTAGTTTTATATTATAAATATGATAAATATAATAAATAATATTTATGAGAAAAATATAAATAGTGTTTATACACTCATTATTCATAATGAAAAAAAGAGGTATAACAAAGTCCCCCTTAGCTGTCACTATAGACAAAGAGATTCTAAAGAGATTTATCATTTATTGCAAGGAAAACTCAATAAACAAATCCCAATTGGTAGAAAGATTATTGAGAAAATTTATGGAAGATAAAAAATGAACAATATATCTATATATACCCAAACAGAGGCACAATGTGAATGGAAGAATTTGCCTAAAAATATGAATAATAGATTACATACTATTTGTAGTTATATGGCAATGTTTCCCCCATCCTTACCACATTACTTCATAGAAAGATATTCTATAGAAGGAGACTTAGTATTGGATCCATTTTCTGGTCGCGGTACTACTATTTTAGAAGCCAGTATGTTGGGTAGAATAGGAATCGGAAATGATCTAAACCCATTAGCATATTTATTAACAAAAGCTAAATCAGACGTCCCTCAAAAAACAAGAATAATTAAGCGCATTGATGATTTGGAAAGAGAATATAATGAACATAATTTACTTGATATTTCAAGTGAAGACCCAAATATTAGAATGATATTTAACGATTACACATTAAGGCAATTAATCTTCCTTAAATATAAATTGAAATGGAAAACAAGTAATATAGATGCTTTTGTAGCAGCTCTTATTGTTGGTATAATTCATGGGGGTTCGGAGAGTTACTTATCACTTAGTATGCCTAATACTTTTTCGATGTCTCCTAATTATGTTAATAACTATATCGCTGCTCATGGATTAACTAAACCCAAGCGAGACGTGTTTTATCTTCTAAAGAAGAAATTGGATAGGTGTTATCAAAGACCAACATGTAAAGGGAAGGCATATAGCCAAGATACTAGAAGAATATCTAGAATATCTAATGATTCCATTGATCTGATAGTCACTTCTCCGCCATATACAAGGGTAATAAGATATGGTCAATTTAATTGGATTAGATTGTGGTTTCTAGATAAGCAAGGTAAGAAAGTAGATAATGAACTATTTTTTTCACAATCTATATCTAAATATTGTGAATTTATGATGGATTCTCTTAAGACAATGAAGAGAGTTCTAAAACCAGGAGCAAAAGCTGTGCTTGTAATTGGGGATGTAAAAGACAGGAAAAGTGACAACATAAAAAATTTAGCACAGATAATATGGGAGAATTGTGCTAAGCCCCTAGGATTTAGATTAGTCCGACCAATTCAAGAAGATATTATTAATGATGCCACCAAGGTTTCTAAAATTTGGGGTAATAAAAAAGGTAACGCGACTAAAATAGACCGAATCTTAGTTTTAGAAAGAATTTAATGAAACCTTGGATCTTGACTTAATGCTAAAAGGACTGTTTGGCATAATCTTTTCAATTCAGTTTTTGCATTATCTTCATTAAATTTGTCATCAAATAACAACCACAGATGATATCCAATATAAGAAGTGTATTTCTCTTTGAATGTTTTAAGTTTATCTGAAATGATCTCACTTGAATCTATTGTGTTAAGATAATGCTGATTACCCATGCTTACATATAAAATAAGTTCCTCACCACTTTTCATATATTTACCTACATCGTTTTCATCCCACATAAATTCATTCCAATTTTTATCCTCTGGTTGAACTTGGATAATTTGATAATTTGGGACTTCAATATCTTGTTGTCCATCTTTTCCACCAGATTCGGGAGGTGGAGTGATAATGATACATTGTCTAGTGGATCTTAATGTTGTATTATTAGATAATTCTAATTTACACTGAACTTCTGCTCTTTTGCCAATTTCAATATTATCCGGACATTGTAAGAAAATTCTTATTTTGTGTTTGATAAGGTCAGAATTTCCAATAATTTTTATGCCTAAATCTGGAAGAAATGTAGTATGAAGTAATGCATTGTCTACTGGTCTCTCAATTAATCCATCCGGGCCATCACATTTGATTTGGATTAAGGATCTTCTACCTTTTTTAATCTTCAGAGGGATTTCCTCATTGGCAATTTCAAAGACTTGGGGGGGATAGTTTGATGGCAATGGTGGTGGAGAACTCACAATTTTGACATTTTTATTATCCGTCAGATCTTTCATGTAAGAAGCTTTTAGGGTACAAATTAATCTACCCTTAGTACTGATAGGTACAGTTGGAACGATTTCAATGTAAGAATTAATTTTGCCGTCTCTCAAGATACCTTGGCGGATTTTGAATTTTATTTGTGGATTATCAATACCTAACTCTAAATTTCCTGGGCTATTATCTCTTACTAGGAAGTCATTTGGAGCGTCTGTCTTAATTATTATCTTCTTTTCTTCTCCCGGAATAAATTCTATTTCTTTATTTCCGAATGAAATTTCAATAAATGTGGGTGGATCTTTTGATTTAAACTCGGGTTTCTTTTTTTTGGACGAACTGCCCAAACCACCCTTAATAATTTTTTTATTTATACTAATGAATTTATCAAGTAATCTTCTAACTCTCTTAATACTCTCTTCATCTCCAGATGTCAAATGTTCCTTTTTTCTAGATTCTTCTAATTTTTTTAATTCTTCATCATTTTGCAAAATAGATATGACTTCATTCTTAAACACTTCCTTATATTGTTCTCTTATGTCTTCCCGAGTTGATGGAAAAATATTTTTCTTCATTTGAGGAGATAAGAAGTCACATTCAATTTGGAAAATTAAGTAGTCACTCAAGAAAGAAAAGCCGGCATCTTTTATTATTTGCTTTCTTAAAGAACTGTATTGTTGTCCATTCAGCGTTATAAAAATGGAATCCTGAGAGCCAGACTTAGTTAAATAACTGTCTATATGAAAACCATCTTTCCTTGATTTAAGAACCCAATATCTGATCTTTATGTTGCCAAAATTTAACGTTTGTGTTTGTGTATTTTGATATTCAATAAATCCTTTCTCATCAGTACTAAGTCTAGATAGATTTCCAGATATAGTTCTTCCCTCTTTATATCTTGCATCATATAACCAAAAAGGTAATACTGGATCAAAAAGAAGTCCTTGAAATAATCTGTAGCTTGCTAAAGTCATTCTTCCGTAGAAACTCTCTAAATGGTAAGCAATGTGTGTTATGCAAGTACCGTGAGGGAAATCTTTAGGTAAGTTTTTCGGTGCAGCTGTTGGAATTTTCCCATTTTTGATTAAATATTGAAAAACTCCATGTTTCTCATGTGGATTATCTTTGTATCTAATAATAGTCCACCCCACTTCATCCTTTTGACCGTCTGTCAAAAGCAGTGGATTTTTCCTTGAGACTATTATTGCGAGCGGGAGTGATTCCACGTTTGTTGCGTCGAGTGCTCCATTACACCAAATAAGTGTTTGAGAACCCCCCCAACCATATGCACCCAATAAATACGATTTAGTTCTTTTCAAACTACCCCCGAGCCCCACAATGCTCCCCTCAAAATCTTCGGGATGTATGCCAATACCAATATCCTTAACTACTACTGTGGGTTTTTTTTCAATACCACTATCTTCCAGAATTAAGGAAATTGAGTTTTGAGCTATTTCCCTTCTTTCTTTTTCATTCAAGAAACTTATATGCCCCCCTTTTACATTAAACCATTTCTCAATAGCTTCTCGTGGGGAACTTACTTCATTATCTGTGCTATTTTTTCTTGTTTCTTTTTTATTTTCTAAAATGGCATCTATGGCATTAGTAATTCTTTCTATCATTGCCGTTACTCCTGATTTTGAGAATGCGAGTCTTGGATAATTAGTTTCATCTTTGCCAAAGTTTTCCCAACTAAATGAATTATCCAAGGATTGGAGGAAATTTGATACATCCCCTGGTTTTCTTAAATTCATTAGATATTGTAGAGGGATAAAATCTTCTTTCATTCCTTAGTTTTCCTATCTATTAACCTTTGAAGTTCCTTTATTTCCATTTTTAACACTTCTATTCGAGCAAATCTATTTGCCATCAATCGAGTGAGTTCAACGGGACTCATTCCTTCCCACTCTGATCTATTCCTTCTTCCTTTCTTTGTTTTTCTGAACATGTACATCACCTTTATTGATCTACTGAATATGTACTTATATATAAACATTACTATTTACTAAAGAACACAACCTTTTATATAAAAGGACATAATAGATAGAATAAAAAATAGATACCTAATAATTATGAAATCCCCAGTATCCCTATTTTTTAAGAAGTCTAATAATGATCTCTTCAAAAGTTTCGCCCTTTCGTCCCAATTCTTCGAGGAGCTTTTTTGTTGCTTTGGATATTTGAATGCTAGTTATATCGTCTCGTTTTTTCTTAGAAGAATGTTTTGCCATACCACCTATAGCCAATATAGTTACATTTATATATTTTTCTATCTATTCTATAGTAGCTATAGTGCGTATAGTATTGGAGGTATGTAATGAGAATACCTCAAAAATACTATCAAAGAATAAAGAGAGGCATAAGAGGTGAAAAACAATCGGAGTTAAAACAATTTATGGAAGAACCAACAATCAAGAAAAAGTACAAGCAGCAGTGGAGCTCTTACAACTTAGCTCAGACGCAAGAACTTGTTATGTTCCAGGATATGCTAGTAGAATTAGTAGATTCTTTTATAACTGTAAACAAGCCATTGTGGAAGAGAGGAAATCCATTTGCTGACTTCAAGGACATGATTTTCTGCTGCGTAATGCGGGTTTATTTTGAGAAAAGCTGCAGGAGATCTACTTCTTATTTAACATTAGCCAAAGGAAAGAATTACATAAATAAAATTCCGCACTTTAATACCTTAATTAAGTATTATAGAAATCCGCACATGACTCAAGCATTGAAATACCTGATTGAAAAATCGGGCTTGCCACTAAAAGAATTAGAGCAAGACTTTACTGTAGATTCAAGCGGATGGGCTACAACATTATACGGAAGGTGGTTTGATGTCCGTATCGGCAAGGGCAATAGAAGAAGATTATTCATGAAAGCCCATGTCTGCAGCGGAGTAAAGACAAACGTAATTTCAAGTGTTGAAGTAAGTGGGGGTTACTTTAATGACAGCCCTTTCTTTGAAGGACTTGTAAAGGCAACCAGAAAGAACTTTGACATGAGGGAAGTTTCAGCTGACGCAGCTTACCTATCAAGGCATAACATGAATGTTGTTTCTGAAGCAGGTGCTGTTCCTTATATAATGTTCAAGAAGTCAACAACTGGAAGAAGCAAAGGCTCATTGATCTGGCACAGGATGTTCAGGTATTATGAAGAGCACAGAGAAGAATTTCTTCAGCATTACCATAAAAGATCGAATGCAGAGTCTGTATTCAATATGATCAAAAGGAAAATGGGAACTCATCTGTATTCCAGGACTTATAATGCCCAAGTAAATGAATTATTGTGTAAATGCCTTGCGCATAATATTTGCGTCTTGATAAGTGAGATATTTGAAAATCAAGTCTTCCTAGACTTTGAGGATCAAGAAAAATTAATTATTCATCATTGATGTGAGGATTCTGAATTGGTGTGCAAAGCTTAAAATTCCACAAACTTTATAAATAACCTATTTATAAAGGAATCCTTAGTAATATTCTTGAAAAACCATTGGGGGTACAAAAATGGCTCAAAGTCAGAATCAACCTATTTTTATATTAAGTGAAGGAACTCAAAGAACCTTAGGAAGAGATGCTCAAAGAAATAATATAATGGCTGCTAAATTAGTAGCTGAAACAGTCAGAACTACCCTTGGTCCAAAAGGTATGGACAAGATGTTAGTGGATTCTGTAGGCGATATTATTGTTACTAATGATGGTGTTACAATACTCGAAGAGATGCAGATAGAGCACCCAGCTGCTAAAATGATTGTTGAAGTTGCCAAAACTCAAGAAAATGTTGTTGGTGACGGCACAACAACTGCAGTAATCTTAGCAGGAGAATTATTGAAAAATGCGGAAAGATTATTAGATCAAGATATTCATCCAACTGTCATAGCTAAAGGTTATAGACAAGCTGCTGAACAAGCCCAGGTAATTTTAGAAAGTATTGCAGAAAAAATTACAATTGATGATGAAGATATTTTAAGAAAAATTGCAATAACTGCTATGACTGGAAAAGGTGCAGAAGCAAGCAAAGAATCATTAGCAGCTTTAATTGTAAAAGCAGTTAAGCAAGTTATTGAAATTGATGATAAAAATTCAATCTCAAATCTTGATATAGAAGATATTAAGCTTGAAAAAAGAGTTGGTGGTGGTACAGTAGATTCAGAGTTAATAAAAGGTATTGTAATAGATAAGGAAAGAGTGAATTCAGCAATGCCAAAACAAGTTAGAAATGCTAAAGTTGCTTTACTTGATGTTGCTCTTGAAATTAAAAATCCTGAAACTGACACAAAAATCCAAATAAGCGATCCAAATCAACTTCAAGCATTCATTGATCAAGAAGAGAGAATAATTAGAGATATGGTAGATCGTGTAGTTAAAAGCGGGGCTAATGTTATAATCTGCCAGAAAGGTATTGATGATTTAGCTCAACATTTCTTAGCTAAACAGGGTATATACGCAGTAAGAAGAGTAAAAAAATCTGATCTTGAGAAATTAGCAAGAGCTACAGGTGCGAAATTAGTTAGTAGCTTAAGAGATTTAAGTAAGGATGATTTAGGATATGCAGGTTTAGTCGAAGAAATTAAGATAGGCGATGAAGAAATGACTTTTATAAGAGAATGCAAAAATCCAAAAGCAGTAACTCTCCTAGTAAGAGGAGGAACAAAACATGTAGTAGATGAAGTTGAAAGAGCTGTAAAAGATGCTCTTGGAGATATAGTTGCATCATTAAAAGTAGGTAAGGTTGTAGCAGGTGGAGGTGCAACAGAAGTCGAAGTTGCCAGAGAATTAAGAAAATTCGCAAATAAAATGTCAGGTAGAGAACAACTTGCAATCTTAGCATTTGCTGATGCATTTGAAATAATTCCAAGAACACTTGCTGAAAATGCAGGTCTTGATCCAATAGATAAATTAACTGAACTAAAATCTCAACATGATAAAGGTTTAAAATGGGCTGGGTTAGATGTCTTTAAAGGCAAAGTAGTAGATTCATGGAAAGAAGGAGTAATTGAACCTTTAAAAATAAAGACACAAGCAACTAAAAGTGCTTCAGAAGTGACTGAATTAATCCTTAGAATTGATGATGTCATAGCAGCTTCTAACCTTTCTAAAGAAGGTTCTGGAATGCCTCAAGGTGGAATGGGCGGTATGCACCCAGAAATGATGTAATTTTTTTATTTCTTATTAGTAGTAAAAATAGAAAGCTTTATAAAGTAAAAATAACTATTATCTGCATGAAGAAATCTCAAGTTATAGGAACTTTAGGATTAATTGCCCTGGGTGCTACTAGTATAAAAACTTATGATTTCTTATCATCAAATTACAATTTAAATATATCTAGAAAACAAATTAATCAAATAATACAAGAGCCTCAAGAACCACTTAATTATTCTCTCCCAAATTTAAGCGGTACTGAATCTGAAAAGCAAAACTTATATGGAAGTTTACTCTTTCGGAATCCTTTAGTAACAGGTATATATGCTGCTAAATTTTATGATAATTCTGCACCAATTGGACTGATTTCTCTTGCAAAGTATAACAACGGAGAAATTGGTGCCATTGCCAGAGAATTTGTTAAGAAATATTATCCTGGATCAGCCTCAGAAATTTCTTCAATCTCTTCAAATATTCAAATTGATCCAAATAAGATTAGGCAGTTAGAACTTTTAACAAACTCTAATCCATATTTATTTAATATTCCAAATCTTGAAACTCTATGGATCAACTTGCACTTATCTCTTACTCAAAATCTTACTGGTTTACAAAATAATGATCCTAACGGATATACATCCAAATTATCATCTCTTGAAAAAGTAATAGAACCTACAGAAATTTCTCTTCCTACTAAACTGGAAAGACTTTATGCAAGTGGATATCTCCCCAGGTATAATAAGATTAAAACTGAAGTAGCTCAAGCTTCAGGTCCTCAAACTCAAAGTTACACTAGTCCTAATCAAAAATCGCCCCAAACATATAATTATGATCCAGAAACTACAAAATTAGGAAGGGGAGAGTCAGTAGGCCAAGTAATCCCAATCCATGGATCTTCTGGTCTTGAAGTAATTGTTAAAGATAAAATTACAGGAGAGCTTTTAGAAAATGCCACTGTTACGACAACTTTTTTTGCACAACCCGGCAGTCAATTTGAAATTCCAAGCCATCAAAAAACAAATGGTGAAGGAAGATCATTCAATAGAATATCTTCAGATAACTGGGAAGATCATGGGGATTATCATTCCATAATTGAAATAACTATTAGTGGTCATAATATTAAAGAAACAACATATCAATTGACTGGATTTCAGATGAAGCAAGCTGGTAGAAATGATATAATTAATGGTTTGTTAGTCACAGAAGTAAATTCAGCGTTTTATGAAGGTATTGAATTAGCTATTCCATATTTAACATTAGAAGCACGAGTAGAAAAAGTTGATTATGACATAAATCATTAAATATTAATACTTACACCAGCACTAATTTCTGTTGTGCCTATTTCTTTTTCTTTATCACCATCTATTTTAGAAGTATCAACATCAACTTGAACATAAAAACTAAAACGAGACCTTGCACCTAATTCAACACCGCCTCTAAAATAACCACCATTAGCAATTCTTCCTTCTTCAATTTTTTCAGTTTCCTCAACCCATCCATAATCTGGATCTCTTACAAGTTCTACGGAATCATAAGATTCTGTAAAATCTGTTCTGACAAAACCTGCTCCCGCATAAACTGCAACTATATCAGAAAGTTCTTTTCTTCCTCTAAATCCAATACCAATCTTTTTAATTTCTGCATTGAAAACTTCAGAGTCAATTACCCTATCTGATAAAAATCCTCTTCTGATAGCAACTCTTTTATCACCACTTAAGTCTAGCATAGAATAACTTAAGTCAATACCAATGTTTTTAGATGGAGCAAAAATACCTACTTTAAAAGAAGTTCCCGGTCTGTATAAAGCACCTAATCTTTCTCCATTTGGACTTGCAAATCCAACTTGTCCATAAATAGAAGCTTTTCTTTGCGATTCCTGAGCATTTGAATTTGATGCCATAACTAAAGAGCTTACTACAGGTAATAGATATTTTACAATTTTATTCATAATCAATTGTAATTGAAATAATATTATAAAGCTTTCCTTTTGATACCACTATTAAGTTAAAAATGTGTAAAGATTTCGTGTTTTATTAGAATTAATTGCTGATTCTTTATTAAGATATCTCTCGATATACAAAGCTTAAATTGCTGTTCTTGGAGTATTTAAGAGGTACGACTAAGTCTAAACATCAAAAATACAAACATTTAAATATTTAAACGTAATAAACGTAAAATATGGTAAGCGTAACATTAGCAGTTCCGAATGAATTAAAAAAGGAAATGGATTTATTTACTGATGTCAACTGGTCAGCAGTAGCCAGAGAAGCAATCAAAAATAAAATATTACTTTTGAAGAAATTTAGAGAATTCACAAAAAATAGTAAATTGACTGAAGCAGATGCTCTTGAGCTTGGTAGAAAAGTAAATAGGTCTCTTGCTTCTAGATACAAGAAGATTATATAACTCATGGATTTTATTCTAGACGCAAACGTTCTATTTGCAGCTTTGATAAAGGATAGTATAACAGTTGAATTACTACTAGATGAAAATATACATTTATTTGCACCAGAATTTCTACCTGAAGAATTCAATAACAATAAGTTAGAAATTCTTGAAAAGACAAATAGAACAGAGCAAGAATTCAATGATATCTATGAAATTTTAAAGGCGATTATTACTATAATTCCAGCTGAAGAATTCAAAGAATTTCTTAAGGAAGCTGAAAATATACTTATTGATCATCCTAAAGATGTACCTTATTTTGCATTAGCTCTAAAACTTAAGTGCCCTATTTGGTCAAATGAGAATAGGCTAAAGAAACAGAATATCGTTACAGTTTATTCAACGCGTGAAATTTTGAAACTAGTCAGAAAAAGATCTTTTATTTGAACAGCGATTCCTTGAGATTTATAGAATAATTAAAAAATCAAATAGTATTTATCGATTATTTCTTCAAGACTGCAATAATCTCAATGGCCAACGGAATGAAGTTTCTATTCTGTCTTAATTGTCTATCAAGATCCATAAAATATTTTTTATTTTTTTGATTATTAAATATTTTATCCACGTCCTCCGATTTTAGTTTTGAAAAATATTGATAAAATATATCTTTTCCTAGAATATATCCCAATTTAAATTTGAATTTTTTTACTAGGTTTTCAATATCCCCTATTCTATAGTTTATTTCCGTATATTTATGGAAGTCTGAACTATAAAGACCCGTCTTTAGTAATTTTGATATTCTTTTTTCATCTTTTTTTACAATCAACATGCCCAAATTTCTATATAGACTTTTGAAATCTACAATAATGAAACAATTTTTCTTCGTAACCCTCTTGAATTCTTTTAAGGCTTTTTCAGGGTCACAATATGAAAGCGCAGTTCCAAAACAGAAAGTGAAATCAAAACAATTATCTTTAAACTCTTTCATGTTCGTAATATCAACTCTTTTGAATATAATATTCTTATCGGCTTTTTTCTTTTTAGCTTTCACTTTACCCAAACTTAGCATTTTTTCTGCTAAGTCAATACAGTATACTTGATACCCTTGTTCTGCAAGAGGAATTGCCAAACTCCCAGTTCCTCCAGCAGCATCAAGAATTTTTATATCTTTATTTTTAGGAAGGTACCTTAGAAGAATATCTGCTTCAATTTCTCGCACATACTCATTGTAAGAACCTTCATACCAAGAATCATATTCTTCCGCAAATTGATTGTGTTCTTCCACCACTTTTTTGTGTGAAATCTTCATTGTCCTTTGTCAAGTCTATATAGATATAAACTTATTGGTATCCCGTTCTATAACATAAATAGCGGATATTAATGTAATAGAAATATCGATGACGAATCTTTCAATCATATAGAAAAACTTAATAGAGATTTACACCAGAGCTCTTAAAGCTTACCACGGTTCAAATCCTTTTTACAAAAGATAAATTTATATTTTTAAGGCTTCTATTACTAAAATAGAATCGGTTCAAATCTGGAAAAGCGTGGTTTCCACCAATTTTCAGACAAAAACCAAAAATAAGTAAAAATAAATTAAAAACCTAAAACAACAAAAATCTAAAATTCAAAGGAGAATCTGCTTAATTCAATAAAATTCATTCTAGCGGTTCAAAGCATGAAAAATGCGGAGGGCAGGATTCGAACTATTCATTGGAAATAAGTGTGGGTGCTAGGGTTTGAACCTAGGTAGGCACTAAGCCAATGCGTCTTGAGCGCATCCCGTTTGACCGCTCCGGCACACCCACATAAAACTTATAGTAAATAGCAAGATTATAAGTCTTAGCTATCTTCTCCACCAATCCTTTCATAAATACTTTTAGGATCTAAATTATTATTAAGTATTTGCAATCTTTGATTCAATGTTGTATGTGTTGGACAAAAACCATATTTGAGCCATATTTTATATTTTGTAGTATGTTTGGGATTACTAGGTTTTATATCATTAAAGAATTTATGTATACTTCTAAGTTCATTAATTTCAATCATGTATACATCTTTAGTGTTTACATTTTTTGTACTACTTTGTTTATAAATCAAAAGACATCTAAAACCTAATTTTTGCATACAATTGAAAGTTTGTTCTATAAGTTTACTAGATACACTAGTAAATCTCAGCCTAAGTTTAATATGATGGTTTCTTCTAAAATTAGAGGCATATTTAGTATAATCTTTTGACAAACAAACACCGCCATCAGTATCAAATAGTCCTCGAATAAAGCTTCCAATGATCTTATCTTTGGAATCTAACACCCACTTTGGTATTTCAACAGTACTAACTTTTTTCCCCTTAGGCACCCCGAATTCTAACAATTTCAAGATATCCTTTTTCTTATATAAAGCAATACCGTAAACTCCCCAATAATGGAAATACCTTGGTTTTACAGGGGATAGTATTTTACTAACAAGTATGCAGATATGACCATCATAATAATCTTTGTCATTTATTGGATCTCCTGTAAGAAATAAACCACTTTCATTTGATTGGATCCAACCGTCCCCTGCCATGGCACCACATAATTCAGAAATCATTTCTTTAGTTACATATTTATTTTCCATATCACTTCCTAATGCTTTAAATTGACCGCTTCGCTACCTCCGCATAAAAAAATAAAGAAACTTTACTTTTATTAATTTAATTATTTTTTTGAAATACTACAAGTTTTGCAGTAGTCATTGATTCTCATTGCTGTAAGGTGTAATGAAACTAGTACTAGTATAAATCCTAGAACTGTAAAATACCATCTATATTTTAGTAAAAACATAATCCCAGAACTTCCAAGAAAGGCAAATAAAACACTTAAACAAGATGCACAGGTTGCACTAGTAAATAACCCAGATATTAAACTTGAAATCCATGCAATAAATCCCGATGTACTCTCTTTAACACCTAAATTTCTTGAATTCCTAAAGACATAAAACTGCATACTAATTAGTAAACCCATTAAAATTGAGAGAATTAATAGTAAAACAAAACCCCACCATGGTGTAATTTCAATAAAGAATTTTAGATCATTTCCAGGTGTTAAATAAATAGGTATAAAGACATAAAGAAGAAACATTAAAAGTGTAGCAAGCATTAAGATTATTCTATATTTATAATTCTTCAGTACCTCATTTGAAGCATCAATAAACCCCTTCTTTTTAGATTTCTTCATTCAGTGAACCTAAATTAAATAGTTTATAAAAGTACCTATTAAATGAGCTGTAAAGTTAGCGACACCTATTTTGATGAATGCTATTGTCGTTCAACATAACTTTATAGAAGCCCACACAATAATAAATGAAATCTTATACGAAAAAGCAAGGGCTAATTTAGCACTAAGCGAAAATAAATGGTTGGATTTGATAAGGTTGAGCAGTAGATATAGTGAACATCTTACTAGGTGATCTGCTACATAGAAATTTTATAGAAACGTTGGATCTCTGTCGTTTAACCAAACGTAATAACTTTGTCAGATTCTTCAACAATCTTTAGCATTTCTTCCATTGTAGAAACAGGACAAATTTCACTTTTTTCTTTTTGCCTTATCT
>Ga0209541_10011753_pt1 | contig 13650 bp, 13 predicted proteins | sample RifCSPlowO2_01_FD_184027 | JGI IMG/M metagenome (GOLD analysis project Ga0209541, IMG submission 184027) | Groundwater microbial communities from Rifle, Colorado - Rifle CSP2_plank lowO2_0.1 (SPAdes) (version 2) | ecosystem: Environmental > Aquatic > Deep subsurface > Groundwater | place...
CATATATACTGCGAATTACTGATATTGATCCGATTGAGTATAATTTGCCCTTTGAACGTTTCTTAAATCCCGATAGACCAACTCCTCCGGATATTGATATTGATTTTGCAGATACCAGACGAGACGAAGTAATTGCGTATGTTACGCAAAAATACGGAAAAGAAAAGGTGGCGCAGATCATCACTTTTGGACGTATGGAGGCACGGCTTGCCATCAGAGATGTATCTCGGGCGCTAGGAATGTCATATGCATTTGGAGATCGTATTGCCAAAATGATACCACAGGGAAAACAAGGTTTTGCTATGACTATTGAAAAGGCGCTTGAGGAAAATCCTGCACTGAAATATATCTATGACAACGAAGAGGAGGTAAAAAAAGCTATTGATATTGCTCGTAAAGTTGAAGGATTGGCACGACATTCGTCTGTTCATGCCGCAGGGGTCGTAATAGCCGATTGCGAATTGACTACCTATGTACCGCTTCAAAAAGAAGTAAAAGGTGATCGCATCATTACTCAATATGATATGTACTGTATTGATCTCAATGCCGTATCTGATAATAAAGCAGTAGGACTTTTGAAGGTTGATTTTTTGGGTCTTCGCAATCTTACTATTTTAGAGAATGCAATTAAATATGTACAGCAATCAACAGGAAATACCATTGATATACACAATATCGCAATTGACGATACCAAGACATTTGAACTGATTGGAAAAGGGCATACCGTGGGGGTATTTCAACTTGAATCTCAAGGAATGCGAAGATTAGCAAAAGAGCTTCAACCGAGTAAAATCACCGATATATCAGCTATGGTGGCGTTATATCGCCCAGGACCTATGGATATCATTCCGCTTTTTCTTGAGGGTAAGAAAAATCCTCGTAAAATCAAATATCTTCACGCCGATCTCAAAGCGATTTTGGAAGAAACATACGGAGTGCTTGTCTATCAAGAACAAGTCATGGAGATTGCCAATAAAATAGCAGGATATTCTATGACTGAAGCAGATATTTTGCGTATGGCAATGGGAAAAAAGAAAAAGGCGCTGATGAAGAAGGAGTATAAAAAGTTTATAGCGGGGTGTCTGGCAAATAATTATACGAGGAAATTGGCTGATCAGATTTTTGGTTTTATTGAGAAATTCGCTGGATATGGATTCAACAAACCTCACTCTGCCTCATATGCGTTGATCGCCTATTGGACTGCGTATATGAAAGCAAATTACCCTGTGGAGTATATGACTGCTCTTTTATCTGCAGAATTGCAGGGGGTAGCAGGATCGCAGAGAGAGATAAAAATGATTCAGTCAATTGAGGAATGTCGGAGCATGGATATCAAGGTGCTTCCACCTGACATAAATACATCAGATTATGATTTTAAGATTGAAAAAGAAGCAATCCGTTTTGGATTGTCCGCGATCAAACATGTTGGGCAGTCTGCTATTGATTCTATTCTTCATGCACGTGCCAAGGGCTTTTTTGTCGGATTGAAAGATTTCTTATATCGCGTTGACGTCCGAAAAGCTAATAAAAAGACTATTGAAAGTTTGATAAAAGCAGGAGCATTTGATGCATTTGGGAATAGAGCAGGATTATTGATGTATTACCCTTCCGCGCTTGAAAAAACCCTTCGTATGAAAAATGAAAAAACGCAAGGCCAATTTCAACTTTTTTCATCGCTTTCCTCTGAAAAAAATAGTGCTGACATCATTCCGGTAGTTGATGAATTATCTGAATCAGAGCTTTTATCCATGGAAAAGGAAGTAATAGGCTTTTTTATCACCAAAAATCCTCTCGCACAATTCAAAGGAATTATTGAAAAAAAGGTAACTAAAAAAATCGGTGAAATTACCGCAGAGGACGCAGAGGAAACGCATATTATCGCAGGTACATTAAGTAGAATGAAAAAAATAGTGACAAAAAAAGAAAATAAAGAGATGGCTTTTGTGACACTTTTTGATGAAACAGGTTCAATTGAAGCCATTGTATTTCCTCGTACGTATGCCGCGACTAAAACTATCTGGACTCAAAATACCGTGATACTTGCAAAAGGAAAGATAGATACCAAAGATGACCGTCTTCATTTTCTCGTTGAGAATGCAGTTGATTTAAGCCAAACGATTGCATAAAAAGAAATATGAGCTATCATTATACTATTCCATTTTAGAACAAGTTCGATTGAAATAATTTTTAGACTTATGAAAAAAATAATAAGGAAACAAAATAGAGGGGAAATATTTATTTATCAAACTTCTAAAAACGAGGTTAAATTGGATGTACGAATGGAGAAAGAAACTGTGTGGTTAACTCAAAGTCAAATAGCAACTCTTTTTAATATACAAAGACCCGCGGTTACCAAACATTTACACAACATCTTTAAAACAGGAGAATTAGCTAAAAAATCAGTTAGTTCCATTTTGGAACATATTGAATCAGATGAGGAAATAAAAAAATAATTTTACAAGGTTTTTTAAAATCAGGAAGTAGACAATAAAAGCAATGTGCATTTTTTGCACATTGCAAGTTGTCATGAACTATGTTAACTAAAAGTATGAAATATACAGACAATAATTCAGAAATTGAAATCTTAAAAATAGAAGTTAGTCGGTTGAAGAAAGAATTAAAAAAAAAGAAAAAATATGGTCTTGTATGGGAAGAAAAACCAGAAGAAGTGATTGACATGTGCAAGAAAAAACTACCGGTATTAAAGGAGGTAAAAAATAAAGAAATAATCACTGATAAAAATAAACCAATGAATTTACTGATTGAAGGAGATAATTATCACGCACTTTCAGTTTTAAATTATACTCATGCGAAAAAAGTTGATGTCATCTACATTGATCCTCCGTATAACACAGGCAACAAAGATTTTATTTTCAACGACAGATTTGTTGATAAAGAAGATGGCTATCGTCATTCAAAGTGGCTTTCATTCATGGAAAAAAGACTAAAACTTGCCAAAAACTTGTTAAAAGATACAGGAGTAATTTTTATCTCAATTGATGACAACGAAATGGCGCAATTAAAGCTGTTGATGGACGATAAAAATAAAGGATTGTTTGGTGAAGAAAATTTTGTCCAAAACTTTATGTGGTTACATGGCAAAGGAAAAAAAGATAGGTGGAGTCGTACACTTCAACAATATATTTTATGCTATGCAAAAAATAAAAATAATCTATCTTCTTGGTCAATATTAAATTATGTTAATTATGAATTCCAAAATCCAGATAATGATACTCGCGGGAGTTGGTTTTCTGGAAGCATTTCATTTTCAGAAGAAAGGTCGAACAAACATCATCTCAATTATTTTGAGATTAAATCGCCGTCAGGAATTACTTGGAAAAGACAATGGCAACGATCAAAAGAAGAAATGACAGAGTTAATAAATCAAAAAAAAATATTTTTTGGAATTCCTCCAAAATATCAATCGGTTCCTCGTATAAAAATATTCCCAGATGATATAGATGAACAGATACCAACAAACATTATTGATAATGTTGAAACTACACGAGATGCACAAAAAAAACTTGATGCTTTATTTGATAATAGAATTTTTGATTACCCAAAACCAATTTCCTTAATTAAACATTTAGTACAACTATCCTCAAAAGAAAACTCAATAATCCTTGATTTTATGGCTGGATCAGGAACAACAGGACATGCAGTGCTTGAACTTAATAAAGAAGATAATGGCAACCGAAAATTTATTTTATGTACCAATAACGAAAATAATAATGGGAATGGATATAAAATCGCTGAAGATATTTGCTATCCAAGAATTAAAAAAGTCATAGAAGGATACAAAAATGTGAAAGGAAAACAAGTAGCTGGATTAGGCGGTAATATAAAATATTTCAAAACAGACTTTGTGAATTATAAGGAACCGACAGATGAAAATAAAATCAAACTTACTACAGAAGCAACGGAGATGCTTTGCATAAAGGAAGGCACATTTGAGCCAGTATGTGATAAAAAAGATTTTAAGCTCTTCAAAAACGCCTCTCATCATACCGGTATCATTTGGCATACGAAGGCAATACAGAACTTTAAAAAAGTAATCAAAGATATAACAGGAAAAATCAATATATATATTTTTTCATTGGGCGATGAAACTTTTGATGAAGAATTTGAAGATGTTAAACACAAAATTAAATTATCCCCTATTCCCGAAGCTATTTTAAGGGTATATAGGAGGATTTTTAAATGAAAGTATGGAGATAAAAATACATTTACCACAAATACAAAATAATATTAATGAATGTTTTCTCGTTCTTGATATATTTTTTGAAGAACTTAAGGAATTAAGCATGCTGTTTTCTTATAGATTAGAAAAAAAAATTAACGGTAGAAAACAAGAATTTCAAGAACTAAATTTACCAATTCCATCTTTTTATATGGAAAAGTTGTCAGACATATATACTGATGTTAAGTTGAATTTATACTTCAAGTGTTACGTGTTTATTTTACGTCAAGTGTTCGATAAAATTTTTCTGTTAATTTTTTTACTAAAAAATCCATTAGGTTTTTCAAAAGTCCGTAATGGGATTCCAAACGCGTCTATAAATTTTTGTAATTTTATCGAAAGTTTAGTAAATAAAGGAAAAAAATCATATGATTACGAGGAAGATATTTTAGCTATTTTGGAAAGATACAGTGACTTACTTATCATAGGAAGGCAATTACGCAATAGCTTAAAAGAAAATGGTAGGTTTACAATACTTATTACTAATGATAAAGCAGACATTGTCTGTCCTATAACTAAAAAAAAAGACAAGGCTTTGAACTTCTTAAAGAAAAAGCTGTCGGTAAAGGTAGATAAAGTAAAATATTTTATAGTAGAACCAGAGTTTATGTACGATTCTATAACTCAACTTAAAGACATCGTTAGTATAGCAAAAAATAAATATAAAGAAGTTCAGCAAAATAAATAGCTGTATGCAACTGAAAATTTATCAGGAAAAAGCGATAGATAGTTTGTTAGAAAAAACAAAGAAGCTCCTGGGTTATTCGGGTGATAAAAAAATGGTTTTTAAAGCACCGACGGGATCGGGTAAAACCATAATGATGGCGGAGTTTTTGAAACAATTGATTGATGGCGAAGACGTTAAGCAACCTCTTTGTTTTATCTGGACAGCTCCAAGGAAACTACATGAACAAAGTTATAAAAAATTAGAAAATTATTTTGAGATAAGTCAAGCGTGCAAATGTTGTTATTTTGAAGATTTGGAAGATAGGAAAATAAGTGAAAATGAGATTTTATTTTTCAATTGGGAAAGCATTAATAAAACGGATAACATTTATATACGCGATAACGAGCAAGAATTTAATCTATCAAAGGTATTAGAACGAACAAAAGAAGAAGGGCGAAAGATAGTTTTGATCATTGATGAAGCGCATCATCATGCCAGCAGTGAAATATCGCACGATCTCATTCAAATGATTGGACCAAAAATCACCATTGAAGTGACTGCTACTCCTGCAACAATTAACGATGAAGATGAGAAAGTATCTGTCCAGTTAGAAGATGTTAAAAAAGAAGGAATGATTAAGAAAGCAGTTATCCTCAATGATGATTTTGAAAACTTTATAAAACACGGGAAAATCCGGACACAAAAATTGAGCGGAGGAACCGAAGAATTAGTTATAGACGTGGCGATACAAAAACGACAAGAATTAGTTGATAGTTATAAAAAAGGAAAAATTGAGATAAATCCTTTGATTTTAATTCAATTACCTGATAGAAAAACAAGTGTAGAGGATAGGATAAGAGACCGAATAGAAAGTATTTTGAAACATAAATATGCGATCACAACTCAAAAGGGAAATAACAAATTGGCTATTTGGTTATCTGGCGAGCATATAAATAAAGACGATATTGAGAGACACGATAGCGATGTTGAAGTGCTGATTTTCAAGCAAGCGATTGCTTTAGGGTGGGATTGTCCAAGAGCGCAAATTTTAGTTTTGTTTAGAGAGTGGCATTCTGCTATTTTTTCAATACAGACAGTTGGACGAATTATGAGAATGCCTGAACCTGAAAAAGGATATTATGAAAATGAAATACTTAACTATGGTTATGTGTACACAAATATAGATAACATAAATATTAAAGAGGATATGGCAAAAAATTATATCAGCATGTATCCCAGCAAGATTCGTGCTAATTATATGCCTATTAATTTACGTTCCTACTATCCAAAAAGACATCGTGAAAAAACAAGACTTTCTCCGTTATTTACCGATATATTTTTGAATCAAGCGAAACGGTATGACTTGAAGAATCTGATAGACAGAAGTGATAAGAAAATTAATAGCAGTATTATTTCTGACTATAAATCTCACGACATAGATGCCTTAATTGGAGTATCAATTGTAGGCGATAGAGAAATAAAATTTAGCAATTTTGATTTGCAGAGATCTTTTGACTTTTTTGTGAGGAATAATTTAACCCCGTTTTATCCTGAAGATAGATCAGTCGGAAGAGCAAAAGAATCAATCTATACGTTTTTCTATAACAGTTTTGGTTATGAGTGGGGTGAAAGCGAGAATGACATTATTCAGATAGTATTATCAGAAGGAAATTCAGAACATATCAAAGAAGTCTTAAATAGGGCAAAAGAAGAATATAAATCCGATGTCGTAAAACGTGAGACTGAAATAATGATAAAAGAAAATTGGAATATTCCAGATATCTTAGTGTATGACAATAACTATAAGAAAGTAAATGTTCAGAAGTCAATTATGTCTCCTTTTTTTAGTAATCAGAACAATAAACATGAGACCGCTTTTATTTCCTATTTGGAGAAGTCAGAATCAGTTGAATGGTGGTTTAAAAATGGAGATCGAGACGCAACATTTTTTGCCATTCCCTATCATCATGGAGAAACAAAACCTTTTTATGTTGATTTTATAGTGAAACTTAAAAATGGAAGAATTGGATTGTTTGATCCGCATGGATCATACTTAAACGATTTTGCGTCAAAAGCAGACGGATTATATAAATACATTCTTGAAAATAACAAAACAGGTAAAAATCTTTTAGGAGGATTAGTCATGAATACTGACAGAAACTATCGTGGAAGATGGATTTATTTTAATAAAACAAAGAAAGAATATAAAAATAATTCATTTGATAATTGGTATGATTTAGTTTTTAAATAAGGAATTTTATGAAGCATAACTAACCTATGAAAAAGCATCACCAAGGGACGGAACCCAAGGAAGTGCTTTTTCTTGTGAATATGTAAAGTATAGCATAAGCAATTATTCCAAGTCAATAGGTGGTGCGTTACATAAAATACTATGTCTGTAAACAACTATATAATTGGGAAAGGATATGAGATAAGAAAAAGAAATAAGAAAGAAAAAGTGAAGAAACCCATATATAATAATTTTCTTCTTGCAAAATACGCAGGAATTGGGTATTATGTGGGTGCTCCTTTATTATTAGGAGTCTTTTTAGGCTTATTGATAGACAACTTTTTCAAAACAAAACCACTATTTATTATAATTTTTATTATAATAGGAACAATAGGTACATTTTATAACCTGTTCAAAACAACCAAAGGCAATTTTTAATTTATTGTTTTTAACTTTTGACTTTTAATTTTTTATTTTTAATTTCCCATGTTGCATATAAGTATAAAAGCAGAAAAACTATTTGATATATTTGGATTTCCTGTGACTAATTCTCTCATCGCTACAGAGATAGTACTTATTGCTTTTTTTATCCTTGCAGTATGGGGTAAAAATCATTTCATTGTTCGTTGGATCACTCATTCACTCTATTCCTTTTTTGAAACAATTCTTCATGATAAAACAGCGCTTTTTTTTCCCTTTCTTGGGTCACTTTTTCTTTTTATCATTTTTTCAAATTGGTTTGGGCTTCTTCCCGGAGTTGAAAGTATCTTCTTGAAAGAAGGAAGAGGATCAATTCCACTTCTTCGCGGTACTACTGCTGATCTTAATGTTCCTTTGGCTCTGGCTATTCTCACTTTTATAGTTATTCAATGGAGCGGTATAAAATATGTTGGGTTAAGACAGTATCTCAAAAAATTTATAAACCTGAAAAATCCTATGTCCGTATTTGTAGGGTTTCTTGAGATCATATCTGAATTTTCAAAAATTATCTCATTTGCCTTTCGGCTTTTTGGAAATATTTTCGCAGGAGAGGTGCTGATTGCGGTGATTGCTTTTTTGATACCTATTCTTGCTTCGTTCCCATTTTTGGCACTTGAGATATTTGTGGGATTTATACAGGCATTAGTTTTTTCAATGCTTACAGCGGTGTTTTTAAGCACTGCTATGGCGAAGGAACATTGAAGGGGAGGTGAAAATATATATGGATACAGAAGGACTCAAATTAGTAGCGGCGGCCATTGCGATTGGAATAGGTGCGATAGGGCCTGGTATTGGTATTGGACTGATTGGAGGTCGTGCGCTTGAAGCTATGGGCAGGAACCCAGAAGCCGAATCGTCAATCAGAACAACTATGATTTTGGCTATTGCTTTTGCAGAAGCTGTTGCGATATACGCATTAGTTATTTCACTTATTATTAAATTTACTTAAAAAAATATAATGGAAGCATTAGGAATAGATTACAGATTACTTATCGCTCAGCTGATAAATTTTATTGTGTTCTTTTTTATTTTTAAAAAGTTTCTTGCACGACCGCTCACTCATTTTATCAAGGAACAGAAAAAAAATGAACAGGATAAGGAGCGTATCATCGCTGACTTGCGAAATAAAGAGGAAGAGGCGCTTGCTCAAAAGCAGATAATTATTAGTGAGGCTCAAGAACAATCACGTCTCATTATAAAAACTATTAGACAAGAGGCTGATCAAATAAAAAAAGATATTATTCTCAAAGCTCAAAATGATGCAGAACATATACGAAATCAGACAAAACAACAGATGAAAGATGAAAAATTAACTCTTTACAATGGGTTAAAAAAGGATGTGATTAAAACAAGTTCTCTGATGATAAAATCAGTTTTGCGCGATTTGATTGATGAGAATATAAAGAGGCAGATCACTCAAAAGCTCATTGATACATTAGAAAAAACACCTCTTACTGCATCGTATGAAAATTAGTCAGAGTTTGAGGGCGAAAATCAAACAACAGGTCATACTTGAACTCAAAAAGGAAGAAAAAAAAAGTGCTGTATTAATCACTTCGTATGCCTTCACAGATAAGGAAGTCAATGATATTATAGAGATTCTTCCTTTTCTTCGGGGATGTGAAATTGAAAAAAGAGAAGATAAATCTATCATTGCAGGGTTTATTGTTAGCTGGGGATCAAAAATATTAGATGTATCGCTTGCAGGCCGTCTTGATACAGTAACTGCTCAGGTTAGTAGTATATAAAAATTATGAAAATAACTGATTCTTTTATAAAAGAGATTGAAAATCAACTAATAGGCAGTAAAATTGACCTGAAAGAGGAAAATGTAGGTACCGTGGATCAAATATTAGATGGAGTGGTGATATTATCTGGCTTTTCAGATGTCGCATATGGTGAGGTGATCACATTTCCTAATCAAGTAAAGGGAATGGTTGTTGATCTTAGGGAGGATGAAGTAGGCGCGATAGTATTTGGTGATTATACGACGATACGAGAAGGAGATAGAGCAAAAGGCACTGGCGCTATTCTGTCTGTTCCTGTCGGTTCTGCATGTATGGGGAGAGTACTTGATGGTTTTGCTCGTCCCATAGATGGACAGGGTAGTATTAACTCAGATAAAACCTATCCAGTCGAACGTATTGCGCCTGGTGTCATTTATCGTCAATCAGTGAATACCCCATTGCAAACTGGCATTAAGGCGATTGATGGGCTCATTCCCATAGGAAGAGGTCAACGGGAACTTATCATCGGTGATAGAGGAGTAGGAAAATCCACTATAGCTATTGATACGATTTTGAATCAAAAAGATCAAAATATCGTCTGTGTCTATGCAGTCATCGGCCAAAGGTCATCAAAAGTCGCTGCAGTCTATGATCTTCTCAAGAAAAAAGGGGCTATGGAATATACGACGATCATCGCGGCGACGTCGTCTGATTCAGCATCGCTTCAATATATAGCGCCGTATGTCGCATGCACTCTGGGTGAGTATTTTATGGATAAGGGCAAAGATGTACTTGTTATTTACGACGATCTGACTAAACACGCCTGGGCATATAGACAGATATCCCTTATATTGCGTCGTCCATCAGGTCGTGAAGCATATCCGGGAGATATATTTTATCTGCATTCGCGACTTCTTGAGAGGGCGTGTCGCCTTGATAAGCAGATGGGTGGAGGATCCCTTACTGCGCTTCCTATCATTGAGACACAAGAGGGAGATGTATCGTCGTATATCCCTACAAACGTTATCTCAATCACTGATGGGCAGATTTTTCTTGAAGCAGATCTTTTTAATTCAGGTGTGCGTCCTGCTATCAATGTCGGGATTTCCGTCAGCCGCGTTGGATCAGCCGCTCAGACAAAGGCAATGAAACACGTAGCGGGAGGACTTAAGTTTGATCTTGCTCAATATAGAGAGATTGCGGCTTTTTCACAGTTTGAATCAGAACTTGACAGTGCAACTAGGAAATTATTAGACAGAGGAGCTCGTATGACCGAACTCCTCAAACAGAAAAAAAATGAGCCTCTTACTTTAGCCCAGCAAGTACTTATTTTATGGGTTGGTACTCAAGGATATCTTGATACTATACCTACTATTCAGATTACGCATTTTGAAGAACGATTCATCTCATATTGTACACTGAAAGCATCAAATATAATCCATGAGATCAATGATCTGAAACTTCTTAACCCACAGCATGAGGAAAAATTGCACGCATTAGTTAAAGATTTTTTGAAAACATATGAATTTACGTCAGGCACGAAAAAAAATTAAAACAATTGGTAATGTCTCAAAAATTACCAAAGCCATGCAGATGGTGTCGGCTGTGAAGATGAAACGTGCACAAAAAGATGCTTTTGAAGGGCGCGAATACAGAACAGTTCTTGATATGATAGCTCAAAAGGTCATGAGCATAGACGATTGTCATACTATACTGCAATCTCAAACCAAAAAAAACACAGTCAAAAAAGACAAAAATTTATTTGTTCTTATTACTTCTAACAAAGGATTGTGTGGTAGTTTTAATGTCAACCTCTTTCGTTTTTTGTCACATCATACTAGATTTGAAAAAGATGACTTTATTGTCGTCGGAAAAAAGGGGGCTGAATTCCTTGCTCATATTGGAGCGTCAATAAAAGCCAATTTTTCTGATCAGAAACCATTGATTTCTGCGGTTTCACCCCTATTTTCTCTTATATATGATCATTTTGTGAATCAAACATACGCAACTATTTTTATCGTCTATAACAAATGTATATCAACTTTCAAAAATGAGCCAGTTATGGTTCAGTTGTTCCCTATCAAAAACAGAGATATAGTACTTGAAGTTTCAAGCACAGATGCGATTGGTACTCAACAGTATATGATAGAGCCGTCGCTCCATATGATGATTACAGCTCTTCTCAAGGACATGTTACAAGAAAAAATAAAAACTGCTTTTTTGGACAGTATGGCAGGTGAGCATGCCTCTCGGATGATAGCGATGAAAAATGCGACAGATAGTGCAGAAGATATCATGTATAATTTAACTCGTTTGCGTAATAAGCTTCGTCAACAAAATATTACCTATGAGCTTTTGGATATGATCGCCGCAAGCTCGTCAAGTAGTAATAATTAGTTTTATTATGCTTAATACATATGTCTGATGGAACAATAATAGAGATAAGAGGAGCAGTGATAGATGTGCGGTTTGCAGAGGGTCAAACTCCTTCTGTCTATAATGCTCTTGAAGTCTCTCTTGATGATACAAAGAAAATAGTATTGGAAGTTGAGTTAATATTAGGAGGGGGTAGGGTACGTACGCTTGCTATGGGTGATGTGTATGGGTTGCGTCGAGGTATGAAAGTCTCCGATACGGGCAAAGCAATTGAAGTACCCGTCGGTGAGGGTACATTAGGACGAATATTCAACGTATTAGGTCAGCCTATTGATAACAATGGAGATGTGAAGTATACAAAAAAATCACCTATTCATAAAAGTGCGCCAACTTTTGTTGAGCAGGATGTTACCCAAGAAGTATTTGAAACAGGTATCAAAGTCATTGATCTTCTGACCCCTTTCTTAAAAGGAGGTAAAATTGCAGTTTTTGGTGGCGCTGGAGTAGGCAAAACAGTGATCATACAAGAGCTTATCAGAAACGTTGCATCAGAACATGGAGGAGTATCTGTTTTTACCGGTGTAGGAGAGCGTACTCGTGAAGGCAATGATTTGTGGCGTGAGATGAAGGAAAGCAAGGTGATTGAGAAAACAGCACTTGTCTTCGGTCAGATGAATGAACCACCAGGTAATAGATTACGCGTTGCATTGACCGGAGTGACTATGGCTGAGTATTTTCGTGATGAGGAAAACAAAGACGTATTACTTTTTATTGATAATATTTTTAGATTTGCACAAGCTGGTTCTGAAGTATCAGCGCTTTTGGGACGTATTCCATCAGGTGTTGGATACCAACCAACATTAGCATCTGAGATGGCGTCTCTTCAAGAGAGAATAACTTCTACAAAAAAAGGCTCTATTACTTCCATGCAAGCAGTATACGTGCCAGCAGATGATTATACTGATCCAGCGCCTGTCACGACTTTTTCTCATCTTGACGCTTCAATCACACTTGAAAGATCATTAACAGAGCAAGCGCTTTATCCAGCTATTGATCCGCTCACCTCAAGTTCACGGGCGCTTGATCCAGATATTGTGGGTAATACACACTATACCGTCGCTCGTGAAGTATTACAAATACTGCAAAGATATAAGGACTTGCAAGACATTATTGCAATACTTGGGATGGAAGAGCTTTCAGAGGAAGATCGTATGACAGTCAATCGCGCGCGTAAAATACAAAAATTCCTCACACAGCCTATGTTTGTCGCTGAGGTATTTACCGCAAGAGCGGGAAAATATGTGCCAATTGAACAAACAGTGAGTGCATTTGAAGAGATCATCCAAGGAAAGCACGATGATAAACCAGAGCAATCTTTCTATATGGTTGGAGGGATTGAGGAAGTAAAATAATATAAAATTTTAAAAATAAAATATAAAATATATAAAACTAAAAACAATATGTCCCATACCTTTAGACTTCGTATTATTACTCCAAAAAAAGTCGTGTATGAGGATGAGGTATCAACAGTTACTGCCCCATCTGCGTCTGGAGAAATAACAATATTGCACAAACACGTACCGCTTTTTTCACTTTTGAGAGAGGGCGCGATTAAAGTCAAAAAGGAAAATGACGAAATTTTTTTCTCAATCGGCGGCGGGTATCTTGAGACTGACGGAAAAAAGACTACTGTTCTTGTCTCTCGCGCGTACCATCAGGACGAGATTGACGAGATAGCAGTGAAAAAAGCCCAAGAAAGCGCTGAAAAACTTATCAAGGAAAGTAAAACCAAAGAGGAACGTCATGAGGCGATGATGTCTCTTAGGCGATCGGTGATTGATATAAAAGTCATAAAACGCCGCCGTAGATCGGGAGTTTCAAAATCTATAGTTTAAATGAATTATGATTAAAAAACTGCTTGATTTTTGAA